>JAEIGA010002301.1_pt1 | contig 30512 bp, 23 predicted proteins | sample 9270691 | NCBI WGS metagenome assembly JAEIGA01 (sample SAMN17057246, study PRJNA624740) | gut metagenome | biome: biome; isolation source: fecal sample | host: Bos grunniens | place: China: Xizang | collected 2019
ACATAATATGCTGCATGTGGACCTGCGAACATAAACCGGAAAATAACAGTTATATGAGAAAAGAGGAGTCATAAAGACTCCTCCTTCTCTTTCCTTATAAGCTCAAGTATATCTTTAAATAATTGGACTTCGCACTCTCCCGTTGGCAATTTGGCATAAGGACAATCACTGCAATTTCCTCTGTTGATGTGTATTTCCAATGCCTTTATGATTTGTTCGTACATCTTCGTATCATCTCCTTTTTGTCTCAATTGTCCTACTAAAGACAAAAAAATACAAGTGGTGGAATAGACAAAGTTTAGAGTGTAAATGTATGCAATGCATACAAAATCAACGGGTTATATGCAAGGATAGAGAAAGCAAGAGCTTAATTGTTAAAATGTATATACGAAAGAAGGGGGAGGTTTATGGCTGATTGGAAAGCTATTAAAACTGAATACATAACTACCGATACCAGCTACCGTAAGCTTGCTGATAAATATGGTGTTTCTTACGCCGTCATAGGCAAACGAGCCAGCAAGGAAGGCTGGACGAATGATCGGGAACAATGGATTAACAAAACTACCACAAAAACCCTTGATGCTATAAGCAATACTCAAGTATCTACAGCGGAGAGGCTTCACTCGGTAACTGAGAAGATACTAAACAAAATAGAGGCTATTGTAGAATCCGTAGATCCTCAAGATATACCTGCAAAGTCTATACAGGCACTCACTACAGCTCTTAAAAACATTAAGGAGATTCAAGGTATTAGATCCCATCTTGATGATGAAGAGCAAGAGGCGAGAATTGCAAAGCTCAGGAAGGAAGCTGAATCTGATGCATCCGAAGATCGAGAGGTTAACGTCATATTTGATGGCGATATAGAACAATACAGTAAATAATCACACTTTTAAGGAGATTTATAACGATGGAATATTTTAGAGCTATTTCAGGAACATATGGACTAATAGAGGTAAGCGATTTGGGGAATGTCCGCTCCCGTCTTAGAGGATATCCCCATTCACTCAAAACTCAAACAGACAAAAAAGGTTATCAAAGATTCACCGTAAATATAAAAGGCAAAAAGCATACCTATAAGCTTCACAGAGAGGTTGCCAAGGCTTTTTTACCTAATCCTAAAAATTTGCCTCAGGTAAACCACATAGACGGCAATAAGAACAATAATTGCGTTGCTAACCTTGAATGGTGTACCAACAGAGATAATGCACATCATGCTATCAAGAATGGACTTTGGAATTCTGTTATCGAAGGATCGAGAAGAGAGAACGAAAGTAGAAAGAAACCCATCATAGCATATCGTATAGACGGAGCCTTCCCTTGCACACGATATTATGAAAGTATTAGTGAAGCTGAGAGAGCTATCGGCTCAAGGCACATTACTGCGGTACTTAAGGGGAAGAGAACGCATACCAAGGGATGGGCATTCCAGTATGCAAAGGGAGGTGATGCCTGATGCCGACATTGACAATAGGTCAGCCTAACGAGAGACAGAAGCTCTTTCTTACTGCTGATAAGAAAAACATTGCCTTTGGCGGTGCTTAGCAAGAGGGGGCGGCAAATCTTGGGCAATCAGGACTAAAGCAGCTCTGCTATGCCTCAAATATCCGGGTATCAAGTGTATGATTATCCGTAAAACATTTACCGAGCTAACAGAAAACCACATAAACCCTATGTGTGCGATGCTAAAGTGCTATCACACCGATAAAAAAGAAAGACTTGCCTCTTATAATGACTCAAAGAAGAATATTACCTTCCCTAACGGAAGCAGAATCCTATTCAGGTATTGCGATCACGAGAAGGATGCCGATAGGTTCCAAGGTACAGAGGTTGACGTACTCTTCATAGATGAGGCAACACACCAAAACGAGGAAAAGTATAAGAAACTATCAGCTTGTGTGCGTGGTGTTAATGATTTCCCAAAGAGGATATACATTAGCTGCAACCCGGGCGGAGAGGGGCATCAATGGGTAAAACGCCTTTTCATAGATAGAAAGTTCCAAGATAATGAAAATCCCGATGATTATATGTTTATACAGTCATTGGTGACAGATAACAAGGCCCTTATGGAGTCTAACCCCGACTATTTAAGACAGTTGGAGGCTCTTCCTCCAAAGTTGCGTAAGGCTTGGCTTGAGGGAGATTGGAACATTTTCGAAGGAATGTTCTTTGAGGACTTCCGTGTTTCTCCTGACCTTGCGCTATGCGATAAGGCAGGAATCACTCCCGAAGAGGCGCTTGCTCAGAGGCGGTTTACACACGTTATAGAGCCGTTTGAGATACCGAGGGGCTGGAATATAATGCGCTCTTACGACTTCGGATATAATAAGCCCTTCTCTCTTGGCTATTGGGCTGTAGATTATGACGGAGTATTGTACCGCATCATGGAAATGTACGGCTGCACTCAGACTCCCGATGAAGGAGTTAAGTGGAGCCCTGACGAGCAATTCAGGCGTATAGCTGAGTTTGAGAGAGAGCATCCATGGCTTAAGAGCAGAAAAATAGTTGATAGTGTAGCCGATCCTGCTATATGGGATAGCTCAAGAGGAGAAAGCATAGCAGATACAGCAGCAAGATACGGTATATACTTCACTCCCGGAGATCATGAACGTATTCCCGGCTGGATGCAAGTGCATTACCGTCTACAGTTTGATAAGAACGGCTATGCACGAATGTATGTATTTAATAACTGCAAAGCATTTATAAGGACTATGCCTCTGATGATGTTCTCAGAGACACATCCTGAAGATCTCGACACTAAGCTTGAGGACCACTGCCCTGATGAGGTGAGGTATATGTGCATGTCACGTCCTGTATCACCTATTATGCATGTCGATCCTAAGCCTATAGTATCAGATCCGCTTAATCAGTTCACAGATAAACAACACCGACAAGGATTCAGATAAGGAGGAAATATGGAACAGACAAACATTCGCACTAAGGAGCCTACAGCTGCAGAGGCTATGTCAGCCGAAGTACAGCCCGTAGGTCCTGAACAAGTAAAGAAATTCACTCAGGTACTACAGAAGTATAAGGCAGGTAAGAGTCAGACAGAGCTTCGCATAGTAGCTTCTGAGAACTGGTGGAAGCTGCGCAACACCACAGAGGAGCAGAAGGAGACCAACATAGGTACCGATGGAGGCTTCAAGAGTAGTTCCGGCTGGCTTCATAATGTCATAGTATCAAAGCATGCAGATGCAATAGAGGCTTATCCTGAGCCTAATATCCTGCCGAGAGAGTCAGGAGATAGAGGCGAGGCACAGAAGCTTTCTGCAATTATTCCCTGCATATTGGAGCAGAATCAGTTTGAGAGGACCTATTCTGATGCTATGTGGCAGAAGCTTAAGACCGGTACAGGCGTATACAAGGTGGTATGGGATGCAGGAAAGCTCAACGGCCTTGGAGATATCGGTATAGAGAAGGTCAATCTGCTTAATATCTACTGGGAGCCCGGTGTAACTGACATTCAGAATAGCCGATATTTCTTCCATACAGAGCTTTGCGACAAGGACCTCCTTGAACAGAGATATCCCATGCTGCAGGATAAGCTTAAGGGACAGACCTTTATGAGTACAAAGTTCCTTTATGATGACCATGTAAACACCGAAAATAAGGTAACGGTCATTGATGTATACTATCACAAGTTTGTTGAGGGTAGAAAGACACTCCAATACTGCAAGTATGTCAATGATGTAGTGCTGTTTGCTACCGAAAATGAGCCCGAAATGGCTGTAAGAGGCTTGTATGATCATGGCAAGTTCCCTTATGTCTTTGATGCTCTCTATCCTATAGAGGGATCTCCCTGCGGATATGGCTTTGTAGACCTCTGCCGCAATCCTCAGACGGAAATAGACCTGCTCAAGACAAGCTTTGTAAAGAGCGCAATGGTAGGAGCTACACCAAGATACTTCTCAAGGACGGATGGAGCAGTCAACGAAGATGAATTCCTCGACCTCTCAAAGCCTATTGTACATGTTACGGGCAATCTCGGAGAAGATAGCATAAGACCTCTCCAGTACAACACTCTTGACGGAAATTATGTAGCAGTTCTTGACCGTACTATTCAGGAGTTGAGAGAAACAAGCGGTAATACAGAGACAAGTACGGGTAGTGCAAGCTCGGGTGTAACAGCTGCATCAGCTATTGCAGCTCTTCAGGAGGCAAGCGGAAAGGGATCAAGAGACTCTACAAAGTCAGCATACAGAGCTTTCTCTCTCATTGTTGATATGTGTATAGAGCTTATAAGACAGTTCTATGCTATGCCGAGACAGTTCCGCATCCTCGGTCAGTATGGTGCAGAACAGTATGTGACATATACCAATGCAGGACTGCAGCCTCAGCATCAGGGTATGGACTTTGGAGCAGACCAAGGCTTCAAGCTCCCTGTATTTGATATCAAGGTATCAGCTCAGAAAAAGAACGTATATACAAAGGTTACACAGAATGAGTTGGCTTTGCAGTTCTTCCAGCTTGGCTTCTTCAATCCTCAGATGACAGATCAGGCGCTTATGTGTCTTGGCCTTATGGAGTTTGACGGCAAAGACGAGACTATGCAGAAGATATCAAAGAACGGCACCATGTTCCAAAAGCTCATACAGTATATGCAGATGTCACTTATATTCGCTCAGGCTGTCCGTCCTGATATGGTACAGGGTATCAGTCAGGATATTATGCAGACTATGGGTGCTACAGGTGCTGTGCCTTCCAGCGGTGGTATGGCTCCCAATATGGCAGAGAGTGATAATATTGCTGGGCTTGGCGGAGAGGAGTCTACAATAACCAAAAATGCCCGTGAGAAGAGTGCCGGAGCTTCCCAGCCCGATAGCGGAAGAGTAGTAAAGGAGAAAGATAAATGATAGAGGTAGTATATTGCAGGTCAAAGCATAGACTCACAGTTAAAGGGCATGCCAATAGTGGGGAGAAAGGCAGAGACCTTGTATGCGCTTCTGCATCTATCTTAGCCTATACTCTTGCATCCTTTGTAACTAACTTAGCTGATAGCGGACAGACTACAGCTAAGGTTATAAAGCTTGAGGAAGGCAATGCAAAGGTAAGCTGTCAGACTCATACAAGATATGATGCTGCCGTTACCCTTGCCTTTGATGCTATATGTGCCGGTTATGACGTGTTGGCACAGAGCTATCCGCAGTACGTTCACTACGAAATTATGTGATAGTAGAGGGATAGAGAAACAATAGGTAATTATACTACAATGAAAGCGTGGTAATTGCTCCTTTGACGAGTTTTTCATTTGTTACTATCCTTTCATGAGCCTGCCGGTGGGCGCATAATACACCGGCTCAACATGGTATTAACCCTTTATGGGTATTAATATAGAGATTCGCTACCTCTTCAAAGTAGCAGATAAAATCGGAGGATTCACTCATGTTAAATAATAAAATATGGCTCAATCTACAGCTATTTGCCGGTGAAGGTGCCGGAGATGGCGGAGGAGAGGGAGCTTCAACGGGCGTTAACGATGCTGCCGCCGAGCATAACAATAGGCTGCTTGAACTTGGTGTTCCTGCAGACAAACTAAGAAAACGGGCGCAGAAGTCCGCTGTTAAACTTCCCGAAGGTGCTGTAAAGTCAGCTCCCGAACAGAAGAAAGAGGAACAGCCGGCAGAAGTGCAGGCCGCCGCTGCAGAAGAAAAAACGGAAGAAATCGCTCCTACTCGTATGAGTTGGGACGAAATAATGGCTGATCCTGAGTATAACAAGCAGATGCAGTCTGTTGTTCAGTCTCGCCTTAAGTCCGCAAAGTCCGCCGAGGATGCTCTGTCAAAGCTGGCTCCTGCTCTTGAAGTGTTGGCACGTCAGCATAATCTTGACATAGAGAATATGGACTATGATGCTCTCGCAAAAGCTATCAATGATGATAGCCAATTCTATGAGGAAAAGGCCCTTGAAATGGGTACCTCTGTTGATACGGCTAAAAAGATTGATCAGGAAGAGAGAGCAGCAGCAAGACAGCAGCGTGAAGAAGCACGTACACTTGAGCAGCAGAGAATTCAGCTGCATATTCAGAAGCTTGAACAGCAGGGCGAGGCAATGAAAGCCACGTTCCCTAATTTCGATCTCCGCAAAGAACTTCAAAACCCTGCATTTGCAAGAATGACTTCCCCAAATGTAGGCTTAAGTGTTGAAGATGCTTATTATGCTATACATAGGAAAGAGATTCAAGAGGCTGCAATGCAGGTGACAGCGCAGAAAACAGCTGAGAAGCTTTCAAATGCTATTCAGGCAGGTGGTAGGCGACCTGTGGAGAACGGCACATCAGGTCAGGCAGCTTCCGTTACAAGATTCGACTATCGCACAGCAAGTCCCGAACAAAGAGATGCCTTAAAGAAGGCTATTCGTGATGCTGCTGCGAGAGGGGAGAAATTGTATCCCGGAAGATAACCGCATACTTTTCTCCTCTGAAAAAACACACATTTTACGGAAGGAGAAACTATTATGTTTGAACTTATTAACAAAATCAATCTTCAGCTTTTTGCTGAGGCAGGCACACTTGTAAACACTCTTACAAATGGCTATGCAAACGCTTATGACGGCACAACTCAGGCATTTGATGATGCCAACACTCTCGCAGGAGAGCTTAAGACCTTCTACGATACTGAGCTTCTTGAGAACGCTCGTGTTGAGATGTTCTATGCTCAGTTTGGTAAGAAGCAGAAGCTTCCTGCAAACCACGGTAACACCGTTGAGTGGAGAAAGTGGAACACATTCGCTAAGGCTTCCAAGCTTCAGGAAGGTGTAATTCCTACCGGACAGAAATTCGGTATGAGCTCTAAGACCGGTGCTATTGCACAGTACGGTACTTATGCAGCTATCACCGATACTCTTGAACTTCGTGCATATGATGACACAATTCTCGGTGCTACTGAGGAAATGGGCGCATCTGCAGCAGAAACTCAGGAAACACTTATCCGTGATGCTCTTCTTGTTAACAAGAACGTGCTTTACTGCGATAACATCACACTTGCAGACAAGACTGTAAGCGGTGCAACGCCTACAACTACTGCAGCTATGGAGGCATCCGGTACAATATGCTGCCTCCTCACTCCTGAAATGGTAGCTAAGGCTGCAACAAAGCTTAAGAAGGACAGAGTACCTACTATCAACGGTAAGTATTATGCTGTTATCCATCCTTCTGTAGCTCATGACCTCCGCAACAGCGAGGGCTGGCTTGAAGCTCACAAGTATGCTAATCCCGGTGAGATCTACAACGGTGAAATCGGTGAGCTCCACGGTGTGAGATTCATTGAAAACGTATTTGCTCCCATTCTTTCCGAGGTTGGCGGCGAGTCTTATAAGAACAAGGCTGGCACTGTAACTTATGCTACATACTTCTTCGGTAAGGATGCTTTCGGCATCATAGATCCCGAAGGTGGTGCTCTTGAAATGATCGTTAAGTCTAAGGAACAGGCTGGCGGTCCTCTTAACCAGTTCTCTACTGTAGGTTACAAGTTTGAGACCAATGGTGCCACAATCCTTTACCCTGAAAGAGTGCTCCGTGTAATGAGCTGCTCTACATTCAGCGCTGTAGACACAGCAAACTGATAAAACACAGAGGGCAAGGCTAACTGCCCTGCCCTCTATATTTCTTATAGGAGGCTATTATGGCTAAAGAAAACAAAGCAATAGAAACACCCGAAGTAGAAGTTACGGAAGCGGAAGTTACGGAAGAAGCTCCGGTAACAAAAGCTACTGAATATGTAGATTTGTTTATCCCAAGAGGATATGCAAACGATGATCCTAATGAATTCATAAGTATAAACGGTGTAAACTTCATACTCCCGAAGGGCAAGACTTCCAAAGTTCCTCTTTACGTTAAAGAAGAGTATGACCGTGCTGTTGCAGCAGAGACTGCACTGAATGAACGCATAGACGAGCTTACGGCTAAGGCCAATAAGCCTATAGGTTAAGCGTAGGAAAATAACGAATGGGGAAGCATTTAAATATGTTTCCCCATTCTTTGAATGGAGGTTTAGCAAGTGACCATTATTGAAGCAATAAGCAAGACTGACCAGCTTATTCCTAATAAATATTCACAGCCTGACAAAATAAGGTGGCTGTCTAACCTTGACGGCAACGTAAAGAATCAGGTTATAGATACTCATGAGGGCGCTGGAGAGCTTAATTTTACGGGCTACAACGATGATACTTCTCTTGATACTGTTCTGCTTATACCCTATCCTTTTGAGGACGTGTACATACATTATCTTGAATCGTGTATACACTATGAGAACGAAGAATACGCAAAGTACAATGTAGCAGCAACGAGATATAACACAGAGTATGCTCGATATGTCAATGACTACAACAAGAAACACATGCCGAAAGGCAGTAAAAGATTTGTTTTTTAAGGAGGGGTAACCGTGATATTACCAAACGTTAATGAAATCCATACATCACGGGATATGATAGATACCTTCGGTGGCTATAACCATAATCTGCGTATAGGCAGCGGAGAATTCTATGATATGGAAAATCTCTCCTCTACTCATTATCCGCTATTATCTCCGAGACCTAAGAGGGGCACATTTGCTCCGGAAGCTGGAGAGGCTGCTATAAATCCTCAGGGCCTTATAGCTAAGGATAGTCTCGGCTATGTAGACGGCAGATATTTTGTACTTAATGAATACAGAATAGATCTCGGACTGTCTACGGATGAAAAAGACTGCCCTAAAACACTCATTTCTACGGGAGCATATGTAATCATTCTCCCTGATAAGAAATGGATCAACACAGCGGATATGACCGAGCACGGAAACATAGAGGCTACATATACCTCTCTTACTACCAACTCTGTATCATTTGAGCTTTGTACGATAGACGGCGCAGCATATACCAATACACAGATATCCGCAACAGAGCCGGCAAATCCTTTAGATAAGGATTATTGGATAGACACATCCTCTACTCCTCATACACTTAAGCAGTATTCTGCGACAAGCTCTATGTGGGTATCTGTAGCAACAACATATATAAAGATAACATCACCGGGTATTGGGCTTCCCTTTGAACAATATGACGGTGTTACTATATCAGGTATTAAGCATGCAAGTCTTTCTGATCTCAATAGCACTATGGTTATTTGGGAGAAGGGGGACAATTACATAGTAGTTATCGGTATGCTTGACGGTACCATAGTGCAGCAGGGCTCAGAGGGAGTTATAACCGTAAAAAGACAGATGCCTGTTATGGACTTTGTAACTGAGTCGGAAAACCGACTTTGGGGCTGTCATTATGGCGTAGCTGCCAACGGAGAGATAGTAAATGAGATCTACGCTTCAAAGCTTGGGGATTTCAAGAACTGGAACTGCTTTATGGGTATATCTACTGATAGCTATGCGGCTACTGTGGGTACAGACGGACAGTTTACAGCTGCAGTTACTCACCTTGGTTATCCCTTGTTTTTCAAGGAAACATGCGTACATAAGGTGTTTGGTAGCTTCCCTGCGGCATATCAGATACAGACTACCAACTGTAGGGGCGTAGCCAAGGGCAGCGAAAAGAGCCTTGCAACGGTAAATGAGGTCCTTTACTACAAATCCCGTAACGGGGTATGCGCTTATGACGGATCTCTACCGATAGAAGTATCTTCTGCTCTTGGAGAAGTAACATACAGTGATGCTGTGGGAGGCTGTCTCGGTAATAAGTATTACATCTCCATGAAGGACACAGCCGGTGTATATCATCTCTTTGTATATGACACAGTTAGAGGCATGTGGCATAGAGAGGATAATACTCAGGTCAAAGAGTTCTGCAACTGCAGAGGAGAGCTTTATTACATTGATACCAAATCACAGATAAAAACTATCCTTGGAAGCGGAGCAAAGGACACCGGCTCCATAAAGTGGATGGCAGAAACGGGAATTATAGGTACTTCAATGCCCGATAAGAAGTATATATCAAGGCTGCTTGTAAGAATGTCTCTTGAAATCGGGGCAAAGGTAATGTTCTTTATCCAGTATGACTCCATGGGCGAATTTGAACATCTCTTTACAATGACAGGCAGTACCCTTAATAGCTTTACGGTACCTATAAAACCGAGCCGCTGTGACCATTTTAGGCTGAGGATAGAGGGTATAGGAGATGCAAAGATATACTCCATTACCAAGACCATAGAGCAAGGAAGTGATGTCTGATGGGATATGAGATCAGACTTCCTAATATTACCGGTAGTAATACCACAGAGCAATTAGCTCAGGTTAAAAGCTATCTGTATCAGACTGTAGAACAGCTTAACTATGCACTTGACGGCATAAAAAACGATAGTGAGATAGCTGTTAAGAAAATCATATCGGAGTCGGGCGGTAGTAAATCTCCCGAACAGGTCCAGCAAAGCTTTAACGATATTAAAGCCCTTATAATCAAGTCCGCTGATATAGTTAATGCCTATTATGAAACTATAAGCGATAGGCTTGAGGGAGAATTTGTAGCCGAGTCAGATTTCGCTAATTATCAGCAGGTAGTGTCTCAGGATATTACGGAAAGTGCCGAGAGGGTGGAACGGATTTTCCATAATCTGCAGGTCATATCTTCAAAGGTGGATAATATAGGAAGCGCTGTTATAGACGTTGAAGCAAACATTATCACCGGCCATCTTTACGATGATGATAACGGCATACCTATACATGGTGTTCAGATCGGACAGACAATCGAAGTAGACGGAGAAAAGAAATTCAACCAGTTCGCTCGCTTTGTTGCAAATCGTTTGTCTTTCTTCGATGCAAACGAAAGCGAAGTAGCATATATAAGCGACTACAAGCTTTATATAACCAACGTTGAAATAACAGGAAACCTGCAGCAGGGCGGATATATGATAGACTCCACAAACGGCCTTGCGTGGAAATGGGTGGGAAGGAGGTAAAACGTGGCATTATCAGGATCTTTTTCAGATGCATACAGAGGATATACATACAAGATATCATGGAGTGCCGTACAGAATGTGGCAGGAAACTACAGCACTGTGACATGTAAGCATTACCTTGTATGTGCTTCCAGCTATAGCCTTAATATAGCTTCAAGAACTCACTCCATAACTGTTAATGGTACCAAAGTAACGTTTACCTCTTCTGCAATAAACACAGCAGGAGGAGAAACTATTCTTCTTGGTACTACTACTCACAAGATAACTCATAATGAGAGTGGAGTAGCAACTCTTGTTATGTCTGCCGTATTCTCAATGAAGGCAACTATTTCAGGCACTTACGTTGAGAGTATAGCTGTACCCGGGAGCGCCGGTCTTGATACCATAGCAAGAGCTTCTATACTCAGCGCAGGTAACGGTACCCTTGGTAAATCACAGACTTTGACTATTACAAGGTATTCAAGCTCCTTCCGTCATATTCTTACATATTCATGCGGATCGGAAAGCGGAACGATTATCAACAAGTCCAGTACACTTACGAGTATAGCGTGGAGTCCTCCGGTATCTCTTGCAAGTCAGAACACTTCCGGTAGTACGGTAACTGTAAAGCTTACCCTCCAAACCTATGAAAGCGCCTCATCAACAACAGTTATAGGTACAGATACCGTGACTGTAACGATGACTATTCCGGACAATAGCAGCACTAAACCTATTATTGACGGAATAAGCGTATTTCCGGTAAACACTAATCTTCCCACGGCTTTCAGCTCAATATTTATAAAGGGATATTCTCAGGCTGAGGTAACATTTCAAGCACATGCTCAGAACGGAGCCACAATTAAATCATGCAAGATCTCAATAGGATCTACTTCGAGGACCACAACAAATTCATATCAGATCGTCTCAGGTACATTATCCTCAACAGGAAACGTTACTATCAAGTGCGAGGTAACAGATTCAAGAGGAGTAACAAGCGATCCGTATGAAGCTGTAATCTACGTATATTCTTATTGGGCTCCTACGGTAATTCCTCATTCTGAAGAATCAGAGATTATATGTACGAGAGCTCTCGCCAACGGAACACCTTCTGAACAAGGAACAGCTCTGCTTATCAAGGCTGGAAGGAAATACAGAACTCTTGTCGTTGACGGAAAGCAGTACAACTTCTGTGTCCTCCGTTTCCGATACAAAAAAACTACAGACAGCTCTTATGGTAACTGGATAACCATTATAGACAGAAGTATAACGTCTTATGATGACACTCCTATAGTGTATACCAACTTCATCACAGACCAGTATGCAATATACAACGTGGAAATAGGAGTTGTAGATGATTTTGGCAACGAAGATTCACTTTTCTACAACGTTGGCGGCGGCGATATTACATTTCACCTGAGGGAAGGTGGAGGCGGTGCAGCTTTCGGACAGTATTCCCAAAGAGCAAAAGCTCTTGAGCTTCACCATGAATGGGATCTTGTTGTTCACGGAAAAGACCTGTCAGCCTTTATAGTAGAGGAATCAACTGCAAGGGGAGCTATTCAAGTCGGGGGATCAGGTCAGGTATCGGTCCTTGATGGAGAGTGGCACTTTCGTAAATATTCTGACGGCAAGATGTTTGCTTTCGGTAAGGTAATCACATCTCTGAGCAATGTCACTCTAACGGAGTATGGCAGTGAATACTATACCGAGGCAACAATACCAATACCTGATATGTTTACAGCTGCACCCACATATGTTTATGTAACATCAGCATGCACAAGAGGTTTGATGAAAGCGCACTTTAGGAGCGCAACTGCAACAAGCATTTCAATATATATATCTAATGCAAAGATCGATAACAATGTAACTACAGTAAATATCAACATCTTAGCTTTAGGCGAGTGGTTATAACAAGAGGAGGAAAACATGGCAAAAACATATACCGTTAAATCAGGTGATACTCTGTGGGGTATTGCCAAAAGCAACAACACAACGGTAGCCGATATACAGGCGGCTAATCCGTCAATAAAAAATCCTGATCGGATTTATTCCGGGGATGTTATAACCCTTCCCGGAGCAGAAGCAACCGCAGCTAAAACAAACACAAATACAACTACGAATAAAAGCTCAGGCTCTTCGGCACAGAAAAACACCAATACAAGCACGGGCAATGAAGCTGCAGCTCCCGATTATTCGCAGTATTCATATGATGCTTCAACTGACGAGGCATACCAGCAGGCTCTTGCAGCATTACAGGAGGCGCAGAAAACCTTACCTACATATGCCGGTACCTATGACCAACAGCTCAATGACTTATATAATCAGATAGTCAACAGAGAAAAGTTCAGCTATGACCTGAATTCCGATGCCCTCTATCAGCAGTATGCACAGCAGTATCAGACTCGTGGCAAACTGGCTATGATGGACACTATGGGACAGGCTGCAGCAATGACGGGCGGATATGGAAACTCTTATGCTTCTGCTGCAGGAAATCAGGCTTATCAGGGCTATTTACAGCAGCTTAATGATGTTGTTCCGGAGCTTTATGGTATGGCTCTTGACCAATATAATCAGGAGGGACAGGACCTTCTTAATCAGTATGCAATGCTCGGAGATATGGCTGACACAGAATACGGAAGGTATCAGGACTCCCTTGATAGGTATTGGCAGAATGTTTCCTATCATGCAGATCAGGCTGACTCTGCATACAGCAAGGGCTACACCAACTGGAAAGATGACTATCTGAACAAATATACGGCAGAGAGAGACAAGGTAGCTGACGAGCAGTGGCAGAAAGAATATGACGAGACTGTAAGACAGTATGATGAGGGCATGAAATATCAGAGAGAAAGAGATGCGGTGGAAGATGGAAAAACAAGTACCGGAACTACAAGCGGTACCCGTGGAACGGTTGAAACTGCTCTTTCCAATAGAGGATATGACAATGGAGGCCTTACATCAGCTCAGGTAAAAGAGCTCCAAAAGGCACTTGGTGTAACGGCTGACGGATATTTCGGCGGTGACTCTAAAAAGGCTGCACTCGCACTCGGATTCTCTAACCCTGATGTAGCTTATGATGCACTTGTTAAGAAGAATAAAGCTCCTGAGGCTGAGCCTGTGGGTGACGATGATATTGAAGCTGACTTGAACACCTTAATTCGCAAAGGAGCAAGCAAGAGTCAAATAGGTAGCCTTCTTCGTGCAGAATTACAAGAGGGTAATATAACTCAGGCTGAGTACAATAAGCTCAAAGAAATTTATATGCCGAGAGGCAACACTTATTAATCAAGGAGGGGTAAAACATGGCCAAAAGCGAATACAGAAAAAAGCTTCTTGAAAAGTACGGTGAAAATACGACAAAGAAAGAGGAAGAGAAAAAAGTCTCTGCAGGAAGTGACAGCAAAGCTTCCTCTTCTTCAACAACTCAGAAAACATCCTCCAAATCGAGAAAATCTTCTGTCAGACAAAAATTACTTGAAGAGTATAACGCTGACACGGTAGATACTTCCGGTGTTGATAAATGGTTTTCCGAGGCTAAAAGTACCTTTGATTCCATACAAAAGGATAGTACGAAAGACTATTCTGAAAAGGTAGGCAGCCTCCTTGACTCCTCAAAAGATATATATAACTTTCTTTACGACCATAAAGACGAGATAGGTAATTTTGACGAGTGGGACAAGGCCCTTTCTGACTATCGTTCAGGCTTGATGCAGATTGACCATGCTTATTATAGGGAGAAAAACAATCCTTTAACAAAGCTGAAAAGTGAAATAGGCTCAATGTCTGCGGACGATATCAAGCAGAAAATGAGCAGTACCGAAGTCAAGCGCATGGAGAACGCACAAGCCGCCTTAAGCCAAATGAAGGAAGGAATGACTCCCTTTGATGAATATGCTAAGGACCTTGATTATGTTGTTAAAAAGTACAAGCTTGACACAGATCTCGACCTCAGCAGTCAGATATATGAACTGTATATGTCTGTGAGTGATGATGGAGATGCTTCCGTAGCATACTATGACGATAACGGAGATGCAGTGACTTGGGATGCACTTTATCGTATAAAGAGCACCGAGGAACGTATGGCGGAAATACAGAAGATGCCCGAACTCAAGACCGCCTATGACGAGCTTGTGTCCTACAGAGACGATATCAAACGTATGGAAAATGCTCAGGCTGCGTTGAGTGCCCAAAAAGAGGGCTCCACCGTTTTTGATGAGTATGCAAAGGATCTTGACTACATCGTTAAGAAGTATAACCTTGATACTAACCTCGATCTTAGCAGGCAAATATATGACATATATAATGCCGTGAGTGACGGAGCTTATCAGGGACAGAAGAAAAACGCAGATGTCCTTAAGAAATCGGGCTATAACTGGGAGGACTTCTCGTCCTACTACAAATATTTTGAGGATAAGGAAGAGTCGGCTAATCTTCAGGAGAGCTATGAGCTGGTAGCTAAAAACTATCCTTTCCTTGCCGATGTTGCAAGCGTTGCCGCAGCTCCGGGACAGTTATCTGACCTTCTTGCGGACACGGTCTCTGCATTGAAGAGCACAAACGCAGACAAGGGCTCAATGCGTGGAGTTGCAAATATATACGACAACCGCACTACAAGTCTCGTAAACACCTTAATGTCTCAGAGAGCAAGCGATATTAAAGATAACGTTGTCAATGCTACCGGAATGGAATGGCTTGGATCAACAGTAAGCGCTGCATATTCGGGTATCATTTCTATGGCACAGTCTGCTACTACGGGTATTGTGGCTACTGCCCTCTTCGGACCTAAAGCAGGAGCACGGATAGCTGCTGGAATGTTAGGCTCGCAGGCAGGAGCATCAGGCTATGTGTCCGCCGTTAAGAACGGAAGCACAGTCGGTGAGGCTTTCTCTTTCTCGCTTGCTTCTGCTATCAATGAGAGCTTAGGAGAATGGGCTTCACTTTCTAAACTTTTTTCATTCGGTGGCAACCTTGACGTTAGCACCTTCTCAAAGCTCCTCAAGAGCATGGGAAAAGGTGTACTTTGGCAAGCTGTTACCGAAGGATCAGAAGAAGGCTTTACAGAAATACTCAACAATCTTGCAGACTGGGTAATTAACGGAGATCACAGCAGCTATCAAAACGCCATTGGAAGATATATGCAGGCAGGATATTCCGAAGAAGAAGCTGAAAAGCTGGCTTCAAAAGATCATCTGACAGAATTCACATCGTCCTTGATCGGCGGTATGTTTGGTGGTTTTGCATCGGGTATCGGTGCTGCTGCTATTAATGCTCCTTCCGCAGTCAACAAAGTTAAAGACCGTTATAAAGATCTTGTAGATATCTATGGAGGCTCGCAGAACGAGCTTGTAACTGAAGCTGGAGAACTCGGAGTAAATGTAGGCAAATATCAAAAGAGACTGGATAAAGGCAAAGACTTAAGCGGCGGACAGTTAAGTAATCTTGTTGATGCAAGCGAAAAAGCAAAAAGAACAAGTGAAATTCAAGAAACCGCTAAGATGCGCCTTACAGATCTTGGTGAGGATGGAGACATAAGCTCCATAAGTAAAGCACTTGCAAAGCAGGCTGTAGGGGAAAAGCTTAGCAAATCCGAGAGACAGCTTATAGCAAATAGCAAGTACGGTCAGCGTGTGGCAAATGAGCTTGACACCGATAAACTTTCCGCCATCGAATATAGCCGCCTCTTAGAAGCCTCAGAAATCAACGAGGAGGCAACAAACTCTATAGATGAACAAGTTGTTGAGTCATCCAAAAACGAGGCAAGAAGCACCGAATTTGAGGCTGTGGCTACGCCCGAAAACGCCAAAGCAACTACCATTGAGAGAGATGGAAAAGAAGTTGAGGTTAATATAGCCAAGATAGCATCCATTGATAACGGAGAGGTTTCTCTTGAGCTTGATAACGGAGAAGTTGTCAATGCAAGCGAGGTCAACTTTGGATCGGGCATAGGACTTGTTTATGAAGCAGCTTCAGGAATGGCTACAAGAGTAGGCGGTTTTAATACCGATACGGCAAATGTCTTTGTTAAGGGATTCGATCCCGAAGGAGGCTTGACCGCTGCGGAGTATGTACACGGATTCAGAGATGCATACAGATACGGCACCTTGGGATATCCTATGAGTGAGCTTAAGAGTGGAGTATATACTTCCAAGCTTACTGACAAGCAGAGGTCTACTGCATACACTTTCGGAAAAGTATTTGGTAATGAGAAAGTTTCAACAAAACAAGCAAAGATTACAAGTACAGTATCAAATATTGCTGGTAAAAATGCAAATAACTCCTCCAAAACTAAAAAGGGAAAGGTAATTTTGGACGGAATCCCGGCAACCAAGAGCCTTAACGAGAGGCAGAACGCATCTATCAAGGCGCTCAGAACAATAGCTGAAGCACTCGGTATTGATATCCATATATTTGAGTCTCCCGTTGTAAACGGCAAGAGACAAGGGGCAAACGGATGGTATGATTCAAGTGATAAGAGCATCCACATTGACCTTTATGCCGGAGTTGAAGGAGACAGCTTGATGCTCTTTACTGCAGCTCATGAGCTTACTCACTACATAAGAGAAGTATCTCCTGAAAAATTCAAGGTATTTGCAGACTTCCTGCTTGAAGAATATAACAAGAGTGGCAAGTCTGTAGAAGAACTCATCACAGCTAAAAAAGAATACCTCAAGAATAAGGGCAGAATTACCTCCGATATGACAGAGGAGCAGGCTTATGACCTTGCATATGAAGAGGTTATAGCAGATTCTTGTGAAGCCATGCTTGTTGATAGCAACGCTATAGAGACACTTGCAAAGCTTAAAGAAAAGGACAAGGGCCTTTGGCAGACTATTAAGGACTTTATAACCGACCTGATTAATAAAATCAACCAAGTATATAAGGGACTCAATCCCGATTCTGCAGAAGCAAACTATGTCCGTGAGATGAAGGAAGCGGCAGAAAAGCTTCAGGCTCTGTGGGTAGATGCTCTTGTAGATGCAAGCAATTATGCAACTGTTGACAAGGCTTTGTTTGACAAGGGTATTGCTGTTAACTCCGAGACAAATTCAGGCTCCCTCATGTCAGTAAGACAACTCTTATCTTACGAGGAACAGCAGAAGGCTTCAAAGGATCTTGCGGAAAGGTTTGGAGTCACACAGAAAGAGGCTATGGACTGGCTCAAGGCTGAAACTTCAATGGCGAGCCTTATTCTCAATCCGAAGTATTCTCAGTATCTTGACTACACTCCCGATCCTAATGAAACGGCAATTAAGCAGAACTCCGATTATCCACAGGGTACGGTAGACTTTTCCCCAATCTGTGCAAAAAGAAGAGAGTTCACTTCTGTAATGAACAACATCTTGAGGTCATTCCCGAATCATGTATTCGCTGCTACTGACCTTGCAAAGATTCGTACTATAATGCAGGAAGAGGGTATGACCATTCCCTGCGGTATCTGCTACGTTGAGGACAGAAGGCAGCTTGATACTATTGTCGCACAAGACTTTATCGACTCTCTTAAGATATATAGAGAGGGCGGCAACATCAGACCTGATGGAAAGCCTTTCAATGCTAACCAGCTCAAGGCATTCAGCTTGATAGAGGGCGATACATACACTCCTTCCGTATACGAGCTTGTATCTCTTGAGGGCCTTAATGTACTGAGGGGCAAAGACTCCAAAATGGCTGAGGCATGGGTAAAGTTCAATAATGCGAGAGGTATGCAGTCTGTAAGACTTCTTGCCAACGAAGCAGAGTATAAGAGACAGATACTCAAGTACACAGAGACTGTTGTAAAGAGAAAAAATGACTTGGGTGGATTAAGAGTATATTCCTTCTCAGATGCTGAGATGTTCCACCTTATAGACATTATTCAGGTCATAACAGATAGTGCGACTGTAGGACTTTCACTCCAAGGCTACACGAAGGTCAACGAGTATGCGAGAGCAGTAAAGGATACCGGAGAGAAGCTTAACCGTTCTCTCATTCCTAAAGGGGACCTTGGCTACCATATGGAAGGTAACAAAGTAGTTCTTGACTACGATACTGTTGAAGGTATTGATATCAATCATCCCGACTTCTTTGATAACATCGACAATCCCAACGTGGGCAACATTGTTATTGGTATCAACGAGACTCAGATAAGAGCTGCTATGACAAGCAAGTTTATCGACCAGATCATTCCCTTCCATACCGGACAGAGCAACGAGGTGCTTGGAGAAAAAGGAATAGCAACGTGGGAAAACTATAAAGACTTCCAGTCCGAAAGAGATGTCAAAACAAATAAAAAATCTGCTCATCAGATCAACATCTATACCGAAGTTATAAATGCTGCGGAGCAGGAAGGTAATCCTATTACTAACAAGTATGAATTCGTCAACAAGTTCCTTGCAGTATGTAAGGAGAATGGTCTCGTTCCGAGATTCTCAGACTTCCTTAACGTTGACGAAAACGGTGACTACGTTTATACAGAAGGCTATCATAAATTCTTGGTTGACTTCAAGACATTCGACCAAAACACAGGCGAATATCTGCCTCAGATGCCCGTTAAACCTATCTTTGATAACGAGTATATCACACAGATCCTCAAAGACTATGTGAAGTCTCAGAAGGCTAAGGATATTGAAGTTGCAAAGTCTATGCCCAAGGTTATTGAGAGAATCACCAATGAGATAGTGAATCCCGGAGGCAAGACGAAGTATTCGGATAGAACGTTTTCTTATGATGAGCTTGTAGCGAAAGGTGACATTGTTGGGGTTACTAAAAAAAATAATGCCCAAGTTCCTCTGAGGGCCGACGGAAGTATTGATGCCCAAGACATCGTTACCAAAGTACGCAACGAGTGCCAAGTAATTCAGACGAAAAGTGCATCACCTACATATTTTCTCCATGTTCCCGACATTGGTAGAAACGTTCAGATTGTAGAAAAGAGCATCACTCACGGTTTTTTTGATAGCACGAAGAAGCATAAAATTCCATCCCCAAGAGACTTGACAAACGCAAAGGTCTCACTTGCATTACCTGAAATTCTTGCGAACTCTATTGAAGTTAATCGTTCTCAAAGAAGAGATAATTTGGATATTCTATACTCCCATATTATGATGGGCACCATAGGAATAAAAAACAATGCTGGTGTAACCGAGTATTATGCAGTTCGGTCTGTAATCGAGGAAAGAAAAAACCTCGATCCTATACTTGTCGAGGCTAAAATTCTTGGAAAGCTTCGTGCAGTAAATGCAAAAAAAATAGACTCGCCTAACCTTAAGGTCGCTGGCAAAGTCAGCGTTGCCCGTGGGCATGACGAAGTCTACGCATATAGTGTAGCAGATTTTCTTGAAGATGTCAAGAGTATTTTTGATGATACCTTCTCCGAGGATGTATATAAGAAACTTGGCACAACTCGAAGAGATAATCGTTTTTCAAAGTATTTGATGTTCTCCGACAGAGCTACTGACTCCTTCTCAAACCGTTCTCTTCTTGCCAATACTCTTGAGAGTACGGTACAGAATGAGATTGAGCGAAACAAGCTGGTACAATATAAGCAGAAGATAGACCTCATCAATTCCGAAGAGCAGAAGCTTCACGAACTCCGGGAGCAGATAAAGGAACTTTCCTTTGCAAAAGGTCCGAGGGACACAAAGCGCATCAAGGACCTTCAGCTTGAGGCAAATCAGACAGCAAATCGTATCAATACTTATGACCGTCAGCTTCTAAATCTTGAGTCTACAAAGGCTCTGAAGAACGTCCTTGAACGTGAGAAGAAGATGGCTTATCAGAAAGCTGAAAAGCAAGGCAAAGATGCACTTGCAAGGTACAAAGAAAAGGCTTCGGAAACTCAGCGAGAGCTGATGACACGTTATCAGGAATCGAGAAAAAGAGGCGTTGAGAACAGAAACAAGACCGAGATGCGACACAAGATTAAGAAAGTTGTATCTGATCTTAACCAATACCTCTTGAAGGGTACCAAGGACCGTCACGTTCCCATAGAGCTGCAGAGGGCTGTTGCTGAGGCACTTGATGTGGTGAACATGGATACCGTAGGTGCAGAAGAACGTATAGCTAAGCTCAAGGCGGATTTGATTAAGGCTAAGACTCCCGAAGCCATCCAAGACATTGCTAAAAAGATAGAGCATATCCAGCAGATGGGTGACAGAATGGACAACAAGCTCAGGTCCCTCAAAGAGGCTTATGACGGCTTCTTGAATTCTGATGATCCGCTGATTGCAAATTCTCATGACGAGGTAATATCCGCCTCCATTGATAAGGCTATTGAATATGTGGGCAATACGCCTCTCCGTGATATGTCACTCCATCAGCTTGAGTATGTGTACGACATGTACAAGATGGTACTGACCACAGTACGCAATGCTAACAAGGCCTTCAAAGCAAAGAAGAGCGAAGAAATCTCCGTCATAGCTAACAGAGTTATGGAGGAAGTAGACAACATCAGCAAAAAGAAGGCTTACAGTACCAAGATTGAGCAGCAGATATCTGAGTTCGACTGGAACAACACAAAGCCTGTATATGCATTTGAGCGAATCGGCTCCGATTCCTTTACCGATGTGTTCAACAATGTTCGTGCAGGAGAAGATGTGTGGGCTCAGGATATGAGCGAAGCAGCGGACTTCCGCAAAGAGCAGGAGAATAAGCATAAGTACAAGTCATGGGATTTTGAGAAACGTTATGGCTTTACATCTTCTTCAGGAATGCCCTTTGAATTGTCTCTCAATCAGATAATGTCGCTGTATGCTTATTCAAAACGTGACCAAGCAAAAGAGCACTTGAAGAGGGGCGGTATAGTCTTTGACGAGACCACCGAGGTAACAATCAAGACTAAGCTCGGAGTTCCGATCAAGTTCAATCCTACTCAGGCTACGGCATATAACCTTTCGGATGAGATACTTTCCGACATTATCAACAAGCTGACTCCTGAACAGAAAGCCTTTGTTGATGAGATGCAAGACTATCTGTCTACAGTAATGGGAGAGAAAGGCAACGAGGTATCCCTTGAACTGTATGGCGTTAAGCTCTATAAAGAGAAGCACTACTTCCCTCTCAAATCTGCAACACAGTTTATGGCGAAAGCTAAGGAACAGCAGCAGGGCGAGGTCAAGATCAAGAACAGTGGCTTCAGCAAGGAGACCGTAGCTAAGGCAAACAATCCTATAGTCTTAACTCCCTTTATGGATGTATGGGCTGGACACGTCAACGATATGTCTATGTATCATGCCTTTGTACTTGCCCTTGAGGACTTCTACAGAGTATACAACTACAAGACTCCGACCTCAGATACTATGGCTACCGAATCCGTAGAAATGCACCTTCAGAATGCTTACGGCAAGGGTGCTACCAAGTACGTTGACCAGCTTCTCAAGGACCTTAACGGTGGAGCGAGAAGTGATCCAAGAGAGAGTGTGGGCAAAGTGCTGATGTCGAGATTCAAAAAATCTGCGGTAATGGCTTCATTTTCTGTTGTCATTCAGCAGCCCTCTGCTCTTGTAAGAGCAATGGCTCTTGTGGATGCAAAGAACTTTGGGGTAGCTCCCATCGCAAGAGGAGTTGGCAGAGCATTCAATAGAAAGAGACACAATGCGTTGTGGGCCGAGGTTAAGAAGTATGCTCCCGTAGCCATTATCAAGGAAATGGGATACTTTGATACCGGAATGGGAAAGAGCTCTGTTGAATGGCTTAAAGGCGAAAAAACCGTCATGGATAGAGTCGATGATGTTACCTCATATCTTCCTGCTAAAGCAGACGAACTCGCATGGATCTCCATATGGCAGGCGGTGAAGAGAGAGACGGCTCGTAATAATCCTAAGCTTGAGACAAGTTCAGAAGAATTCCTCAAAAAAGCCGGGGAAAGATTCACAGAAGTTATAGTCAAGACACAGGTATATGACTCTACGCTTTCTAAATCCGCTAATATGAGAGCAAAGACTACTTTCATGAATATGTGGACAGCATTTATGGCAGAGCCTACTACCACACTTAACATGCTTCAGGATGCTCTAAGAAAGTTCATGAGAGGTGACAAGAAGTATGCGGTAAAGGCAATCGGTGCGGCGTTTGGCTCGATCCTTCTCAATTCAATTCTTGTATCTCTTGTATATGCTGCGAGAGACGATGACGATGACGAGACTTACAAAGAAAAGTATCTGTCAAGGCTCACCACAGAAATACTCGATGGTATCAATCCTCTTACCTATATTCCTTTCGTTAAGGATATATGGTCTATAGCGCAAGGTTTTGATGTTGAAAGAGCAGATATGTCTATTATAACTGAATTGATTAATTCCCTTCAGAAGGCAATCAAGGTTATGAACAAGGACACTTCCGGCATGAGCGAGGAGGAATTCGCTGAACATCAGAAGCAGGTCGCTGAAGCACTGTGGAGCATAACAGACGGCATCGGCTCCGCCTTTGGTATTCCTTCAAAGAATCTCCGTAGGGATATAAATGGTATCATTAATCTTGTCAAGACACTTAGTAGAGATATGGACACCACAACAAGAAGCTTGATAGATAATATCCTTGAGGATGTTAAGTCATCGACACCGATTATTGGATGGCTTCCTAAGGAAAGCAAGACCGACAAGCTTTATGATGCTATCGTAGGTGGAGACACAGCATATGTTGAACGCTTTAAGAGTGGATACGATGACGAGGACTCCTACAATTCCGCTATCAATAAGGCTATAAGGGAAAACGATCCTCGCATAAAGCTTGCAGCTAAGGCTCGTTATGAGAAAAACATATCTGAGTATATGCGAATTGCAAAGGAGATTATCGCAGAGGGTAACTTCAAGCAGGATAATGTTGTTGCAGCAATTAATGCCGAGGTCAACCGTCTGAAACCCGAGAGCGAGAGTGAAGGTGGCAGTGTTCCTCTGTTTACAGCAGCTGACTATTACAAGTCTATTGTACATGGAGACACCACAACTGCATCCATTGTCAAGAATGAACTTATTGCTATGAGCATCGCAGAGGGTAATACCAAAAACGATGCAGAGAATTCTATCGCAAGCGGATTTGTTACCGAAGCAAAGAAAGCTTACATGGACAGAAGCTTGAACAAGTCCAAAGCAATCAGCCTCATTGATACTTATGGTGGCAGTGCAGACGGAGCTACTAAGGTTAAGGAGTGGGATTTTGAAATCGCCATAGGATATACATGGAGTAAACGAGATAATGCCTACAGACTTGGTGCCATCTCAAGAGATAAGCTTATCTCATACATCATGGATATCGGTGACAAGAGCAGAGACGAGGCTGAGCTTGAGGTCACTGCAATAGAGTTTCAGACAGATTATCCTGAGTATTCAGGTGTTTCTACAGATACCATTACTGCATTCTTCTCTCCGATTAAAGGACAGGACTACAGCCTTAATGACATTGGAATGGAGTTTGAGTCATATGCTAAGTATCTTGAACTTAAAAAAGATACAAAGGGTGTAGACCTCAACGGTGACGGAAAAACAGACTCAGGTACCCACAAGGCAGCACTCATGGATGTCATTGACTCATTGCCAATTTCATATTCACAGAAGGATGCACTGTACTACCTTAACGGATGGACAGAAAGCAGAATTCATGAAGCGCCTTGGCATTAAGCTAAGCAGGGGCGGCGTCGGGATAGATAACCGGCGCCGCTTTTTGTTATCATTAACATAGAAATTTATGGAGGTAAGATATGAGACTTATTAAATACAGTTTTTCGCTTGATATGCATAAGATCGAGTCTCAGGTTTTGCTTTCCGTTAAGAAGAAGGACACGGGCAGATATCTTCTTGTATCTTTCACGGAAAACGGAAAGCCCTACGAGATTACACCGGACTGCTATGCGGTATTCAGAGCGAAAAAGCCTGACGGAACAGTTCTATTCAATGACTGCTCTATAGTAGATAACAAGGTTTATTATCAGATCACTGCTCAGACCGTTGCTGAGGTGGGAATGATTGGCTGCGAGATCACTCTTTACGGTGCGGACAATGTACAGATTACATCTCCGAGCTTTACTGTTATTGTCGATGATACTGTACAGGACGATAACGAAATAGAATCAGCCAATGAATTTACTGCGCTTACTCAGGCCATGTCTAAGTATGCGGAGCTTACCGATGGAGTAGTAACCTCAGCAAGAATAGCTGACGTTGAGATCCTTGCGAGTAAATGGGTAGGCAGCACAAGTCCATATTCTCAGGTAGTCTCTATTGACGGAATTACCGAGAATAGTCAGGTGGATCTTACTCCCAGTGCTGAGCAGCTTGCTATTTTCTATAACAAGGACCTTGCATTTGTTACTGAGAATGAGGGCGGTACTGTTACCGTTTATGCCATAGGCGAAAAGCCGCAGAATGACTATATCATTCAGGCTACGATAACGGAGGTGATAGTATGAGTGAGCCCAAAAAGATTGTCGGAATAACCGTAGGAACTACCTTAAATCCCGAAAAGATAGGCGGTAGTGGCGGAACGGGTAAGGACGGATTTTCTCCGATAATAGAGGTCACAGAGACAGATACCGGTCACACCGTAAGTATTACCGATGCTAACGGTACCCAAAACTTTAATATCCCCAACGGAAAAGACGGAGCTGCAGGACGAGGTATAACCGAAATCAAACGCACCTCGGGCAATGGCGCAGCAGGAACTAAAGATACATATACCATCTATTACACAGACAATACCACAAGCACATTTACAGTATACAACGGAGCAAATGGTACAGGCGGTGGCGGTGGAGGAAGCGGTGAAAACGGAGCTACCTTCACTCCTTACGTTGATGCTAACGGAAATATCTCTTGGACGAATGACAAGGGGCTTGCCAATCCTCCCACAGTAAACATTAAAGGCGAGGATGGTAAGGACGGAAAAGACGGTGTTTCTGCTACGCATAGTTGGAATGGCACAACGCTTACCATAACATCTGCAAGCGGTACATCTTCTGCTAACCTTAAAGGCGAAAAGGGCGACAAGGGAGAACAGGGCATACAGGGTATTCAAGGCATCCAAGGTGAAAAAGGAGATAAAGGTGAGACGGGCACAAACGGAACGAATGGTACTAATGCAACCATAACAGGAGCTTCGGCAACGGTTGATGCAAACACGGGTACTCCTTCTGTCACAGTAACAACGGGCGGTACAGCTTCCGCACGAACATTTGCATTTGCTTTCAAGAATCTCAAGGGATCTAACGGCAAGACTCCCCAAAAAGGCACAGACTACTTCACCGAAGCAGACAAAACAGAGCTTGTGAATGATGTTCTCTCTGCACTTCCTACGTGGACAGGGGGTAGCTATTAATGGGTGTAGCTATTGACTCTGCTTTTCTTGACAACGGACTCAAGGCTATTGCGGATAAAATAAGGGAAAAGGGCGGTACTACAGAATCGCTCTCTTTCCCCGATGGATTTGTTTCTGCTCTTGATACTTTGAGCGTTAAAACATTGAAAAAATACTCTATAAACCCCGACAGCATACAGAAATCAAGCGGAAACAATTTCGCTATGGCAGATTGGATGGGACAGACCTTTTACAGCTCCGTTACAGGAACTTTGTCAGAGCTTGTGGGAAGCGGAGGCTACGCAGCATCTGTTCCTGCTGATATCGACTATCTCAAAGGAAAATATCTCATAAAGGATACGGAGCTGTGGTACACCACGGAAGCAACTTTTTCTGGATACAAAGTAACTTATACAGTTTATGATGTTACAAAGCTCGCTTCTGCTACAAAGACACCTGTAGAGGACTATAGTGGAGATTATGAGGAAGGTACATACGAATTTGTCGGCGGCAACATCTACTATTACGGGGAGTGATTATAAATGGCTATAGACAAATCGGCAGACCTTGAATTTATAGAGAACGGCTTAACCGCCATAGCAGACAAAATCCGTGAGAAGGGCGGTTCTACCGATGCATTATCCTTTCCCGATGGATTCGTACTTGCTATAGATGCTCTTTCGGGTGGTAGCGGTAGTGGTGGAGATAGTGGTGGCGGTGGAGCTACTACGGCAACGAAGAGGTATAATCTTACAACGTTTATGACTTGGAAATCCACGGGCAACACTTGTGTTTTGAGCGATTGGATGAACAGAACATACTACACGTCAATGGTCGGAGATGGCGAGTCTTGGCAGATTGGCGGTGCTGTTGAAGTTGGCGTAATGGCTGACATAGACAAGACGCAGTATGTACTTGATATAAGGAATATGGCGAGCGCAAAGGAACTATGGTATTTCACGGGATACAATTACAACGGATATTCTGCTACCTATAGTGTTTTTGACCTTACCACCCTTGACTCCATCCAAAGGGTTGGTTCAACGGACTATAGCGGAGACTATGCGGTAGGCACTTATGAATTTGTGGTAAGTGGCGGAGTCTTACAACTCTACTACTACGGAGAATAAGAAGGGAGTGAGATTATGGACCTTACAACAATAGTTACTCTTATAGGTGAGATCGGCGTACTCATAGGAGTTATCACTCCTCTTATCGTAAACATGCGGAAGATCTGCAACGGTACCAAATGTCAGCTTCGCAGCGAAATACTCCGTATCTACTACCATAACAGAGAGGCACGAAAAATCAGGCAGTATGAATACGAAAACTTTCTCATGCTCTACGAGGCATACAAAGCCTTAAAGGGTAATAGCTTCATTGACAAGATCAATGAGGATGTAGAGTCTTGGGAGGTTATTAAATAATCGAAGGGAGAGGGCGATAATGGCACTTCTAACACCTAACGTTACTTATGAGATGAACGGCGTAACCGTCAATGAAAAAATCATTCCTGACGGTACCCGATGGAAGGACGGAAGCAAAGCAAAGGCGGCTGGATTCTCAGCCGGAAGCCTTTACAAGAAACAGCAGAAGATAAGCAAGGTAAAATACGTAACGATTCATAATACGGATGATCTTGACAATGTGAATGACGATGCAGAACAGTATACAAGGGCTACATACAATGAAAATATGAACTCCTCCCGTGTACACCTCTACATTGATGATTTAGGCGCATGGCAGAATTTAAGGGCTGGTACGGGCTTATGCAAGGCTGATCCGGTCAATTCTGCTGAGGTGGGATGGCATGCTGGGGACGACAGCTCTACCACGGGCGGAAATATGACCTCTCTTGGGCTTGAAATCATTATGAACGATAACAGTACCCACGATGCAAAAGCGAAGGACAACGGGGCGAAAATCGCTGCATGGCTGCTTAATAAACACGGGCTTACCATTGACAAGCTTGTTACTCATACATACTGGGTAAATAAATCCGCAGGTAAGAGCTTCTCCGATGTGGACAAGCAGTGTACCAATCTTATCAGCGGTAAGAAGTGGTGTCCTTCATATATCTTTGCAAGTACCAATGCTGCTACAGCTCTTAAGAACTGGAAAGCATTTAAGGCCCTTGTAGAAAAGTATCTCAATGCTTTGTCCGGGGCTACTGTTCCCTCTCCGGCTCCTACGCCTACGCCTACTACTACGCCTACTACTACACCTGCTAAGCTTTACAGAGTACAGACCGGAGCCTACTCCGTGAAAAAGAACGCAGATAACCAGCTCGCAAAGGTAAAGGCAGCAGGCTTTGAGGCTTTCGTTACTCAGGTAAATGGACTGTATAAAGTTCAGGTAGGGGCATACAGTGTTAGATCAAACGCTGAGGCTATGCTTGCTAAGCTTAAGGCTGCAGGATTCAGCGGTTTTATAACAACAGTAAATAAATAATAACGGAGGATCACAGTATGGAATTCATCAAAGAATTTATCTCAGCTTACGGCACTACTCTTCTGTATGGCGTTATCACGGCGATTGCTGGCTATCTCGGCATCGTTATCAAGAATCTATACACTAAGTACATAAACGACAAAACAAAGCAGGACGTGGCTAAAACAGTCGTTAAGGCGGTAGAACAGATCTATGTATCACTGCATGGTGACGAGAAGCTGAACAAGGCCCTTGAAGCTATGTCAGAAATGCTTAAGGAAAAAGGTATCACTATAACAGAACTTGAAATGCGTATGCTCATTGAGGCGGCTGTAGCAGAGTTTAATGCAAGCTTTAATAAGCATAATGCAGAGGTACCCGAAGAAGTCCCGGCAGAAGTTACTGAATAAAGGAAAAGAGCATCTAAAGATGCTCTTTTTTTGTGTTCTTTTTAATTATCATAAAATGCAATTTGGTGGACCTAATTGTTATTTATGATGATTATAAATCGTGAAAATAAATAGCCAAATTGCCTTTAGCCTTCTCAAAAACAATCTTTTCAATTATAGTGTGCAGGGCTTCATTTTTTGCCGCTACTGTTACATCTTCTCTTTCGATGAATTCTACTACGCCTGCAACTTTATCTACAAATGCATCAAGGTCTAACTCTTTGACAATGTCCTTGTCTCGTCTTGTCTTAAGGTCCTCAATTCTTGCAGTAATATCATTCTTGTTTTGAGCGTACTGCTCGATGGTGTCTATCTCAGCAAGGTAAGCTTCCTTTGCTCTTGCAAGTCGGCGCTCCTCTACTGCAATAAGCTTGTCAAAATCAATAGCGGTAGGATCGGCTTTCTTTGGTACCCTCGGTGACATAGTGAACTGCTTTGAGCCTAACGCTTGTTTAAGTCCTTCGATAAAGGCAGCTTCTATTCTCGGAATCGTAATAGAATGTGATGTGTGACAAGATCCTCTTGAATAATTACAACATTGTAAGCAGCGTGTTTTTGTCTTTCCGCTTATTCCATTAACCGCAAGTGTTCCTCCGCAGGAGCTACACCTCACAAGACCTTTAAGTAAATGTTCTATCGTTTGTGACGGCCTCGCATACTTAGGGTATGCCCTCTTTTGCTCTTTAAGCAATTTCTGTACCTTCTCCCACAGCTCTATAGATATAATAGGCTTATGCTGACCGTCAACAGTCATTATACTCTCATTATCCAGTTTTCTTTTACTTACAGCCTTAGTACCGTCCGTACACCAACGTATCTTTCCTATATAGCAAGAGTTATGAAGCATATAGTCTACAAATCTGTTCTCAGGCTTCTTTCCGTATCTTGTCCGGATGCCTTTCTCACCGAGCATGATAGCTATCTCTCTCTGCTTAACTCCGTTAGCATAGAGGGTAAATACTTCTCTTACGATATTCGCCTTTCCGCTTTCCTCATCGGGATAGTATTTGCCATCCCTCATTATATAACCAAACGGTGGGGCGCAGGTAGGCTCTCCTCTTGAAGCCTTCTCGGTCATTCCTCTTGCCACCTCGACTCCAAGGTTTACAAGGTAATATTCATCGGTCCATTCTATAATTCTTTCTATCAGAGAGCCGAAGTGTCCTTCCGGGATAGGCTCAGAGACCGATACAACAGATACGCCTTTTTTTCGGAGAAGATTTTTGTAAACCATGCTCTCCTCTTGATTACGTGCGAATCTTGAAAACTTCCATACATATATTACATCAAACGGATGTGTCTTTTCTTTGGCGAGGGCGATCATCCTATTGAAGTCATCCCTCTTCTTGACACTTCTGCCTGAGATACCGTCATCGTAGAATACATAATCGTCAGGAATCATATATCCTTCCTTAGCTGCATATTCCCGTATCTTCTTTAGCTGGCTGTCAGGGCTATATTCGTCTTGTCTTTCGTCAGATACTCTTATGTATGCAGCGCCGATTCTTAATAGG
>JAEIGA010002302.1_pt1 | contig 30511 bp, 52 predicted proteins | sample 9270691 | NCBI WGS metagenome assembly JAEIGA01 (sample SAMN17057246, study PRJNA624740) | gut metagenome | biome: biome; isolation source: fecal sample | host: Bos grunniens | place: China: Xizang | collected 2019
AAAGAAAACAGAAATATATCAAGAATTAATTAAAATTGTTCCCAAAGTGGGGACAAAAGATAATGCCCATTCTATGCTTGCAATTTATATTCCTGGAGCCAGTGGAATAGCTTCAAACAGCGAATTCAAACAAGTAAAAATAAATATAGATGTATATACTCCATTAACACAATGGATTATTAAGGATTCAAACCTTCGTCCTTTTGCTATTATGGGAGAAATACAAAAATCTTTAAATGGTAAAACAATTAATGGTCTTGGAAAAATGAAATGTGGAGATTTTGATTTACGCCTAATTACAGAAGATGTATCTTGTTATAATTTTAGAATTGAGATAACAGAGTATGAATAAGTGTAAAGCCTTTATTTCTATTCCATTAACCTATGGCAAAGTTTGCAAAATAATTCCGCCAAAAGTAAAAGATGTAGTAGGCAATCGTCATTTTGCACAATTTCAAAAGATACTAACTTGTAGTCAGGAAGAGGTTGAATATGAGCTAAAGGATCAGTTAAATGGTTCTGCACCTCCTTCTCCATTTGAATTTTTACTTATTAATTGTTATCATAATCAGTAGTTTTCAGCTCTCACTGCTAAAGCTTTTGAGTTTTTTTGTGGAGAACAAGTTATTTTTGATTATGAGAATAAAGCCATTTTATTTAAAGAGGACGCGCAAGATTCTAAACAATCTCGCGCCATAAACGAAGAAAATTTTTTTGATATATAGAATTTAATTAGAGAATCGTGCGGTTCAAAAAAAATTAAACCTCCAGATCCTATTGATCCAAACGAAGACCCTAGGATTCGCCGTATAAAAATGAAGGCTAGGGAAAGAGACGCGATTAAGGCTCGAAAAGGGGTACAAGGATAGGGAATTTCCCTTTTTGCGATAATGAATTCAATTTGTTGTATGGGAATAGGTATTACTCCACTTAATATTGGAGAGATGAGTTATGCTTCATTGTATACACTGATTAGTACTTATCAAAATAAAGAAAAGTATGATTTGGATGTACGTGCTTTATTAGCTGGAGCAGACTCAAAAAAAATTAAACCGAAATACTGGATTAAAGAATCTGATTAAATTTAATTAGGAGGTCATTTAATTATGGCAAACAACATTTTAGACCGTTATGGTATTAAAGAAGTTGCTGACGTAACTTTCTATGAACTTGATAACGACGGTAATCCTGGTGCGCCAGTTCTTTACCTTGACACTCTTAAAGTGTCTACTATTGAGCAAACAGCAGAATCTTCTGAAGCTCGTGGTGGTAAAGGTAACCCAGCGCTTATTACTTGGGATTATGGTAAGGAAATTAACGTAACTCTTGAAGACGCTCTTTATTCACCTAAATCTCTCGCACTTATGTTTGGTGATCTTGATGCCAACAATCGTCCTGATCCAGATCAAGACACAATTACTCTTAGAAAAACTGTAAGAATGGCAGATGCTATTTCAGTAACTGCAGGAACTGAAGGTGCAACAACTACAAACTACAAAGTAGAAGTGAATGGAACTACAATTACATTTACTAGTTACACTCTTTACACAGAAACAGGTTCTACTACTACAGATGCTTCTTCTGCAGCTTATATTACAGGTACATTCTCACCTTCTAAGACAATGACAATTGATGTATCAGCTAATACATTCCCAGGCAACTACTATGTAACAGGCGATACATATGCACGTAGCGAAACAACAGGTAAGGATGAGTTCTTCCAGTTCATCATTCCTAAGGCTAAGGTTCTTTCTGAATCTAACACAATCACTCTTGAGGCTGAAGGCGATCCAACAGTATTCTCAATGAATCTTAAGGTTCTTCGTCCAAAGAGCGGCCCAATGATGAAGCTTGTTCAATACAGCATCTAATCTAAGGATTAAATAATAAAAAGGCGGGTGGCGGTGCTATCCGCCTTTTTGCTAATGAGGTAAAATATGGACAATAAAATCGGTTTCAAAGAACTATACGATGTCACACTAAAAGCCACTTATCCTATAGAAGTAAGTGGGCGAAAAATTGAAAAAGGTGAGGTTGTAGCAATATTTGACAATATTTCTTTAGCTCAATTTAATGAAATAAAAGCACATGTTTCTGCTAACGGTGGTTTTAATAATCGTGCCAGAGTTTTTTGGACCGATACTAAAGAAATGAAGTTAAATTTTGGCCAAGGCGTTTTTTCAAAAACACAAATGGCTTTAATGTCAAATGCTAAACTTTTATCTTCTTCCGATACCGAACCCTTGCAGGTTCAAAAAAGAGAAATATTGGAAAGTAATGGAGAAGGATACATTGAGCTTCAGCACGAACCAATTTTGTATTTTGTTTATAATAATGAAACGGGAGAAAAACTCAAAGCCGAATGGCATAGCGATTTGAGTTTATTAAAAATAGATACTCCTTATACAGATGTTATTGTAGACTATGAATACAATTACACCAAATCTCACACTACTCTCGCAGTAGGCCGCGCACTCACTGATGGGTACTTGTCTTTTACAGCGAAGACAAGAATAAAGGACGATGTAACTGGACAAGTAAAGACAGGTATTATCAACATACCTAAACTCAAACTAATGTCTGATTTATCTATGGTGCTTGGTGAGAATGCTTCGCCTCAAGTAGGCAGATTTGATGCAGTGGCTATACCAGTGGGAACAAAAGGAAATCAAGTTGTAATGGAATTTATTATGCTTGATGAAGACATAGATAGTGATATGTAATATACATATAATCAGCATTAGTAAATAATGCTGATTATTTTTATTAAAGGAGGGATAAAATGAGTAACAAATTTACCTACACCATTGATTTAAACGCTAATATTGGAGATTTGGAATCAAAATTTTCCACCATCAAACAAATGTTTTCGCGACTCACGGAAAGTGGAAAATACCCAGAAATCAGTTAGGTTTTTGACAAAATAGGTAAATCTTTGGATAATTTAAAAACCAAAGGAGCTTAGCCTATTGTTTCTAGTTCTTAGTTTACTAGTATGGCAAAGGACGCGTCTGGCGTGGGAACTCAGTTAAATAACTTGGTTTCTATAATACAAGACCTAGTAAAAAGTGCCGATGGAGAAATTTTAGATTTTCTTCCAGCAAATATAGTGCAAGACATTAATGCTGCAATTGGTGCAATTTAGAACTATTCCACTGCTATGGATGGATCGATTAAAAAAAGCAAAGAGCTAACAGCGGCGGAACAAGAATAGGCAAAAATAGAAAGCGATTTGGCCAAGAAAAAAGCTAAAGCTGCAGAATTGAGTGGTTCTATTGATACTTCTAAAGCTGAACTAGAACAAACAAAGGTTGCACAAACTGAGGCCAATAAACGTATAGAAATTAGAAGAAAAGAGTTAGACCAGGCCAAAAAAGAATTAGAGGAATTAGAGGCTGAATATAAGTCTAGCGGTACAGACCCTAAGAGTACTTTAACAAGAAAAGACGGAACTAGTGCTAGTTTATCAGATGCTCAAAACAAAGTAAAAAATGCTGAGCAGGCAGTTGGAGATGCTGAATTCGATGCGAGTGCGATTGAATCCGAAATATCCTCTTTAGAAAAAGCTGTTAATAATTTTACTAATAATTTAGTAAAAGTACGCGGAGAAATTGGTGGTTTAGAACAAAGTCTGGAAAAAGCTAAAGTAAAAGTATCTGGCTTAACTGCAGAGTTTGAATCTGGAAAAACAGAGCAACAAAAACAGGCTTTTGAAAATTTAAAGAAAAGCGCTGAGTCGCTTGGAATAAGCTTGGAAGGAATCTCCCCAGATGGTACTACAAGCGACATTGAATTATTAACAAATAGACTACAAGAATTAAGCGCCAATGGAATACAACAGGCTGAAAACGCAGCCAACAGTTGTATATCTAGTGTGCAACAAATGGGTAATTCCGTTGAACAGACTTCTCAAGCAGTTGATTAGGGAGCACAAGCTTTTGATAATTTTAATCAATAGATGAACTCTTTAGAGTCTATAAAGTCTTCAATTGCTCAATTTTTAAGTATTACTGGTGTGGCAAGAATGGCTTCTTAGGCCTTTAGAGATGCCTTTGAAGCAGTAAAAGATTTGGACGCTGCAATGACCGAGATGGCGGTAGTTACTGAACTAGATGTAGGAGACTATTGGGATCAAATTCCTGAGTACACCGCAAGAGCCAATGAGCTTGGTGTATCAATTAAGTCTGCTTATGAGGCGGCCACACTTTTCTATCAACAAGGTCTTGATACAAATGAGGTGGTAGCTCTTTCTAACCAAACATTGAAAATGGCTAGAATTGCCGGACTCGATGCCGCGGAAGCAACAGACCGTATGACCGCTGCTCTTCGTGGATTTAACATGGAACTTAATGAAGCTTCTGCTCAAAAAGTTGCTGACGTATACTCATAGCTTGCTGCTATAACAGCATCTGACGTAGACGAAATTTCAACCGCTATGACAAAGACCGCTTCAATTGCGTCTTCTGCGGGAATGGAATTTGAAACAACTGCGGCTTTTCTTTCACAAATTATTGAAACAACAAGAGAATCTGCGGAAACGGCAGGTACTGCGATGAAAACGGTTATTGCGCGTTTCCAAGAATTATAGAAAGATCCCGCAGAAATTGGAGAAGTAGATGGTGAAATTATTGACGCAAACAAGATTGAAACCGCACTTCGTTCTGTTGGTGTTGCATTAAGAGATTCTTCAGGTTAGTTCCGTGATCTTGATGATGTATTTTTAGAGCTTGCCTCAAAATGGGAAGGCCTTGATAAAAACACTCAACGTTATATCGCGACTATCGCGGCCGGTTCACGTCAACAGTCTCGTTTTATTGCGATGATGTCTGACTATGGACGTACACAAGAACTCGTTGGAGAGGCACAGAATAGTGCGGGTGCGGCAAATAAACAATATGAAAAAACATTAGAATCCATGGAATCCAAACTTGCTCGCCTAGATAATGCGTGGACAACTTTTACAACTGGTGTAATGGATAGTGGATTGACTAAATTCTTTGTAGATTTACTCACCAATCTTTTATCTGGTATTAATGGTGCTACAGAAGGTGTTGATTTTCTTGGTGAGAAAATGAAGGGTGTTACAGAAGTATTCTCTAAGATTGGTATGGTAATTGGTATTTTTAATATCGTTAAAGCCGCCATATCTAAATTCTTTTAGTGGATTGCTTCAACCTTTGCTAGTTCCGGTACTTCAATGGGCCAAAATTTTGTAACTGCGATTAAACAAGGCCTGGGTCAGGCAGAGGGCGTGGTAACAGAATTTGTTGATAATACTAATGGTAAAGTCTCAAACACAGGAAAAACAGCCCCAACGGATAACTCATCTACATCGAACGTTCAACCAGTTGAGGGAGCTGCGCCAAATAAAGCTACGGAAGTTGTACCTCCACAAGCAACCGCGCCTACCTTTAAAGAAACTATGGGGAATACTTTTAAATCAGTTGGTAAAGCTATAATTTCGCCTTATTCCAAAGCATTTGAGGGCGGAGCAGAAATGAAATCCGCGAAGCAAGAAAAACAAGCAGCCATTGGAGAATATAATGCTGCAAGAGAAGACCAGATTAAACAAGCAGAGGTAAGTCATGCTATCAGTTAGGTAGATGATGGAACTAGCTTAGCCGAGGGACTTAATGTTCAAAAAGGTCAGGTGAGTGGTCAAAGTATAGGAGATTACGATGCCAAATACTTGCCAATGGATGATATAAAAGAAGGCTTTGTATCAAGTTTTAAAGATTCCGAGAAAGGTAATGCCGCATGGGATGGTATTTCTTAGGAAATACAACAAGGTGGTAAAAAGATTTCTGAGGTGCTTAATACCATTGACCAAGCTTTAGAAAAAAATGCCGCAGACTTGAAAGATAATGATATGTCTGGAGGAAAAGAGGGAGGAAAAACAGATTCCACCCCAGACGCTGAAGGTGGAGAGGAAGCTGCTCCTGGTAAGAATAAGGGCAAGAAAATGGGTCGTAAAAAGAAAAAGGCAGCAAAGAAGAAAAATCAAAAAACCGAACCAGATGCTTCTATTACCGATCCTAAAAAAACCAAAGCCAAGGTAAAGAAAAATACGCAAATTCAAGAAGGCGCTGAAAAATCCACTTAGAAAGCACAAGAAACCACAAAAAAGAAACAAGAAGAAATGTACGCCGCTGCATAGAAAGCACAAGAGAAATCTATGGCAGGATATAAAAAAGTAGCTAGTGGTATTACTAATGTGGGCACTACAGCTTCCATGGCTGGCGTAGGCTTAGGAATGATGGGCTCTGCTTTAACAGACATGGGCCTCAATGAAGCCGGAGAAGCACTTACCAAAGTTGGTAATGTAATGACCTCAGTTGGTGGTATAATAAGTATTTTTGGCACAATCATGTCTGCCCTTACTCCAATTATAAACAAAGTAACTCAATCACAAGTAAAATAGGCAGCTTCCGCAGGAGTCAGCGCTGCAGCTTCTGGTGCAGATACCGCTGCTAAAGGCGCGTAGACCGCAGCGAATATAGGATTAGCCGGTGCAGAAACGACAGCAACTGTCGCAGCAGGACCTTTTGCGGCGATTATGTTGGTAATCCTTATTATAGTAATTGCTTTGGTTGCTATTATTATTGTATTGGTTATGTTGTTTAATAGCATTGAAACCCCTGAGAAACAGTTGCAATCTGCCGCAGAAAATTTGGCATTAGCGGGCGAAGCCGCGGATTTAGCCGCAGAAAAATTTGATAAACTGAAAGAATCCCTTGATGAATTAGATAAAAAGTACGATGCAATGGAAGGTCTTGTGCAAGGAACTAAGGAATGGGATGAAGCAGTTGAGGATGTTAACAACTCTGTATTAGACTTGATTACAAAATATCCAGAGTTAGCTTCTCTTGTTACAAAAGAAAACGGAGTTTTAAAATTAGATGTTGATTCATAGGCTGTAAAAGATGTTATTGATAAATATGGAGATAATGCCAAGGCAACAAAGGGTGCGGAGTATTAGGCTCAAATGGCTTATGCAAAAGCACAATAGTCAATGAATAGAAAAACCACAATGGGAAGCACTTTAACCACTTAGACTGGTAACTATTCAACAGCAATAGGCGGGTATACCAAAGATGGGTATTATCGTAGTCTTGATAGCACAGCCGGAGATACTGGAGAAAAAATAGGAGATTAGATTGCCAGAGCTGTAGCCAATGGAGAAATTACTATAAATCAAGCAACCGGAGAAATTGATTATAATGAACAAGACTTGTCGAAATATGGCATGGATGCAGAGACCTTAAACTTATTTAATGACACTATTGTAAAAAATATAGAAAGTTTTCGTGCTTTAGGATAGCAAATGGCTACTACCGCAGCGTAGACAGAACTGCTTGGCGAAGCCGCGACGGAGGCTGCGATCGCCGCGATAGATAATGGGCAATATACCAAAGAAGAAATTAAGCAAATGTAGACTGTTGCGGACAATGATTGGATGTAGCAATATGTAAAAGAAGCAGAAGACGAAGCTTCTGGAGCGTATACCGATGCAAGTAATGGTGAAACAGAAGAGGCTCGAAAGGATAGGATTGCTTAGTCATATGGTGAAGGCGCCTATTGGGATGGAGAGACTTTACATTACAAAGATGCAGACGGAAAAGATGCCACTAAAGAATTCACTGGAGATCAAATTGACGCTCAATTCAAAATGCTTGATGCGCAAGATAGGGCAGAGAAGGCCATGAGACTTATTCCGGGAGCGATTGATGAATTAGGTAAAAATCTTTCCAAGGAAGACAAAAAAACTTACGAGAGTATTTTTAATAACGACGGCGGGGCTGCGATGAGTCGTGAACAAGCTGAAGCTGCTTCAAAATTCGCAGAATCCGGTAAAATAACTGAAGAAGCTTTTAACAAATTAAGAGATGATTAGCAAAAGGCTTTGGGAGGCTCATTTGAAAAATATCAAGAACTTATTCAAAAAACTGCTGACAGTGCAATTGGCACTTTTAAATCAGTATTTGAACTTGAACAAGATATTACTAAACAACTTCAAGAATCTGGAACTCTCGCATCTGGTGAGGAATTTAAACTTGATACAAGTTTAAGCGGAAGTATTTCCTCTGCGCTTGCAAAAAACTTTGGTCAGATTATGGCACATAGCGGAGCGGAAGCGGTAAAAGATGCTAATGATAAACTTTAGGCTTTGACTAAAGATTTAACTCAGTCGCAAAAAGACAGCTTCTACAATACAATTAATGCTATTGACTGGTCAAAAGCGGAAGAGTGGGATGCAATTCCAGACATGTTGTATGAGATGGGTATATCTTTGCCTGATGCGGAATTGCAAGAGTTTATTGACTACGCAAAAGAAACTGGTAGAGCAGTTAAAAATATTAATTTAGAAACCTTGTTGGAACAAATAAAATCTATTAGTGGAGTTATTAAAGATATAGAAAGTGGTGACCAAACTCGTAATTTTGATGAATCACAATATTAGGCTATTATCGCGATGGATCCAGAATTAGCAAAACAATTTTCAATGAATTATGATGGTTCGTATGATTTTATTGGTAGTAGTTTAGATGTTTTGAATTAGGCTTTAAGAGAAAATACTTAGGCAACCTTGGACGAGGCAAGGATTCAGATGCAAACAAAAATTAAAACTGCTGATTTAATAGATGCCATGGACGGACAACAAATTGGAGAAGACGTCTTGAATCTTGAAGCTCGCGGTGAATGGTCGGATCTTAATAAAAAAGACTATGTTTCTGCTTTTATTGAATCTATGAAGGCTTCTGGATTAGATATAGCTCAGTTGGGTATTGCCGGATTGGGCAATAACACCAATGCCTATAATTTATCTTCTACTTAGCTTGATGATATTTTATCAGAAATTACAACCATTAAGAGTTCTCGTTTAGAGAATACAAAACAGATGGGCGGAATCATGAAACAAATTAAAGGCTTAACATATAAGTCTTAGTCATTTAGTGACAATTCTGCCGCAAATAAAAACTTAAGAGCTCAAGGTTTTTTAACTAAACAAAATCAAGACGAAAATGGTAATATGACATGGACAATAAATCAAGATGCCATGGAAGAAATGTAGGCTCGTATGGAAGCAATGTTCTCAGATGCGGTTAAATACGGAGTTGACGAAGAAACATTATAGCATTATTCTGATTTAATGTTAAGTCTCGAAGAGATTGAACCTGAAATTGATGCTAATGGTTAGATCACTGGAGTTTATGCAGAATGGTTAAATACGGCTTCGGAACTCGAAGGAAAAATGCAGCAAGTTGTAGAAGCTTAGCAAGCCATTTAGGAATCCGCTGAAAAAGTACGTACAGAATATACATATCTCAACACATTATCCGAAGCGATCTCTGCGCGAGATGCCGCAGCAAGTACAAAATAGACTGCTTTCGAGAGATTCAAAAACAAGGGCAAAATTTCCGAGGATGGCGTTGAGCGAGATTTGACTTCCGCTGATGTTGCCAACTATATTACTGATCAAGTTGGCACTATTTAGGGAAACATTCAAAGAACTGGTCAATCACTAACTAAAAAGGGCAACACTATTTATGATAGATTAACCAATGAAGATTATGAAAAATTTTCAAAGTTTGTTGCCTTCAATCCTGAAAATGGTGAAATGGTCGTTGACCAAAAAGGGGCAGAAGAAGCTTTCGCGAACGACGAAGAAGGCATGCAGGCTTTTGATACCTTTATTGGAGAGTTGTATGACCTATCAAATGGATATCGAGAAGATTTGGATAGCTTAGAAGAGTACGCCGACAGCTTAGAAGAATATCTGGACTCTGGAAAGGAAGAATATTCAGATTTATTGTCTCAAGTATATGATGCTATTTTAAGTGAAAAACAAGAACTCGTTGATAATTTATCTCAAATTGACGAAAGCGTAAATAGAGCCAATGAAACCGTTACAGGCAAAATTTAGGAGCAGTTAGATGAGGAGAGACAAGAGCGTGCTAATCGTGAAGCTAAAGAAAATCTTGCAAACAATTACGATCGACTTGCAATGTTATAGAGAGACACTTCTGGTGGTAATCTAACAGAAATTCAAAATTTAGAACAAAACATTGAACAAGAAGAACAATCCTTGTCTGATAGTTTAATGGATTAGTCATTGGCACAAATGGTTGCTGATAACCAAGAAGCTTCGCTCCAAAGACAAAGACAAATTGAAATAGCTCAGGCTCAAGTTGATCTTGCTTCCCAAAGTTAGGCAACTTGGCAGCTAGCAACAGAAATGCTTGCTGAAGGTCTTAGATCTGATAATTTTATGGCTAGTGAGGTTGGTTAGCTTTTATAGAAAGCTGATGGATTTAACGCTATGAGTCCAGAAGAGCAGTAGAATTGGTAGTAGTCTTTGACAACATCTGCTGCGATGGCTGGTGCGTACAAAATAAATGGTGAAGAGATTTAGAGGCAAATCAACACAGCAAAATCTGAAATCGCTACAGCCCAAAAAAATGGTGCTGAGGCAATAGTTCAAAATGGTGAAGTGTTACTTGGCGGCCTAGCGGATGCGGAATATATGAAAGAACTTACCAATACTTCAACTGATAAAATCTACGATCCTTTGGATTTATTATGGCAAAAATTTAGTGGAGTTTATAGTGGAGCGGAAGATTCGGAAGTAAGTCAATGGGCGGAGTTAAAAGATGCTCAGGATGCTTTAGCTAAGGCAATTACGGATAACAATTCTTATTAGTTATTGCGTCAGTCCAAGGAAAGCATGTCTACCACTTTTAAATCAAAACGAGACTTTGAAGCAGATGCGGCGCAGTTTGCTGATAACCCTTCAATGGCCGCAGCAGTAAATGGAGGCCATACAGATTTTGATTCCTATGTTAAATCGCAAGCAAGCTCGGGACGAAAGAAAGCTAGTGAATAGCCATAGATTACAACCGAAGAGGATTTTGCTAAGAAGGTACAAGAGGCTTATGACGCGGGATGGAGAGAAGATGAGGATGGAACTAAGTATAATATTTATGGAGATGACGAAGAGGCTGGAAAGAAAAATGCTGGCATAGTAAATTATGGTACTGATGATTTTGAACAATATACTGAAAATTATAGATTTGACCATCCCGAAATTGCAGCAGCAGAATTAGAGAAAAAAACAGCAGAGGAATATAAAAAAGGTCGTGACACAGCCGTGACCAATGCAGCGAATTCAATTATTGGTAATGGATTAAAAGGAAAGACAATTTTAGATTTCGAAAGTTTCCCAGCCTATAAAAGTTAGCGCACAATTTATGAAGAGAACCAAGGAAAACAGGTGGATTTTAAGGGAGCGGTATTATCAAAGCTTAGAAGTTCTAAAGATTTTGCATTTTATTTGGGTAAAGCTACAGACGCTAGCAATGGTTGGAGTACTCCTTCTGTAACTATTGATGGAACAAGTTATACATTTTCTACTTATGAAGATGAATGGTGGGCATGGGGAGGCTGGCAAGGCTATGAAAAGCATCGAGAGACAGACAATAAGATTATTGGCCGTTTAACCAAAGCAGCAAATGGAACGCCTGAACACGCAGTGGTATATGATGCTCCAACAGATACTATTTATGCAGCAATTAAGAATAGGGATAATGATACGACTTACTGGCAAAACATTAAGACAAACTCAGAAGGTGGAACAGACCAAAAATATGTAAATCTTCGTAATGCCACAAGAAAATGGTTGCAATATAAAACAGGTGGTCTCGCTGATTTTACCGGCCCTGCTTGGCTTGACGGTACTCCATCAAAACCAGAATACATTCTTAATGCCGATCAAACCGCAAGATTCTTCCAATTAATTGATGTACTTGATGGATTTGATAAAAATCAAAGTTCTGAAAAATCTGGTGATAATTACTTTGAAATTGAGATTAATGTAGATTCAATTTCAAGCGATTATGATGTTGAACAAATGGCTGAAAAAATTAAAAATATTATTTATGAAGATTCTATGTATCGAAACGTAAACGCTATAAATCACATCAGATAATTCAAAATTACAAACGAACTAAATAAAAACTCCACTTTATAATAGTGGAATAGATATGGCCACCAAGTGTGGCCATATTTTTATTAAGGAGGAAATGTTATGGAATTCGAAGGAGATTTTTTAGGTTTTAGTATTGATTCTTATCATTCCAAAGATCTTGGAATGGTACGCACTTCTAAAGGAATGAGTACAGACAGCTTAATACCATCATTACAAGATGTTGCTGTTACCATACCAAAGGGTGATGGAAGTTTATATTATGGATCTACCTATACTCAAAGATAGTTTACTGTAAATATTGCTTTTGAAAATGTAACCGACGACACTATTAGCTTATGGAAAACTATTTTTAATAAAAAGACAATTTAGAAATTAATTTTTGATGAAGCTCCTTATAAAAGCTATAATGTAAAAACTACGGGGCTTTCAACTATTAAACATTTGGCTTTTACAAAAAACAATGTGAGATATTACAGCGGAGAGGGTATTTTATCATTTACATGCTATTTTCCTTATGCGATAAGCGAATTTTACGAATTGGATAGTGCTTCAGAGAGCGCCCCTGCATGGGCCAAGTCTGACGCAGATTGGGCTGCCGCTTCAAATATCCCAAAAGTTGGAGATGGAGTGAGATTAGATGTGACCTCATCGGATCCAGATACTTTTAATGAAAACGGATGTTTATACAATGCCGGAGATGATGATTTACTACTATTTATGTATATATTACATCCCGGTTCCGATTCCGCAAATGATAAATTAAATATAAATTTTAAATTTATTTTGGAAGACGGCGCCGTAGTGGAGTTTGGGTTGGATCAAGTGCCTTGGGATTTAGAGTCTTTTATAGATTACGGTATTTGTGTAGATTTTTTTAGGGGAGAAATTTATAGTATTGATTCTGGCTACAAAAGCACAAAAAAATCTTATTTGACTTACATGACAGGAAAATATGTATATATTCCAAAGCATGAGAAGTGTCATTATTCAATAGAGTCAAATGACCCACGAGTAAAGATTGAATTTAGACCTAATTATTTATATTTATAAGGAGGAAAAGGAGTTCATGAGTATTTTAAGAAAAGAATATGAATTATCAGTTTGGGAAGATGTTTAGGAATAGTATGACGATGGCCAAACTAAACGTTATCGCATTCAAGAAAAAAGAATAGCGATTATTGGCTCTCACCAAATGAAGTCATAGAATAAAGCAATTTCACCAAAACTGACAAGAAATATTAATGGTAGTATCAATTTTTCTTTTTCAATGTTTACCAAATATAATGATAATATTACTGGAGAAGAAAAAATAAACCCATATGTGGAATTATTAAAGAATGAAACTAAATTAAAACTGTATTATGATTCAAATTGGTATGATTTAATTATTAAAAAAATTGATGAAGATTCTGCCAATAGCAAAAATAATTATTCTGCAATAAGTTAGCATATTAATGAATTGTCTAGAAACGGTTTTAATGTTGAATTAACAGATGATTTGGGTAACAATACCGAAGATATTTTTACACTTGCAGATACAATATTAAAAGAAACAGATTGGACTGTTGATAGAGGTAATTCAGACTTTTAGATAGAAACAAGAGAAGAAAGCTTAATTCCATTGCAGGTAACGCAACCAATTCAAGTAATTTAGATTATAGAACCATCTTCGGAACAAACTGGCACCTCTTGGGGAGTTGATTTAAATTTCCACACAGGAAAAATAGAGATATAGACAGACTCCATTATTTACGCATTTTATTCATCTTGTTCAGGCAAACCTTCTCTTTTTTAGTTTTATTGTTTTGGCTCCTCTTAGCCACACAGTGGAAATTCGAACATAACAGATCTTACTTCTTTTACTCATTCGCAAACTATGGAATTACTCACATTAGATGAGAATAGGATTATAAAAAACAAAGGAAATCAATTCTGCGCAATAGTCACAAACGAAGGGCCTTTAAACCAATATACTGTAGAACAGCAAGATTATAATTTTTATATCCCCGATTGGTGTAGATTCAACCCGGTACAAGAAGATCTCGAAAACAATAATTTAAGCTATATATTAACCAAAATGAAGGGAGAGAGATATGTATTTGCTGAGCAAAGTTAGTACAATAGCAAATTAAAAGCAGTTTTATATAAACATAGAGTAACGAAAGATAGTCCAGTAGATAATTTGTCTAGAAATCAATAGGTATGGATGAAAAAAGAAACAAATTTCTTTGAGCCTTCTATTTGTGTGAATTTGGCGGGCAATACTGAATTTACCTCTGTCGCTGGTTGGTAGGCCGGCGCTGTGTGCGATTTGGGAGCGATTGAGCACCAAGATTTTGCTTCATATAGATATAAAAAGAATTGCAAACCCGGACAAGAAACGATTGATTTTTTAAACGAGTGGACGGGAGAAGAAGATTTAATTCCCTTTTTGAACTATCAAACAAACATCAAGGCTTAGCCCATATTACAAGGCGATGAATCTTATCGCGCTCTATAGAGTTTGGTATGTAATGGTCCCAACGCTCAAAAAGCATAGATCAAATCACTTACACAAGGGGAAAAATACGAGGTATTGGTTAAATTAAAAACAGTAAATAAAGTTACAAACTTATCCAATGCATCTGTTGATGAATTATTATCAGCTACTATTGAACTGGCTCATCACCCATATGACGCCAATAAGGGAGTTTATTTATTTGTTCCAGATCAAACTGATGGTAGAACGAATTATTCAAAAGTTTTTTCTGAGGCTACTCCAAGTGGAATTCATGGAGTGGGAGTGCGTTTTAGCAAATTGAATAATGGTGACATAGATGGTATAGAAGATGTAAGTGGCTATTATCGTGCTACTTTAACCATAGCATAGACCATGTCAGAGGAAGAATTAAAGCATTATACTATTTAGCTATTTTTATATCCTGATGGATATGACAATAATCGTTTTAATACGTGGAAGAATTTAGAGGGAAACGATGTAATACGAAGCCTTGAATTTGAAGAATTCTATTTTTATAAACAGACTACTGCTACAATAAAAAATAGTGAAACTGGAGAACAGGAGACAATTAATTTAACTCCTTTTACGGATTTATCTGTATATGAAAATAGTATTTCTTAGACTACTTATAAATATTATTCAGAAGAGCAAATAGATGACTTATAGAATGGCGTTGATTCTCCTGAAGATTTAAAACCTATCAAAACGGGAGACGGTGCGCCAGCCCAAAAGGATGGAGAAAATTTATTTGAACCATTATACTTTGAAGACGGTAGAAAAATACGTAGGGTGCAATTAAATGATAGTAACTATTTTAATTGTATTTCTACTTTAAGCGAAACTTTTTCTCAGTGGCCCGTTTTTAGTATAACAAGAGACCCTGATGGAAAAATTGTTGATAAAAAATTATTGTTTAAAAATTATATAGGTGTTGAAACCGCATCGGGTTTTCGTCCAGGAATTAATCTGTAGAGTATTAAACGAAATGTTAATTCTTAGAATATCACAACAAAAATGATTGTTAAGCCAAATAATAACAAAATTGCAAAAAATGGATATTGTTCAATAGATGAGGCAACGGCAAACGAAACTGGAGAAAACACTTTATATGATTTTTCCTATTATATCAACAAAGGATTGATTAATAAAGACAAATTACAATATATATTATACAATCAAGGAAAATACGAAAATATAACTACTGATGACGGTCCTCGAATTTACTTTACGGAGATGAAAGGAGAAGACGTTATAGAATTTTATCCTAATGCTTACGCATATGACGATAAAGAAAATCAAACATGGTCATGTTAGAATTTTTACAATCGTTTAAAAATATTAAATAGTAAAATAATAAAAGCTTCTAATGATGGCGCGCAACAAAGGTTGGTTTTACTAGAGACAAAAAGTAAATTAGATTTTCAATAGCGTGCAATTGCCGCAGCAGAAGAAAGCGCAGAAGAGGTTAGAATTAAATTTGAAGAGGTTGCCGCGCAAGGTCTTCCTAATATGTCTGAGCCTTTAGACGACGATATGAAAGAGCTTTTAGGTCAAAGCGATACCTTGACTGGTTATATTTAGGAATACGTGGAATACCTTCAAATTATCAATAAGAATTCAAAAGACCTAGAGGCTTTACAAGAACAAGTATCACGTTTAGAAACAGCTATTACAACGCACTCAAACAACATTACTCGTTGGACTGGGTATAAGCAAAAGTTAATGCAAAGCTTTTTTAAATTATATGGCCGCTTCATTCAAGAGGGCACATGGATAGATGAAAAATATTCAGATCCTGAACTATATTATACAGATGCTTTGTCTACTTTATATACTTCAGCCAGACCTCAAATTTAGTATACAATAAGTGTTACTGACATTAGTTCATTGCCAGGATATGAACACAATCGTGTTAATTTGGGTGATAAAAGCTATGTTGAGGATGAAGAGTTTTTTGGATATGATGAACAGGGATTTCCATATAAAGAAGAGGTTGTTTTAACGGAAATCACCAATGAATTAGATGATTCAAGTAAGGATAGCATTAAGGTACAAAATTATAAAACACAATTTGAAGACTTGTTTTAGCGTATTACTGCTTCTGTTCAATAGACCAAGTTATTGGAAGGTGCGTATAAACGCGCCGTTAACAGAACAAAGGAAGATTCAGATGAAGCCATTCAATTTTTAGAAACCGCTTTGGGTGATGAAAATTTAGAGCTTAAAAAACGAGGCGCGCAGTCTATTTCTTGGACAACAGATGGACTGATCATTACAGATGATACTTCTCCTTCTTAGCGTTTGAGACTTATTGGAGGTTAGATTTTATATAGTCTTGTAAAATCAGATGGATCTTTAATTTGGAAAACGTTGCTAAGTACTGATGGAATGTCAGCCGCGAAACTCACGGCAGGAACACTTAATACGGATAATATTGAAATTATGAGTAAAGGCGTACCTACTTTAAGACTTAACAAACTTGGTTTGACTGCATATGATTGGAAAAATAGTCTAGACGATAAAATTGAAGTAGATTTATCTCGTGGTATACGTTTTGATAAAACGGGCATTTATGGCTATGACACAGGAGATGGTACGGGAGACGATAGAGTTTCTGGCCCAGAATTTCTCCCATGGAAAGAAGGTGAAGGAAAAACAGTCCCAAAGAATTTAGATGAGGCTGCAAATTATATTAGCTAGCATGACAATGTTGCCTTCTATTTAGGTTGGGATGGTTTACATATTAAAGGACAAGACTCGACAAAGTTGCGAATAGGTAAAAATAGTAATGGCATTCTAGATATAGCAAATAGTACAGGCGAATCTATTTTTAATGTTTCGAATGATGGCATTATTAAACTGTGCGGAAGCTCTGGATGGACAATCAACACAGGTTCAATAACCACTGGCAACTTAGGTGAATCAGGATCTTTTCATATGTATTCCACAGGTATAAGTGATTCGGCTTTTGGAATATTCACAGATTGGCTAGTAAGAATTGGGGCACACTTTGGAGTAACAAAGACGGGCGATCTATATTGCAGTAGCGGTTCTTTTAAAGGTAAAATTGAGGCTACAGCGGGTGGTACAATTGCTGGATGGACAATTGGAAGTAACAATCTTAGATATAATTTAAACAGTTTTGAAGATGCGGCCTGGGATGAGTCTGGCTTTTATTTGTCTGACCGAGGAATAAGGTTTACGCATTATAAAGATTCTACATCACCAACTACAGAGTGGTTTGTAGATGGAAAAAATGGTGCAATGTATTTAGGAGTTCAAGGAGTGTTTAATAATGTGTGGGGCAATAAAAATACCGTATCAACATTGAACATTAATATGTCGGTCGACAAAGATGGACTGATTTATTATATTACAGACTCGATCAATAAATTTTATTTTGGAACTTGGCTCGCGCCTTAGTGGATAAAAATTGGAGTAGATGCAGCCACCATCCCTGGTATGCAATCTCCAGGATCAGCCGTGATTTCTTAGTAGGAGGAGCTTACAATTTATGCTCGCGGTGCGACTTCGTTTGACCCATCATATGGAGGAATATATAGCAAAGGTTATGGTACTAATTACAGTTCACCAGGCTGGATCATGTATTGGAATGTAGACAAAAAAGTATATTTTCCAAACAAAGTGTATCTTGGCAACGATACAGAATCTTTGGATGAAAGGTTGTCTGACATGGATGGAAGTTTATCTGATGTGGATAAAAGATTATCTGCTTTGGGTTTTAAGGGTCCCTATGACCTTAGATTCGGCTCGGCATAGGGAACAAGAATAGGCCGTCTTTATCGATAGGGCAATTTGGTTTATGGCGCAATTCACAAAGATGTTACAGAAACGGCTGTTGCCGATAAACTCTTTTTTATTTGTCTGGAAGACTCTTCAACACAAGTGAGTATTCCAGGCCCCATAGAAGGTCAAACCATCAATTGGATCCACGGTAATAATAGTTAGTATTATATTGGCGTTAATTTAAGAAAAAATAGTAATGGTTATCTAGAAATGAAAACAACTTCAAGCGTTCATAATGCATCTGGCGTTTACGGAAACTGGTCTTATTTTTGTTATGAAATTAAAGAATCTACTCGTCAACCAAATGCTGCTTTTTAATAAAATTTGATTTTTTTTCAAAAATTTGTTATAATATATATAGAAATAAAATAAAGGAGTATACAATATGCAAATAAAAATATCCAGTATTCTTGAATTTCCTTCTTTCTTTGAAAAGGTTAAGGTACAAAAAATTCCCTTCAAAACCTCTTATAAGTTAGTAACACTCGCACGCGAGATTGAAAAGCATTACAACTTTTATTTAGAGGAATTCAACAAACTCATTAACGAGTATGGTGAAACCGATGAAAATGGAAATCTTGTGCCAATCAATAATGGCAATGGTGTAAAGATTGTACCAGAGAAACTTATGGAGTGTCAAATCAAATTAGAAGAATTGAGAAGTTTAGAAGTTGATTTGCCTGATGTAACTTTCTTACCTGAGGAATTCGAGTCTATAGAGTTATCTCCAATAGAAGTCAATGCAATTATGTCTTTTATCAAGGAATAATAAAAAAGAACCACAACAATAAGTTGTGGTTCTTTTCTTTTTTATTTACTTCGCGGCCGACCCATAGATTATATCCATGGGATTTTTTGTATATTTTGCACAAAAATGCTACTACCAACTTGTGCACGTGTCCAAACTTTTAAGTCCGGTGTTTTTGGGATCGGACTACACTCATGCTTATCCCCACTTATAAGTGTAAGGTTCAAGGAGGTAAGAAAAAAATGAACAATATGTTTCCTCAATATGGCATGCAAAATCAACAGGCTGCCATCCAATCAATTCAACAAATGTTCCCTCAGCCTCAAGGAAGTATTTATTCGATCAATTCCCCACTCGATCTCGGTAATGTTCCTATTGGTAGTACGGGTCTATCTGTTGCCCTTTGTATGTCAGAGCAACTGATGTACATCAAATCTTTTCAAAATGGTAGCCCAGTTATAATGGCTTACCGCATTCTTCCTTTCCAAAGACAAGAGCAAAAAGAAAACACTGAACAAGAAAAGTCCAGTGCGACGCTTATTGAAAGATTGGAGAAATTGGAAGAAAAATTAAACAAAATAACAACATCAGGAGGTAAGTTCAATGAACTACTTTAATCCATTCCAACCACAGCAACCACAATTCGATATTAACCAATTCAAGTACCTCGCGGCCACTCTAAACAATGACTCCATAAATCGTTTAGTAGCAATGGCGCGCCAACGCGGTATATCAGAGCAAGATATACAGACAGGCTTGCAAATGCTCAATTCTATTCGCTAATAACTTCGCAAAATGCGAAGAATAAATATTTTTAAGGAGGACATGAACTATGTCACACGAACTTTCCCCAGCAGACATCGTTGCTATGAATGGCGGCGGTGCTAACGAATGGATGAACAACCCATTCATCTACCTTGTATGGCTTGCCCTACTCGGTAACAACGGAGGTATCTTCGGCAATCGCGGAGGCGCCGAAGCATTCCAAGGAGCAATCACACGCTCAGACCTTTTCGAAGGATTCAACAACCAAGAAATCAACAACCAACTTCGCGGTATCACAAACGGACTTTGCGACGGCTTTTATGCAGTTAACTCTGGCATGAAAGATGGCTTCTATGCTACATGTCAGGGCATTTCCGACCTCGGTTTTGCAGTAAAAGATTGTTGCTGCACAACTAACCGCAACATCGACGCAGTTCGTTTTGAGAATGCTCAGAACACTTGTGCTATCACCAACGCCATCCACGCTGAAGGTGAAACAACAAGAGCTTTAATCAATGCGAACATGATCCAAGACCTCAGAGACAAGCTCGAGGCACGCGACAGAGATATTCTCATCCGCGATTTTCAACTTTCACAATTAGCTCAAAACGCAACTCTCGTAAACGAACTTCGTCCATGTGCTAAACCTGCTTACATTACTTGCTCACCATATACTACCGTTTCCCCTTGCGGTAATATGATGTAAGTCGGCCGCAGAGTACATACTCGTATCAGGAGGACATAACCAATGATTAGTAGCTATTCAATCACAAACCAAGACGTAATCACAAACGGTTTAATTAATTTCACCACCAATCGCATTTTAACAGGTTGTACTGTCACATATTCCCCAATCGGACAGACTTTCCAGTTAAACAAGCCAGGTTATTATTACATCACTTTTAACGGAGTTGGTTTGCCTACAACCACAGTAGGTGAAGTTTCAATTGAACTCCAAAACAACGGCGTTACTGTTCCCGGTACTCTCTCCGCATTTACACCGGCTGCGGTAACTGACACAGGTTCGGTATCATTTTCCACTATCGTTAAGGTTGCACCAAGTTGCTGCGCGATGGATAATAGAGTATCACTTAGCGTAGTAAACACAGGTGTTCCAACCACATTCACAAGTGCGAATATCAACATCACAAAACTTTGCTGAGAGGTAAATGACAATGTTAGTATATAAAGCGCTTTATAGAAAAATGATGGATGACCTCAAAGACGCAGGTATGTGGATTGATTGGGCAGAACAAATTTGCAACGAGCATCCAGATCAAGCAAAATTTCTTCTTGACTCCGCCAAGGAGAGACTTCATGAGAGTTTCCCCGACACTCATAAGCACTTCAAAGAAATTTGCAAAGATATGAAAACAGGAGTGTGCGTTGACGAAATTGTCTGCGACCACATGATGGAGTGGTATCATTCACTAAAATTAAAATTGGAATCAATGGAAGACAAACCAGCTCCTATTAAAAAGTAAAAAAGGGAAGAAGAGGATACATTCCTCTTCTTCTTTTTATGTTTCCCAATTTGTTATGGTGGTATTTTTTGTAATATGATTTATAAGGTGGTGTCCAATTCCAATCGCATCGGCTTCATCTTCACTTACTGTGATGTCATACCATTGCTTTGCTAATAGTTGCATAGAACGTTTTTTATCGGTTCTACTACGACCTTTCACTCCACAACTGTGTCGCCAAGTATTTGTTGGACATACTTCAAATTTAATTTTTGCAGAATAACAAGTTTCCATTAATATACCTTGAAGGCGGGCAAGGGTTTGGAATACTGTTACTGACATTTTTTGTCCACCAGACTCTTCCTGAAATTGAATTCCTTCAAGTCCTATCATATCAGGACGCCAGTTTTCTATCATAGAAAGTAGCCAAGATTTTACCATAGAGAAGCGCGCGACATCGTCATTGAGTTCTGTACGGAATGTTCCATATTTAACGAGTTTTCCATCGTCGAATATTGCATAGCCAGATATGTGTGATGCTTGATCTATTGCAAGTACTCTTGTTGCGCCCTTTGGTTTTGTCTTAACTTCATTATCTACTTTAGTAAGAACATTATTCTTACAAGTTGGACATTCATACTTACCGCGCATTTTCTTCCACGGAGCGAATACGCGGTGTCCTTCTGGACATTCAAATGTCATTTCTGTATCAAGGTTAGTGTACTGTTGAGTGATTACTTTCCACCCAACAGCTTCCATTTCCTATTTTATATCTTCGATTTTTAATCTTGCCATTATTTAAGTCCTGTTGAGCCAAAACCGCCCATGCGGCCATCATTCTCAATTTCATAAACGTCTTCTACTTCAAAGAAGCAAGCCTTAGGTACTTCATTTAATACTAATTGAGCAAATTTTTCTCCCTTGCCAATCGTGTAAGAGCTACCAAATTCCACATTGCATAATGTACCATCTGCATTGATACTTGCATTTTTTACAAATTGATCGATATTATCTACGATAACACCAATTTCGTCTCGATAGCCAGCATCTATAGTTCCTGGTGTATTGGCAATTCTAAGTTTGGTTCTTAAGCAACGACCACTTTTTGGTCTAACCTGTAACTCGTATCCGCTAGGTAAAGCAACTTTAATGCCAAGTGGAATGAGCTTTGTTTCGCCAGGCATAATTGTAATGTCTTCAAGAGCAAACACATCCATACCTGCATCAGTTAAATGAGCATATGCGGGCATCTTTGCATCCTTATGGCAATACTCAATTGGAATAAGAATGGTCTTTTTACCAATATTTTCTGCCTCTGCCAAAACATTATAAGTCAAGCCTAAAAGTCTTTTTAGAAAGTCTCTTTTTTTATTGTTTAAATATCTTGAATAATCTTTATCTATGGTTTCGCATATCAAAACATATTCTTTACGAATATCTTCTGATTTATAACCAGCTACATTCATTATTTGAACAATTTCTACTTGATTATTAATATCTTTATATCTCTTTTCGAGCTCATCCAAAAAAATCGGAGCTAAAAATATAAATTGTTCATCTGGCATGGCAAGTAGAGCAGCAATCTCTTCAAGGCCTCCCAAAGAAGGATCCACTTTTTTGATTTTATCAACCAATTCTTTTATTTTTCCCTTTTCAGACTCTTGTTTATTTAATGCTGCATCAGCGATTTCTCTCGCAGCCTCCCTTGCTTCTGCAGGGGTTTCGATGGTCTTTAAGCCATCGCTTTGTTGCTTTAAAGCGTCTTCTGGAATAATTGCCTTCATTATGCTCCTTCTCCTTCGTCCCAAATTTCATCATAGGACGCAACGCATTTTACAGCCCAAGCCTCGGCCACAACTTCGCCTTTCTTCTTCTTGGTCTTGTAAGTATAACCAGCAGCCTTAACGATGTATCCTTCGCTTGCCGCATTCTCACGGAATTTGTTTATGATTGATTTTGCCTCATCTTCGGAATAGGCTCTTGTTTCGGTTGTGATTGTTAATACTTTCATTGTTATTCTCCTTTTATCTCTTTATTAATTCCTATTGTGGTTGTGTTATTATTTTTATTCACTAATAATGTTGAGCTGGTATCGCCACAAGTAACTTTGGTCCAGTCCCATGCAGGGTCGTTATTAGGAAACTCCTTGTAATATGGCTGATTTAATAAGCCGCCAACAGTTAAAGGTCTATGTTCTCTATCTTCTGCTACCGCTTTATCTGTCGCCTGTTTAAGAAGTGATTCGAGTTCTTGAACCGTTAATTCAATTTTGCCATTGGCATTTGGTACAAATACTTTAATAAACATTAATTTATCTCCTTTTATCTCTTTTACTATATATATTATAACAGAATTTTGTGGAAAAATCAATTTTCCTCTTTAGATAAATATGCTTCTACTATCTCTTTGAAGTATGGAAGTTCTTCAAGAAGTTGAGCGCAGAATTCTCTCCACTCTGGGAGACGATGGTCGTGACGTTGAATATATACATTGAGTAGACAACGATAGTTAGTAGTAAGGCGTGCGGTAAGTTCGAAGCCTGCGGGGTTGGTGTAGAGAATTTCAAGATACTTTTCCTTGAGTAAATCTGCGTATTCTGCAATTTCTTCTCTTGTTCCATCTGCTGGTCTATTGTCAACAAGTCTATTATATTCTTCAACTTTTTCTTGCATTATACTGATAACACGAGGATCAACATATTTACAATATTGTTTGCTTAAATCAAACTTAGTAATTCTGTGCATCGTAGATTGACTTGAAACGAATTCCAAGAAACGATAACGCTCTGCCTCAACCCACATTTTGTTGGTACAAGTAAGGTCGAACGCAACTCTAACACCAGTTAACCATTGACCGTGAGCACCATTGCCATATGAGGCCTTTACAAGATTGAGGCCGCGATTAAGTTCCTTCGTGCCAGGTTTGTATAATTCAGCCTCTGTTCTCATAGGGTAGCCACTTGCGATAAGTGACTCTTCAAAATCATATACGTTTATGTTTTCTAATTTCATTAGTTGTCTCCTGCTATTCTTAATGCATCTGTCACGGGCTTCCCGATTTCTGCGGCCCACTCAAGAAGTTCGTTTATATTTTCGGTAATTGCTCCAACTGTAACCACCAGGTCTGCTTTAGCTATTTTTGTAAAGCAGGTTTCTCTCATAGCAAAATATTGCGATAGATTACCAGTTGATTTTCTTTTAATAAAGGTAACAATAAAACCGAAGCCGTCCAATGTATCCATGAGGGCATTGATTTTTTCCTCCACGTTTTCTCCACCATTTTCACAGTCGCCAACAATTACAATGGTTTCTGCATTTTTTACTTTGTAGTAGCGGCCGCAGTGACAAAATCCCGATTCTTCTTGCTCTCTGAAAATTTTGCACATACATTTTGTATCTTCGGTTTTTTCCATTGCGCAACAGCAATAGCCGCCGTTATCTTTAATGGCTCCGATGATGTCATTAAGAAGCTCTTCATCAGGAGTTGTAAATGTTAAATATTTATTGTTCATAAGATACCTTCTTTCCATATTGGTTGTCTGAAGCCAACTTTATGCCGAGGACTTCGTCATAATGAGGCTCTTGGTTTGGTCTAAAACGACCGAATTTGATATATATATTTGGGTATGAGCAAAGTATTCCATAGGTAACTTGTAATGGAAGAGAACCATCTTCGATTTCTTCTTCTGTATAACCTGTATAGATAACTATATCGTCTTTACTGTATCCCCTAAATTCTCCAACGAATTTAACTAATTCAGTAGGAGTGTCAAATGGTTCAAGACCACCTAATACCACGGCTTTTGTAATTGGATTGTTTAAATATCTTTCTACAATATCCTTAACCCAAAGTTCTATAATGGGTTCATGTGCCAGTTGTGAGTTCTGGCACATTTGACACCCATTTTCTCTGTCGCATTTAAAGTCACAGTAGGGAAATACGATTTGCATAGCAGTTTTTTTATAGTCATTAAATACTTCGTCTTGAATACCTTTTATTTTAATTTTGTGAAGTTTTTGCATCATTAAGTCCCTGTAAATAACCTTGTGTATAAGTATCATTCATTCTTGAATTGATGTTATCAATAATTTTTGGGAAGAAACTACCAACTAAATATTCAAATGTAATCTCAAGTTTCTCCAGTTCAGTTGGATCATTTTTATATTGATCTTTAAGCTGCTGTAGGGCGGCTTCAACTTGTTTTAAAGGCACTAGGCCATATGTTTTAGGCATCTGCATTATATTCTCTCCCATTCTCTCTTTGCGTATTCTGCCTTTCTTGCTTTTGACCAAGTTTTAATTGGAGTGTAGAAACCTACAATTCTTGTATATTCAGTTTCAACAGGTCCACCGCAAACTGGACATCTTGTGCCGAAGAAGGCGTGATTGCGTTTACAAGCTTGGATACGAGGGTTGAACGCGAAGTATGTTAAACCTTGGTCAGCAATGTAGTTAACCATATCCCATGCTTGTTCGAAGCTATTAAATGGAGCTTCAATGTTGATGTGTGCGATAGAACCGCCGTTGCAGTAACTATCAAATAGAGAAGCAATTCTAATTCTCTCTTGAAGAGTTGTCTTGATTCCAAGTGGAATGAATTGGTTGCCATAAAGTGGAAGGTCACGAACTACTGTTTCTGGGAATAGCATTTCGTCTGCGGCCTGTATCTTTGCGGCGCATGACTCACCTGGAATTTGTTCGCAGTTGATTTTGTAGTCTTTATCAAGTGCGAATTGGTCTTTTGTGTTGTGAATTACTTCGAATATCTTCTTACCGAAAGCATCTGCTTCTGGTGTGTAGAATGTGTTGCCGAATTCGTCTTCTCTTGTATAGCCAAATGATTTCATTGTTTCGTAAATTCCGATTACACCAACTGTGTTGTACAAGTGTTCAAAATCTACAAGACCATATGAGAAGTTAGGAAGAAGTCCTTTTTCTGCGTTACGTTGAATGATATGACGAACTGCATCAAGTGCTTTACAGTTGAGTTCAACCATATCGCGGAGAGCTACGAGGTAGTCTTTTTCTGATGTTCCGTGTTCAAGAGCGATACGAGCAAGATTTACTGTTGATACTTTTACAGAACCAACTTTAAGAGCTGTACCACCGATTGAGTTGAAGTAGCCAAGGTCTTCGATATTGGATTTTAGACGGCAGCAATTTGAAAGTGATGTAACGCTATCGTCGATGAATAGGTTGGAGTCTGACCATTTCATATTATGTTCAATACCCCACTTTGCAAATTCAATATCTGCAAACTTTCCGTCTTTACGGAGAAGTGAAATAGTGAGTACTGGATATGTGAACATATTCATATGTCTGATGTCAGCAACTACTTCCATAAACAATTTTTGGAACTCTTTGATTTCGTCAAGGTAGTCAATCATAAATGTTCCGTCTGGGAACTCTGAACCGCCGAAGAGGGCCTCAAGATATTCGCCATCAAATACTGATACGTTTGTGAAAGCACTTTGGATACCGTCACGAACATATGGTTGGTTTACCGCATAGATAAAGCGTTGAATTTGCTGACGAGCATAATATTCTGGGTTGCGTACATAGTAGCCATCCTCTACGTCTTTCTTCCAGAAGTAGTACATATAAGGTACAAGGTTAGGAAGACCGCAGGCGCCGGAGCTACGATTGGATACGAAGCTGATGTATTCTTTTACGAAGTCGATAAATGTTTCAAGGTGCTTTGGTGGCTCGTAGTTGAATGTGTTGAGGAAGAACAAGCCTTTCTCTGCGAGGTCTTTGAGGTCATAAGCGAAACAGTAATGAACGAATGTTGATGTATCACCATCGTGCATATAAAGTGCTTTTGTCCACTCCGCGCGGAGCCAATCGTTTGCTGTCTTGAAACCATATTTCTTGTTGAGTTCGTAATAAATCTTATTGAACGCAAGAAGCTTTCTATGTGGCTTTGGCATTTCGTTCATAAGAGTGCGCATATCTTTTCTAAATACGTTAGCAGAACCGTCAACAGACGCATCAGCCACTGCTTCGGCATCTACGAAATTGTCAATAAAGTCGGTATAACTGAGTTGCTCGTCGCCAAAACCGTTAAGGCTTGCAAATTCTGTACCATACTCGTTCTGCATTTTGTTGTATTGTGTAGTGAAATTTTTACTGAGCTTGATATTAATATTAGCCATTCTTCTTACCTACCTGTTCGTTAATCCATTTGTTGATTTCAGAAAGCTTGTTGATTTTTGTTCCATCAATATAAAGGGTAGGAATGGACTTTACGCCGTATTGCTCCATAACGGCCATATCAAGCTCTTCTCTGTATTCAATGCCCGCTGCGTCAAGCTTAGTCTTTGCCACTTTACACTGTGGGCAAGTTGTTGATTTGAATAAAATGATTTCCATTATTTGGTTTCCTCCTTGTAGCAGAATTCGCAATAACCGTCAACGAAGTTATGCTTACATTGTGATTGAAGTTGCTCATTCTCTGCTAAGAGAGCGGCCACTGTATTGTTGAGTGTGAAAACATTTGGTGAAAATAGTGCTTCGATAACTTTGTTATTTTGGTCTATCTTCTCTTTGATTTCGAGTTGTGTCATTCTGTGCCTCCTAATAATTTAAGTGCAGTGCACTCATAAAAATCTTTAAACAAGGGATAATGTTGTTCCCTGACAAATGCAAATATTTCTCTGATTTCGTCTTTGTTGAAGACTTTGCCGTAATACCACTTTGGTACTTTTTGAGAGCTGGCCGCGAAGTCGTATAGTGTGTCATTCATACACTTTGCCAAATAAGCTGATTGCGGAACTCCTGAGTAACTGTTGTGATAATAGTTGAATAGTTGCAATACCTTCTCCCACATTGGGTCAGGGAAAAATCCATCGTCATATTTAAGTGTAAAAAATACGTAATAGCTCCGTGAAATTATTACCTGCCTAAAAATTTTTGGTAGAAGTTCTTTTATAAATTCGTTCGGGTCGTACCATGGGGCCGTTACATGATATTCCATTTGGGTATATATTGCCTTTTGTCGACAGCGGCCGACCCATTCGATGAATGTATCATCATCTATCACACCTGTGTATCGGAGTGAGTAGAATGTGCTGTTTGAGTTGAGGGAAGACCAGTTGAGTAGGTCTTGTCCTTTGGATACTTGTACTGGAAATTTCATACCAACCTTTGTGGCCCAACCATCAGTGCGGGCGCGATCAAGTACGGACTTAACTGCTTCGAAGCCGCCTTCGATGGCGCCGAGGTCATAATCGTGTATCATAAGGTTGCGCGCCACTTTGAGATGTTTGAACTGTTTTTCAAATTCTGGCCACACCGTTTTTCCATCAAGCGAGATGCGGCAGTGCTCTGCCTCCATCATATTTTGATATATTTTTTGCTTATATTTGGCTTGACCTTCGCCACCACGAATAACGCTTTCCATTTTTTCGTAAAGGGAAGTGTCAGGTTTCATTCGTTCTATTTCGAGGGGAAGTGGAACATAATGATTATTTGAGAAGGCAAGGCCGCCGTATTCGAGGTTCTTGTACGCTTGTAACCCCATAGGGAAGTCGCCATCATTGTAGTCTTTACGAAAGAAAAACTTTTGATGTCGCTCGGGAGTAAGGAAAGGGGATAGTATTACTATCTCTCCCTTTTTCTTGTAATAAGCCGAGATTTTCATTGCTTCGAGGTTGAATGGTACAAGAGTATATGTTGCCATATCTGCGTCCATTATTCCTATGCTCATTTTCTGTTCTCCGAATTTTCTATTATTAATTCTGTTTCAGAAAATGCCCAGGTTTCTCCATAGTCGTCTATAAGATAAGCATTTCCATCGGGACCGGGCCAACCCCATAAATATATGATTGCTGGCCCTTTGCTGTCCCAATTAAACACAAACTTGTGTATGTTTCTTACATTAATTTCTATTACCTTGTCTTTGGACTTGTGCATACCATACATAGTGCCATAGAAGCGGTCAGCGCGTATGAGCTGGGTAATTAAATCTTGTCGTCTTTTTGTTAACGCATCTATCATTACTGTTCACCTCTACTTCTTGTCATCATTGTACCATCGTCGTAAACCTCAACGATTTGTTCAACTAAATGATACGGAGTTTGTTTATATTTCTTTGCACGGAATGAGTCGCCATCTCTGATACCAACTATGATAATTTTATTACCACGTGAGAACATTGACTTTTCAATAACGTGCTTTTTGCCATCTGCACCACGTTCTGATATTTGCTTATCATACTGTGCAAATACACCATAAATCTTTACTGTTACAACTCCTGATGTGGTGAGCAATGTAACTGTTTTCTTTGCTTTATCACGGTCAAGTACAGTTCCCGCAATTCTGTTTAACTCATAAAGTGGAATGTGCTTTCCGTCTTTTGTTGTAATTACTCTTTCAATGAGTGGTTGCTCTGGGAGATATTCAAAGTCTGCAAGACCGTACATACCCATGTCGAGTGCGGCCAACTCATGATCGTGAGAGTAGAAGGACACACTGTCCATTTCCCACTTACTAAGAGAACCTAAACAATATTTATTCCATACACCTTCGGTAAGTCGCTTATTCACCTGCACGAGCAAGTCAGCCGCGTTCTTTTGTACGTAAGGTCTAACTTTGTTCATGTGGTTTTGATAATAACTGTCCCAAGTTGTTTGTTTGATTTTGAAGCCACTTTCGGTGTCTTCGCATATTACCAACTTATCCAAATCAAAGTGTTGTGAATAGAAGTTGAGTGCTATTTCATCAAGACCATAATATATTGAGTCCAACTTCATTTTCTTGATATACTTGTTAAAGTTATATACTCTACACTGTAAGTCATATTCAAGAGGAATGAGGTCAAAGTCGATTAACATTTTCATATTTTGAAGTGTAATTCTTTTCTTTGCATCGCTAATCAAATCTACATAATCGTGCATTACTTTTACTCTATCGCCGAAGCAGTCAAACGCACCTGATTTGATTAAGTTAATCATTTGAGGTTTGTTAATCTTTACTCTATCCAAAAAGTCTTGCATTGACTTATATGGTCTGTTCGCCATTATAGTTTTGATTAAGTCTTCTCCTATTCTGGTAATTCCGCTAAGTCCATACCTAATAGTGTTATTTTCAATGTCTGGCGAGAATGTAAAAGTTGATCTATTAATGTCTGGTGGAGCCACTTCAACTCCTTCGGATTTGATTTTTCCGATAGCTGTTGCAATTTTTCCATAGTTTGTTGCCTTCGCCTTTTTCTTTTTCTTATTCTTTACGGAAGTCTCGGC
>JAEIGA010002303.1_pt1 | contig 30508 bp, 58 predicted proteins | sample 9270691 | NCBI WGS metagenome assembly JAEIGA01 (sample SAMN17057246, study PRJNA624740) | gut metagenome | biome: biome; isolation source: fecal sample | host: Bos grunniens | place: China: Xizang | collected 2019
CCTTAATATACGACAATGGAAATTTTTAAGGCTTTTTTGGAAAATAATAAAAAAAATAAGTTAAAACTATTTAATTTTAGTTAAAAACGATTTAAAAAAAATAAAACATGAGAGAGGCGACAAAGGGGGCTTTTATATGGACGAAAAAATAAGAGAGCTAGAAAAGCAGGCAGAGGAAATATTGAGGCAGGCGGAAGAAAGCGGCGTACTTAATAATTTTTTATTTACGCATACCTTTAACACGTACTTAGTGCAGATTAAAGCGTTAATAAGGCTTGACGAGGAAATAGAAGAGCTAGGCGACTTAGTAATAAAAGAGTACGTTAAAGGACGCCCCGCGCTTGTAGTTAACCCTGCTATAACAGCGTTTAATAACACGGCTAATAGTGCGGGTAAGTCCGTACAAACATTAATACGAATTATAAAAGAATTTAAGACAGAGACGACAGAAAAAAACGTAGATCCTTTACTAAGCATAATAAACGGGGGCGGTAAATAGTGACAGATACGAAAGCGTATTTATATTGCAAAAAAAATGTAAATAAAAAAACGACGCCGAAGTATGTAAAAAAACAAATGCGCGACTTTATGCGGGTATCCGAGGGCAAAAACAAAAAATACATGATAAGCAAATCAAAGTATAATCAGATAGAGGCTATATTAAAATTGCTAATAATGCCGAAAGGTTTAAAAGCAGGGCAAACGCTATATGAATGTACGACGGGCTATCAATGGCTTATATATACCGCTGTTTTGTGTACGGTTTATAGATCCAACGAAGAGCGCAGGCGCTACGAAACTTGTATACTTGAAATATGCAGAAAGAATTTTAAAACGTACACAGTAGGAACGCTTTTTATAATACTCTTTATAACAGAGCCTAACTTTTCGGAGTTTTATAGCGTAGCGCCCGACGGTAAACTATCGAGGGAAATAAAAGAAGCTATAACAAAGACTATAAAAAGTAGCCCGCTTATATATGAGTATAAGGGCGTAAAGCGGTTTAAGCTGCTACGTGACTATATAGAGTTTATAGCGAAAGAAAGCAAGTATACACCCCTTAATTATTCTAATAGCAATATGGACGGAAAGCTACCGAACGTGTATTGTGCGGACGAAGTGGGGGCGCTACCCAATACTTACGCTATAGAGGCTATGCAGAGCGGACAGCTAAATATATTAAATAAACTAGGCTTTATTATTTCGACTAAATACCCGACTATAGACAACCCTATAGAAGAGTACGACGCTTATGCTAAAAAGGTTTTAGACGGCATCATAAAAGACGAGGCTATATTTGCTTTGTTATACGTCCCCGACAATCCGAAAGCGTGGGAAACCGACGACCTAGTATTAAAGCAGGCTAACCCCGTAGCGTTGGAAAGCCCCGAAATATGGAGCGACTTATTAAAGAAAAGAGCCAAAGCTATAGCTATGGAGAGCGCCCGAGAAAACTTTGTTACTAAGCATTGTAATATTATTTATCAAGGCGCAGGAACGGAAACATATATAGACGTTAAAGACGTGCAAAAGTGCCGAGTTAATAATATAGATTGGCAGGGGCGCGTAGTATACTTGGGCGTGGATCTATCAGAAAGTAACGACAACACTAGCGTCGCTATGGTAGGCGTAGACGATAACGAGGACATTATAGCCGAGGTAGTGGCTTTTATACCCGAGGGCAGAATAGAAGAGAAAAACGCTTTTGAAAAAATAGACTATAAAGAGTTTATACGGAGCGGTAAAGCGATTGCCTGCGGGGATAGGGTTATAGACTACGCCGTAGTAGAGGACTATATATTAGCTTTAGAAGAGCGCTACGGGGTGCAAGTCCAAGCGGTAGGTTATGACAGATATAACGCACTCAGTACGGCGCAGAAACTAGAAAGAGCAGGCTATAACACTATAGAGATACGGCAACATAGTAGCGTATTACACCCACCGACTAAAAGGCTAAAAGAGAAGATACTAGCGGGCGAGTTTCAGTATACACAAAACAAGCTCTTAGAAATCAATTTTCAAAATGCAAGATGCACTTATGATACAAATAAAAATCAATACGTAAACAAAAAGAAGAGTAAAGGCAAGGTTGACATGGTAGTAGCTCTTATTAATGCTACTTACTTATTGGAGCAGGACTATTTTTTAAACCAATCAGACTTTAACGTTTTAGTGATCTAAAAAAAATACGGAATAAAAGACGATATAATTGTGTTATAGTCATATTGTCATTTGGTACACCTTTTTCGTAATACAAAATCAGAAAAGGACGACTAACTACTAGCGGGGTTAGCCGTCCTTTTTCCGTGCAAAAAAAATACGGAATTTTTAATATATTTTTTATGTTATGTTATTGGCGTAAAAGGGGGTTAACCTTATGAGCTTTTTAGACGTATTCAGAAAACGGGATAGAGAAGTAGACGAAAACACAGTAGACGACGTGCTATTAAAGGCGATACTTAACGGCGAAGCTATAAGCCGAGAGGACGCTTTAACGTTGCCCGCCGTAAGTGGAGCGGTTGACTTTATTAGCTCTACTATCGCGTCTATGCCCGTTAAACTTTATAAATACAAAAAGGGCAGAATAGAAGAGCAGGACGACGACACGCGCGTTAAGATGCTTAATGTTGACACGGGCGACACTCTTAACGGGTATCAGCTTAAAAAGGCGTTAGTTGTGGATTACTTATTAGGTAAGGGCGGCTACTGTTATATACAGAAAGACAAGAACGAAGTAACGGCGCTTAAGTATATACCCGAGGGCTATATAAGCATTTATAGAGATCCTAACCCGTTAGATAAGTGGTTTACTATTTTCTGTTATGATGCTGAGTTTTACCCGTGGGACTTTATAAAGCTTTTACGTAATACAGAGGACGGCGCGAGCGGCGTCGGTTTATGTGTGGAAGTATCCAAGGCGTTAGAAACCGCCTACAATATGCTTAAGTATCAGCTTATGTTAGTTAAGGGCGGCGGAAATAAAAAGGGCTTTTTAAAGTCTAATCGTAAACTAGCGCAGGAAGAAATAAACGTATTAAAAGCAGCTTGGCGCAACTTATACGCAAACGACCAAAGCAACGTAGTTGTGCTTAATAACGGCTTAGAGTTTCAAGAGGCATCTAACACAAGTGTAGAGATGCAGCTAAACGAGGGTAAGAAAACTTTACAAGACGAAATTAACAATATATTTCATATAAGCGGCGACTACTACGAGACTTTTAAAAAGGCTATATATCCAATAGTTAGAGCGTTTGAGGTTGAGTTAAACAACGTACTTTTACTTGAAAAGGAAAAGGGTAAATATTTCTTTGAGTTTGATGTTAAAGAAATAGTTAGAGCTAATATAAAAGAACGTTACGAGGCGTATAAGATAGCTAAAGAGATAGGACTAAAGACGCTTAACGAACTACGACGCGACGAAAACTTAAACGACATAGAGGGCTTGGACGTTGTAGACTTTGGCTTAGGTAGCGTACTTTATGACGTTAACACTAAGCAATATTACACCCCTAACACGGGCGACGTAAAAGGCGGCGACGTTACCGTATCAGAGGACGGCGACGAAAATATAAGCTATAGCGAGCATATACCGCTAAATACTAACGAAAGGGGGTTAAGCGTATGAATATAAGAGTTAATAAGGATAGCGTAGTTATAGAGGGCTATGTAAATGCCGTAGAAAGGCTTAGCAAGCCGTTAAAGGATAGGTTAGGCAAGTTTGTAGAGCGTATTAAAGTAGGCGCTTTTAAAAGGGCGTTAGAGCGTGCCGACGACGTGCGTATACTTTTAAACCATGATTGGAAAAGAGATCTTGGCGGCATTAAAGACGGCAACTTAGAACTTAACGAGGACGCTATAGGCTTGCACGCAAAGGCAACTATAACCGATAAGGATATAGTGGAAAAGGCAAAGCGCGGAGAGCTGCGCGGGTGGTCTTTCGGTTTTGTAGATAGAGACGTAGAGCAGGGCGAAGAAAACGGGCTTACAGTAAGAAACGTTAAAGACTTGGATTTATACGAGGTATCACTTATTGATCGCGCCCGAGTGCCTGCTTATGATGGCACGTTAGTAGCGATTAGATCCGCCGACGATAAAGCTATTAATATAAGCGACCTCACAGAGAGCGAGCTTAGTATAAGGGTTGAGGAAGAACAGCCCGAAAAAGAAGATAATCACGCGGCAGATAACGGCGCGGTAGATTATACAGAGTACCATAAAATCATAGAAGAAATGAAAGGAGAATAGTTAACTATGAATTACAAGGGACTTGTAGAAAAGAAAAACGAACTTATAACACGCGCCGAGGCTATACTTAACGACGCAGAGACTAACAAGCGCGAGCTTACCGACGACGAGGCGCAGGAACTTGCAGAAATCCGCGACGACGTTAAAAAGATCAAAGCTGCGCTTGAAATCCACGACGAGATCAAAGACGAGAAAAAGGAACTTAAAGAAGAAGTAGCCGAGGGCAAAGAAGCAGAGGACAAGCTTAACGAGGCAGCTTGCGAAGAAGCAGACCGCCGAGCTTTTGAGGCATACGTAAGGGGCGTAGTGCTTAACGAAAGAGACGCCGTTAACATGACTAAGGCAGCAAACGGCGCGGTTATACCGACTACTATAGCTAACAAGATTATAGCTATGGTCTATAACATTTGCCCCGTACTTGAAAAGAGTACAAAGTACAACGTAAAGGGTAAGCTTGTAGTACCTTACTACGACGAAAGCACTAACTCTATTACGGTAGATTATGCCGACGAGTTTGTAGACCTTACAAGCGACGTAGGAGCGTTTGCAAAAATTGAGCTTGACGGCTTCTTAGCGGGAACTCTTACGCTTATTAGTAGATCACTTATTAACAACGCACAGTTTAACATTGTAGACTTTATCGTGGAGCGTATGGCATACGCTATTAAGCGCTTTATCGAGGGCGAGTTGCTTAACGGCACAGAAAACAAAGTTGAGGGACTTAGCGGAGTAACTAAGAGCATCACAGCGGCAGCTACAAGCGCAATCACAGCGGACGAAGTAGTAAGACTACACGACGCTATTATAGACGACTATCAAGACGGCGCTATATGGATCATGTCAAGCGCAACACGTACCGCGCTTAGAACTCTTAAGAGCAATACGGGTTATTATCTGCTTAATGACGACGTAAGCACACCTTTTGGAACTACTCTTTTAGGTAAGCCCGTTTATGTATCCGATAATATGCCCGATATGGCAGCAGGAAAGACCGCAATTTATTACGGTAATATGAGCGGACTTGCTACTAAGTTTAGCGAGGAAATGAGCATAGAAGTACTTAGAGAAAAGTACGCAACACAGCACGCCGTTGGTGTAGTTGGTTGGCTTGAATTTGACGCAAAGGTTGAAGATGCACAGAAGATCGCAAAGCTTGTTATGCACGCTTAATTAAGGGGGTGCTAATATGTCTAATACAACTATAAAAGCCCTTATAGGATTTAGCGACGGCGTTATATCTTTGGGCGTTGGCGAAATTGCAGTAGTAGACAGCACAAAGGCGGCAAGCTTTATAAGCGGCGGTCTTGCTGTTGAATACACCGAGCCGATTAACCCAAGCGGTAGCGAAAGTATAACCGCTAACGGTACTTACGACGTTACCGCAAAGGCTAGCGCCGTAGTAAACGTGCCCGTAGTTACTCTTACATACAACGCGGGCAGCGGTAGCGGTTCAATAGATCCCGTGACCACAGCGGCAGGAAATGAGATTGAGTTAGACGACGGCGCAGGACTTACACCGCCGACCAATTATGGCTTTAAAGGTTGGGCTACTGAGAACGGAGCAACAACCCCGAATGTATCAAGCCCGTATAAGATTAACGCTAACTCTACAATATATGCCGTATATGAAAGAGTATCCTATACCGTTGCGTATGATGTAAACGGCGGCACGGGATCAGTAGCAAGCGCAACCGTAACCATAGGCGAAAGCGTAGCCCTTAATGACGGCGCAGGAATTACGCCACCCGATACAAAGACCTTTAAGGGTTGGGGACTTAGTGGCGACGCTACCGAAGTATTAGAAAGTCCGTACACACCCGAGGGCGACGTAACACTTTACGCTATTTATGAGTAAAGGGGGGCGCGCTTATGTATGAGGCTATTAAGAGCTTTAGCGGCGTTATATCCATGAGCTGCGGAGAAGTAGCCGAGATAAACGACGACTATATAGCTAAAGACCTTTTAAGAGCGGGCTATATCCGAGAGGTAAAGCCCGCCACAAAGGGCAAGGCAGAGCCAAAGGCAGAAGAGGCTAAAGAAGAGCCAAAAGCAGAGCCAAAGGCAGAGAAGAAGCCCACAAGGGCAAAAGCTAAAAAGGGGTAAGACACCCCATTAAAGGGGGTTAACCTTATGAGCGATAATATTAACGAGGTTGTGCAGACTAGCACACCCGTAGAAAAAGTAAGCGAGATAACGGCGCGGAGTGTAGCCGAGTACTTAAGAATAGCAGAGCTAACAACCGCCGACGAGGACTATATAACAACCCTCATAGGCGTAGCTAAAGACTATATATTAAAGTACACGGGCATAGAGGACGCCGAGGCGTTAGACGCTTATAACGATATGGTTATAGTAGTATATGTATTATGTCAAGATATGTATGATAATAGAGCTATGTACGTAGATAATAGCAACGTTAACAAAGTAGTAGATAATATATTAGGCTTGCATCAAAGGAATTTATTATAATGGCTAAAACTAAAAACGCGGGTAAATATAATAGACGTATTCAGTTATACAAGATAACCAAGGGCAAGGACGCGGCGGGGTTTCCTGCTGAAACCGAGGCACTTGTATTAACTACTTACGCCGAGGTAAAGACAACTAAAGGCTTTACTTTAATAGTCAATAATACCGATTACGAGAAAGCACTAACACGCTTTACCTTTAGGTATCCGCAGACCGTTATAACTTATGACATGATAGTAAAGTTTAGGGGCAAGACCTATAACATAGAATACATTAACAACGTAGACGAAGCTAACGAAGAGTTAGAGCTAGAATGTAAGGAAGTGTTAGAAATTGGCACAGTTTAAAACGGAGCTACCCAACGACATATTAAGGGATATAGAAAAGCTAGACCGTGACACTCATAAGATGCTTGAAGAAATGACAGAGGCAGGCGCTAGAGTGGTATTAGCTAATATTAAGTCGAGCGTGCCTAGTAGTTGGTATTCTAGCGGTATTATGAAATGTTTAAAAATAACCAAGCCTTACAAGACACCAAGCGACGACGGCGTAAACACAAAGATAGCTTTTTACGGCTATTTTATAAACAGAAATAAAGAGAAGATAGCCGCGCCGTTAGTTGCAAATGTTACCGAGTACGGACGGAGCAATAGCCCTTACCCGAAAAAACCTTTTTTACGACGATCATTTAAAAAAGCACAAATTGAAAAGGCTATGCAGGACGTACAAAAGAAATACATAGAGGGTTAATTAATGTATAACTTTAATGCAGAAATTGAAACGCTTTTAAACGGCAAGAACGGGTTAGGCGTACCCGTTAGCTTTATGCACTACGACGGCGACGCTACAACGTATGTAACTTATATGCAGCTTGACAAAGACAACACAGAGGCGGGCGACGATACTATTTTAGGTTGTGTGCAATACTACGACTTTGATGTATATAGCAAAGGTAATTACTTAAACGTAGTTACAAACTTAATTAATATAATGACGGCGGCAGGGTGGACGTACCAACCGAGCCGAGATAGTCCCGATATGTACGAACGGGATACAAAATATTATCATAAGACAATTTGTTTAGCAAAGGAAAGCGAGGGCTAAAAATGGCAAGGATAGGTTTAACTAATATATGGTTTAGTAAGCTTACAGAGGCGGCAGACGGTACGGCTACATATAACGGCGCTACAAAGTTAGGCAAAGCCGTTAGTACTGATTTTTCACCAAACACAAGCGACGCTAAACTCTACGGCGACGACGCTTTAGCAGAAAGCGACAGCGCAGCAACGGGCGGCACTCTTACACTTGGAATAACAGAGGACGACGACACCGTTTTCGCGCCGTTACTTGGGCACGAAATAAACAACGAAACAAACGAAGTAGTATATACTTCAGACGACGCCGCGCCGTATGTGGGCGTAGGTTATATTATAACCAAGATGGTAAATGGCGCTAGAAAGTACAAAGTAGACTTTTTCTATAAAGCTAAGTTTAAGGATATGCAAGTATCACAGCAGACAAAGGGCGAGGCTATAGAGTTTACTACCCCAACAGTTGAGGGCAATATATCAGTACTTAGCGACGGCAACGGCACTTGGAGAAAGTCAAAAACTTTTACCGCTCTTAGTGATGCGCTTACGTATTTAAAAAATCTTATGGCAGCCGTAGGCACTACATACAGAGTAACATACGACCTTATGGGCGGCACTAGCTCAACTATTGAGGACGAGAGCGTAGAGGCGGGCGAAAGTGTAATACTTGACGACGGCACGGGCATAACAGCCCCAAGCGGTAAAGTGTTTAGTAAGTGGGCTTTAGATCCCGAGGGAACTATAACAGCCGTTAGTCCTTACACACCAAGCGAGGACGTGACACTTTACGCTATTTATGTAAATGAAGAGTAAAAGGTAAATTTTATAGGGGCGGTTTTATGCCGTCCCTTTTTTGAAAAATAAAAAAACGCATTTGCGTTATAGAAAGGGTTTTTAGCTATGGATAAATTAAGTTATAAGGGCGTTGAGTATGATTTAGTTTTTAATCTTAACGTTATGGAAATGTTACAAGAAGAATACGGCAGCGTCGAAGCGTGGAGCGCTAAAGCTATGGAAAGTGACGAGCCTAATATAAAGGTTTTAAAGTTTGGTTTTAAAGCCATGATAAACGAGGGTATAGAGATATACAACGAGGATCATATAAGCGAGCAAAAAGAGCTTGTAGACGATAAGACCGTAGGCAGAATTATAAGTAGTGTAGGCTTTAGCAACGTAACGGACATAATAGCAAATACTGTTATTAACTCTACTAAGTCCGAGGACGAAGAGCCAAAAAAAGCAACGACCAAGCGGACACGCCCGAAAAGATAGATTTTGCTTGGTATAGGTTCATAGGGCGCACAAAGTTAGCTTTAAGTAATAAAGACACTATGAGGCTAACGCTAAAAGATTTTAAACATTATTACAGACTTTATAAAAATGATTTTGATTTAGAAAACTTGATTAGATACAACCGCACGACATACGCCAAGCTAGAGGGACGGGACAGCAAAGACGAGGGCGAAGAGTGGCAGGGGGTAGTAATTGACGATATAGAGGGCTAATTATATGGCAGGATTTGGCGGTAGTATAAAACTACAAGGCGAAACAGAATATAAAAAGGCTTTAAGCAATATAAAAGACGGGCTTAAAAGTGTTTCTAGTGAAATGAGGCTAGCTAGCGCGCAGATGCAGAGCAATAACCGCGACACGGGGGCATTAACTCAGAAAAGCGCGGAGTTATCCAAGAAATTAGACGAGGAAAAGAAAGCCCTAACCGATCTTAAAAGCAAATATGCGGATATGTCGAAAGAATACGACGCCCAAAAGGCAAAGACCGCAGAGCTTGAAACGTCTTACAATGCCGAAAAAGCAAAGCTTGAAGAGATAGGCAAGACTTTAGGCACTACTAGCAAGGAATACCAAGAGCAGGCTAAGCACGTAGACGAGTTAGAGAAAGAATTAAAAGAGAATAAGACCGCCGAGGATAACATGAGCCAAAGCCTAAACAAAATGGGGCAGGAAATAACCGCGACGGAAACTAACATAGTAAAAGCCGATAACTCATTAGAAAAAATGAATAAGCAACTTAAGGAAAGCGACAAGGACAGCAAGACGGCAGAGCAGGCTATAGCGGCTTTAAGTAAGACTATGGAAGTATTAACGGCGGCAACGGCGGCGGTAGTAGCGGGCGCGGTAGCTGCTACTAAGGCTATAGTGGACTTAACCGCGGCAAGTGCAAAGCACGGCGACGAAATCGACAAGGAAAGCCAAAAGCTCCAATTATCCGCGCAAACTTATCAAGAATTAGACTACGCTTTAAAGCGTAACGGTAGCGATATAGGACAAGTTAGTAAGGCTATAAAGACCATAACGGGCGACTTAGGCGACTTAGCAAACGGCACAGAGGGCGCGACGGAAAAGTACGACGCTTTAGGCGTTTCTTTAACTAATGCCGACGGATCTATAAAGAGTAGCGAGCAAGTGTTACTTGATAGTATAGACGCTTTGGCTAATATGGAAGATACAACGCAAAGAAACGCTTTAGCACAAGATATTTTTGGCAAATCATACGCCGATATGCTGCCGCTTTTAAATGCGGGTAGTGATAGCCTTAAGGCGCTTATGAATGAGGCTAATGAGTACGGTATGGTTATGTCAGACGAAGCCGTAAAGCAGAGCGCCGCTTTTAACGATAGCTTGCTTAAGATGCAGGGAACTATTGACGGGGTTAAAAACCGATTAGCTACTAATTTTATGCCAAGTATAACTATGGTTATGGACGGCATAAGCGACTTAGTGAACGGCAACGAAAAGGGCGGCAAGGCTATAGAGCAGGGCGTAAAAGACTTTATAATACAGTTTCAGAAACTAGCGCCCGAAATAGGCAAGATAGTTAATACACTTGCAAAAACTCTTATAGAGGTAGCGCCCGAGCTTCTTAAAAGCCTAGCTACGGGGTTATTAGATGGCATAAATGAGCTTATGCCTACACTTATAACGGTAGTAGCAGATATAGCTAATATGCTTATTGAACTTATGCCGCAAATAGTAGAGGTAGGGCTAAACTTAGCAAGTGCGATACTTGACGGAGTAACCAAAGCAGCGCCTAAGATATTAACCGCGGTAGTTGCTCTTATACCTAAGTTAGTAACGAGCTTAATAAAGGGCATACCTCAGTTATTACGGGGGGCTTTGCAACTGTTTAGTGCTATTATTAAGGCTTTGCCCGAGATAATAACCCAATTAGTGCAGGCTTTGCCGACGATCATAACAACCACGGTAGACACTCTTTTAGATAGTCTTGATATATTAATGGACGCTTGCGTAGAGCTATGGACGGCTTTAGTTGATGCAATCCCGATTATGATTGAAAAGCTGTTGCCCGAAATACCGAAAATTATAACCGAAGTAACTAAAGCGCTAATTAGATTAGTACCTAAGTTATTAGAGACAGCCGTAACTTTATTTATGAGCTTAATAGACGGCTTTTTAAAGGTTACTACACAGTTACTAGTAAAGATACCTACGTTTTTTACTCAGTTAAAAGCAGGCTTTAAGCCTATGGTAAATATATTTAAGGATCTTTGGAGCGACGTTAAAAAAGTCTTTTCAAACGTTGGCGAGTGGTTTAGCGATAAGTTTAAAGAGGGCTTTAACGGCGTTAAAAAGGCGTTTAGCGGTTTTAAGTCGTTCTTTAGCGATTTATGGGGACATATTAAGAGTACGTTTAGCTCTTTAGGTAGCTCCATAGCGAGCGCTATAAGTGGAGCGGTAAAAAGTGGTATAAATGGCGTTATTAGCATGATTCAAAATACTATAAATAGCGCTATAAGGCTTATAAACGGCGCTATTAATCTCATAAATAAAATACCAAATGTTAGCGTTGGAAAAATAAGCGAGTTATCTTTGCCAAGACTTGCCCGAGGCGGTATTGTAAACCGTCCGACAATAGCAGAGATAGGCGAGGCAGGACGCGAGGCGGTTATACCGTTAGAAAATAATAAAGCTTGGATAAAAGAGCTAGCTACGGATATTAAGCAGGCTATGACGGGCGCAACGAGCGCAAACGCTATGCAAGGCTTTAGTTATGGCGAAATGGTAAGCGCTTTTAAAGATGCACTTGGTCAAATAAAAGTAGTACTTGACGACGAAGAGCTAGGCACGTTTGTAGAAAAAACCGTAGCAGATGCGATTTTCACATAAAGAGGGGGCTTTAAAATGATACCTTATATTATAATTAACGGCATTTCGTCGCGGAATATAAACGGGCTTTTAATTCAAAGCTTACCGCCTATTACAAAGCCAAAAATGCGTACGTCTATAGAGGATATAGACGGACGCGACGGCGACGTAGTAACTACGCTAGGCTTTTCTGCTTATGATAAGCCCGTAACGGTAGGACTAAAAGGCGACTTTAATATAGACGACGTTATAAGCTTCTTTAACTCTAAGGGTAAAGTAGTATTTAGCAACGAGCTAGATAAGTATTATAACTTTGCGGTATATGACACTATAGATTTTAACCGCCTGCTAAGATACCGCACGGCTAATATTAACTTACACGTCCAACCTTTTAAGTATTCAAACGACGAGCCACCTATAACCGAAATAAACACGGATAATAGGACTATAGCGGAGCTTGAAGTAAGAAACACGGGCAATATATACAGTAGACCAAAGCTTAGCATAACGGGGCGTAATACGATAACGGTATATATTGAAAACGTGCAGATATTTAACATAATTTTAAGCGCGGCAGGCGAAACGATCATAATAGACGACTTTAACGCCACGGACGGAGCGGGCAACTATTTAAACCGTAAAGTAACGGGCGACTATGAAAACTTAAAGCTACCCGCAGGCGCTAATAAAATTATCGTGACGGGAAACTATGAAAGCATCACGGTAGAACGATATAGCAGATGGATATAAAAGGGGGCTTAATATGGTTAATAAACAAAACTACATTAATGCGATAAATCAAAATATAGATATGGTAAGGGGCGACACTTTAGCATTTAACTTTCAGCTTGCAGGGCTTGGAAACCTTGCAGAGTATGAAGCCCTAGACGTGTTACTAGCCGTTGCGGAGCATTACGACGACGAGGCACTAATAGAGATAACCAAAACGGACGGCATAGCACTAGAGGACTACGACGCAGAGAACGACACGGCACTTTTTAGCGTATGCGTAGCGCCTCAGTATACTAAAAATATGGATTTAGAGCGCTATTATTATGATTTGCAGATAAAAGACACGGATAACGTCATAACTTTAATGCGTGGGCGTCTTACTTTATTGTGGGACGTTGCGGACTAAGAAAGGGGGCAAATAATGAATAATATTATTTTTAAAACTAGCTTAATGAGAGGCGCGCAGGGTGCACGCGGAGACGTTGGGGGCGATATACCCGACGATAGCGTTATATATTACGACGGAAACGACACCCCCGAGGGATATGAGGACACCCAACCCCCCGAACTAAACGCGGTAGTAAGTTTAACACAAGCACAATACGAAGCATTAACCGACGAAGAAAAAAATAACGGGACTTTGTATGTAGTGCCAAACGCTACAAAAATAGATCTTGGACAAGTTGCGGAGCGGGTAAGCGCAGCAAGTCAGAATATAACGGCTTCTTCTGAATTGACTAATTGCGCCGCATGGTGCGCTTTTAATGGAGTAAGCCCCACAGACTATACAGAAAGCGGCTTAACAAATAATACAGTATGGAAACCCGACACTATAAACGATAGTGCGCCGTATATAATTTATGAATTAGAAAAAGCGGCTATTTTATCAAAAATATCACTTGGTATATTTTGCAACGAACAATATAGCGGTTATTATTACACCGTAGAAATACAAGGCAGCAACGATGGGACAACTTGGAATGATATAGAGTGGGCGGGCGGCGTTACTAGTTCAACTATACTTTTTACGGGTTACGAAAATTATATAAATAAAAGCGGCGGTACGCCGTCACCTATGGACTATTACATTTATGAAACTATTAATAATAGTTATTGTGTTTCTATACCGTTAAGCGGTAGTACGGCGTATAAGTATTATAAAGTATTATTTGTTAATGGGCTTAATGATAAATGTTGCATAGACGAGATTTTTTTATTTGCTTTTAACGCCGTTAGAAATGAAAACTTAATATATTATAAAAAAATAGTTTATGTTAGCGCTGAAAACATATATAAACAAGTTACACAAGATCAATATGACGCTTTACCGTCTACTAAAGAAAGCGACGGGGTTATATATTTTATAAATAACTAAGGGGGCAAAAATGGCAGCATTAAAAGATTATTTCTTTTGCAAAGACTTATATGTAACAGATAGCGCTATAAGTTATTACGAAAGTTTAGATATGTCAACTTTAGGGGAATATACAACAAACGACGTCTATAACTATTATAACGGCTTAAAAGCTATATTTGAGGACGTTACGGGATATGCACAAGCAGATCAACCGAACAGCTCTTCAAGATTTAGTATTTTAACGGCTAAAGAAGATAATACTAAGTTAATTATATTATTTTGCCAAACTATTGTTTTTTCATATAATAAAAATCTAGGCTACGGATACGTTTTTAGAGGTAATAACGCTTATTATATTTACGATACTATTAATAAAACTCTATCCGAAAGAAAAAATTTCGGGACTTCTACTTCAGCACAAGATTTTGAAGTTTTAGGTAAATATTTAATAGGTAATACAGATATAGTTTATTATAATCAGCGTACTTTAATATCTAACGATATTAATTATTTAGTTGCTACTAATCAAATAGGCGCAGGCGCGGGCGGTTGGCAAGTCCCGCCCGTAGGTGGTAACTATAATATAAAATTAAACGGGCTAACCCCCGATAAAATAATGTTAAACGGGTTAGAACCCGATAAGATAATGTTAAACGGAGTAGCATATAAATAAGAAAGGGGCTAAAAAATGGGTAAATGGATTAAAAGAGTATCAGAGGGCGGCACGCCCTTAACAGCTATAGCGAAAGTTATAGATAGTTTAAACGTGACTACAAACGACAGAACTAACGCGCCGAGTATCCGCGCCGTACGTGAAGCGGTAGCGGAAAAATGGGGCGATATATACCCCGTAGGCGCTATATATATAAGCGCAAATAGTACAAACCCGTCGGAACTCTTTGGCGGAACTTGGACGCAGATAAAAGACCGCTTTTTGCTTGCAGCGGGCGACACTTACGCAAGCGGACAAACGGGCGGCGTAGCGTCTAACCCTTATACGCCCGCGGGTACGGTAAGCAATACTACGCTTAATATTAATCAGATACCGAGCCACACCCACGGCGTGCCTACTTATGGCTTTAATAAAGCAGCAGGCACAGAGGGCGGCGCAGGCATAACCGATAACCCGTCACTTATCCTACAATATGTAGACACGCAGGCGGTAGGCGGCGGGCAGGCACATAACCACGGCTTTAGCGGTACGGCTACCACTTTCGATAATATGCCGCCGTACTTAGCCGTTTACGTATGGGTTAGAGTAGCCTAGGGGGGTTAAATATGGACGTTCTTATAACGGTACTTTCTACCGTAGCCGTAGCCTTAATAGGGCTACTTGGCACGGTTATAACAACGAAAGCAGGCAACGAAAAAATAGAGCATGAATTAGACAAACATAACGCCGTACAAGACACCAAATTAGAAGAGCTAACGAGGGAAGTAAGGCAGCACAACGACTTTGCAACTAGAATACCCGTTATTGAGCAACGCGTAACCGCCTTAGAGAAAGAAACTTTTAGAAATAAGGGGGCTTAATATGATAAGAGCCTTTAGTACTACCGATAAAATATATAATACAAACGGCGACGCGGTTATAGCTGCGACTAAGGCACGCGTAAAAAATGAAGATAACGGCGACTTTATTTTAGAGTTAATTTGCGGTAGTGAGTATAACGACTTTATCCAAGCTAATAATATAATCGTAGCGCCGACACCACAAGGCAATCAAGCTTTTAGAGTGCGCCAAGTTGAGAAAAGGGGCAATAGAATAGAGGCTAAATGTTATCATGTTTTCTATGATTCAGAAAACTATCTTATAGCCGATAGCTACGCCTATAATATGACAGCAAAGCAGGCGCTAGAGCATTTTAACACGGCTACAGATAATACTAGCCCGTTTTCTGTAGACAGCGATATAACGTCAATTAATAACTTAAGGATAGTAAGGGGATCACTAGCCGAGGCGGTTATATCTGTTATAGAACGTTGGGGCGGGCATTTATACCGCGATAACTACGCTATAGCCGTAAAGGGATCTATAGGACGCGACAACGGCATAACGATAGAGTATAAGAAGAACTTAAAAGAGCTTACGGCTTCTTATGATTGGAGTAACGTAGTTACTAAGCTTTTGCCCGTGGGTAAAGACGGCGTATTATTAGATAGCCTATACGTTTATAGTCAAACTCAGTATGAAATCCCTTTTACAAAAACGTTATCATTTGAGCAGGATATAGAGCGCGAAGAGTATCAAACAGACGAGCAATACATAGCAGCACTTAAGGCGGACTTAAGAGAACAAGCGCAAAACTATGTAAATGTTGCTTGCGTCCCGACGATAAATTATACTCTTAAGGGTAACCCCGAGAAAGTAACGGACATAGGCGACATTATAGAGGTAAAAGACGCCCGTATAGGGGTTAACGTCCTTACACAAGTTATAGCTTATGAGTACGACGCTATAACGAATAAGTACGTTAGCTTAGAGTTTGGAAACTTTACGCCTAAGTTATCCTCATTAATGGGGGATATTAAAAGCGAAACGTCTATGCAGATAGCAAACGCTACAAACAATATTAATATAGAAGTAAACGCAATAATAGCGGCTATAACGGCACTTAATACGGTAGTAAGCGACTTAGAGGACAAGAAGCAGGACGCACTAACGGCAGGGCAAGGCATAAATATAGCTAATAATATTATAAGCGCGTTAACAATGATAGGCGCATCAGCTACGGACGGGGCGGGCGGTATAGTACCGCAGCCGTTAGCTTCAGATAAATATAAATTTTTAAGAGGTGATGGCACTTGGCAGACCGTAAGCGGGGGCGGGGGCGTTAATTATTCAACTACAGAGCAGGACACGGGTTTAAAATGGCATGACGGACGCACAATATATCAGAAAACTATAATATACAATAATGATTTAAATTATAATTCTTACGTTACGGTTGACAGTACAATAACAACCGCTATAATTGATAATATTTTATTAAAAGATATAAAATGGGAATATAGCAACTATATAGTAGCGGGAGCAAATACGGGCAACGCAGGGCTAAGCGTTACTTTAACGTCGAACGGTTTATTCTTAGAAAACCAAGCGCCTATAACGGGGCGTAATTTTGTTATCACAGTATTATATACTAAGTTAGCGGACTTATAAATAAGTCCATAGCACGCCCCAACAAGTCCGTAGAGGCGTTTAAAATTAAATAATGTATAAATTGTCATATGACAATAAAAAGCCCTTAAACGAGCCAAATAAAGCGCCGTTTTTGGGCTTTTGTTTTGGTGTATATAGGTATATACATATTGCACAAAGACGCCCCTTTATCTTTGTTTATTATTACGATATTGCATTTTAGCCATATAGGTATATACTTATAAATAAAAACGCCAAAAACGGGAAAGGGGTACATTATGAAAATACAGTTTTACATCACTTTAAAAGAGGGCTACAAGCCAATTAACCCACTTATGGGCGATTACGAAGAGAACGAAATAAGCATAGTAGTAGAAGCTAGAAACATGGCAACAGCTAACAGAATGGTAAAAGCACTTTTTAAAGATGCTCCAAACGTAGCAGAGATAGACGGCGGCGTATGTATAGAGGATTAAGAAAGGGTAAAAGGTGGCAATATGAAAAAAGCAATAACTAACGAAACTCATAAAAAAGTTTACTTTATCGGTAGCGGTTACGAGGCGGTTAAAACTATCATAGTTGAAGCAGAAACCAACAAGCAGGCAATAGACAAGGCAATAGAAAGTTATAACGCTAATAATTGGGGTTTCCATTATTGCGAAATAGAAGTAGCTAAATGTTTATAGAGTTTATAGCTGCGCTAACGGCAAGACGGGCGGAAAGGTGGAAATATGAATAATATATTTAATACTTTACCAAAAGAGATTCAAGACAAAGTAAAAAACACACTTAAGGCATACGACGAGGCGCATATAACTTATGAGTATGGAGCTTACAAGGTTAGCGTAGGCGTAGCACTTACCGCAACTTATGCCCCCGACTTTAAAGTAATAGGCACTATATCAGCTAACGAAATATACACGCAAGACGAGCGCATAGAAAACTATATAAATGAGTTTCAAGACTACCCTATAGAGTATAAGGGCAAAAGAGACTATAAGACACTTAACGACGGCAAGCGCCACACTTGGAAACTTATAGACGGCGTATTAGTAGCAATAGCATAGCAGATTATAGCAGGGGCTTAAGCCCCTGCGGAAAGGTGGAAATATGAACATTTACAAAATTAGAGGTTTAAACGAAAGTACGGCGGTAGCTCCGATAAGGATAGCTATAAAGGTAGCTTATAGAGATAATAACGAGTATGCTTATACAATGTTTAGAGATCCCGAGCAGCTACTAGAGGCAATTAGTAGCATAGATATAAAAAAGTACGTTATAGAGCGCATATACTTAGCCAATAATTTAGGCAAAGAATACGAGGCACTAGACGAGGACGAGCTAGAGCTTTACGGCGTGGACGATATGCCCGTATATGGCGCTTTGATAAATAGTTAAGGGGGTGTAGATATGACTAATAAATATTATAAATACTATCAGCCTAATAAAATGGACTTAAAAGACAAATACGGCGATTGTACCATAAGAGCATTAAGTAAGGTTTTTAATATCACTTGGTTAGAGGCTTTCGACTTAACTATCCCATATTGTAGAGAATACCAAACCCCAAATATATTTAATGTGCCTACAATGATAGAGCGTGATATAATGAAAAAATTAGGCTTTGACTATTACGGCGTAAGTAATAAGAAAGGCACTAAACGCCCTACCGTTAAAGAGTTTGCTAAGTCCCATAAGCAGGGGCGCTATATACTTAACGTAGCTAACCATGAGGTAGCCGTAGTAGATGGCTTTTATTATGACACTTGGGATAGTGGCGAAAAATCTTTATACGGCTATTACGAATATAAGGGGGTGTAGATATGTATATAGTAAAATTTAGATACAAATATAGACGTAATAATCGTTGGAGCGCTTGGACTACTTGGCACGGTAAAGAGACTTACGAAACTTTAGACGAGGCAAAGGCGCAGCTATGGCAGGCTTATAAACACCTTAAGAAAGAATTAGAAAATATAGCTTGCAAAATTGAGTTTGAAATAGTATTAATTAAAACGATAGTAGCTACTACTGTAGAACTATAAGGGGGTGTAGAAATGGCAACCAAAGAGGCAAAGAGCAGGGCGCAAGCTAAATACGATAAGGCACACACTAAAGGCATATATTTAAAGCTTAACAAAGAAACGGATAAAGATATAATAGAGTTTTTAGACGGAGTAGAGAACGTACAAGGATATATTAAAAATCTTATCCGTAACGACGAAAACTTTAAGTATAAAGAATTATCAAAACTTTATAAGAAATAAAATAAAAGCCCCCTATACTGAGGGGCTTTTTTATGTTATTATTTTACCGTCCAACATTTCATATATAAGGGGGTTAGTGGTATCATATGATAATTAATGAATTAGTTATACAATGATACCACTTGCGCCCGATCATATTAAAAGCGTTACGTCTAAAGTAAAGTTTTTATTTAGTCTTTTATAATCTATACGTTTGATAATACGCTTAAGCAGGGCGTTTTTATCTTTTATAGAAAGCGTGCCATATTGCTCTAATGCTTTGGAGAGTATAGGCACGGCTTTTTTTGCTCTTACGTCCTCAGTAAATTCTAACCCTTTTAGCGTTTCTAGCTGAGTGTTAAGGCTTGCTATATTACTTTCTATAGATGCAGAGCGAGCTTTAAATAAATCGACGCTATATACGCCACTTTCTAGCATTTCACAAGCTACATTTAAGGCTTTTTGCTGCTTAGCTATAGCTTTTTCTATCTTAGCTATATTTTCGTCCCGTTCTTTTCTTTTGTTCTTTAAGTCGCCCCCGTAGTTATCGAGTATATAGTTAAAATCGCTTAATTCTTTTTTAAGATGCTCTATTAACGTGTTTTCTACAGAGCTACAGACGACGCCACGGCAGGCGCAAGACGTATTACGGCACTTATACGACGTAACGCCTAACCCGTTAGAGGATCTAACCACGCCCGAGCCACATATACCGCAATACATAAGCCCCGCAAGAGGGTTTTTTAATTCATTGTTATATCGCACTTTTGGCGCTTTTGCTTTTCTAAGGGCTTGGCAGGCGTTAAAGAGATCCGCCGAGACTATAGGGGCGTGTTTTCCCTCATATGCGCCTATTTCGTCTTTAGTGTGTATTTTACCGATATAAACGGGGTTTATAAGTATCTGCTTAATAGTAGTATAAGACCACTTTCCGCCCTTACGGGTTAATAGTCCCCGCTCATTTAAAGACTTGGCTATAGCGTGGACGCTTTGCCCGCCTGCGTAGTCCGTAAAGATGCTTTTAACCGTATCCGCCTCAGAGTTAGGGACGAGAACAAAGCCGCGCCCGTCGTTTTCTTTATCGTATCCGTAAGGCGTTAACGGCGCTATAAAGTAGCCCTCTTTCATAGCTTGCAGGCGTCCCCGTTGCATACGTCTATTTATGATCTTATACTCACGACGCGACATAAAAAGCGAAAACTCTAAAAAGTCCTCGTCTATATTTTCGTCGGATAAATCAAAGGTTTTTTGTAAGGTGTATATTTTTGTATTGCTAGCTTTAAAAGTTTCTAATATCTCGACTTGGTCTATTTGGCTCCCCCTGCTTAGTCGTTCTATTTCGACGCATACAACGCCGTCATATAGCCCTAATTTAACGTCTTTTAATAGCTTTTGCATCTGCGGGCGGTTGGTTATGTTTTCGCCGCTTACGACTTCTTTATATATCGCTATGATGCTTAAATTATTACGCTTGCAATAGTCTTTTAAAAGTGTTTCGTGACGGGCTAAAGTTTCGTCTATGGTTTCGTTTTCGTCGTCCCTAGACTTACGCAAGTATAATGCAACTTTATTTATCATTTTTACGCCCCTCTTTTAACATTTTTCCAAAGTTGGCTATAAGCTCTAACTCTTCTTTAGTGTAGTCTTTTTCATTAAAAATAATAGACGTGTAAGCGTCCCCGTTTATTAGTACCTCTAAGGAAACATTAAAAAACGCCGATATATCTTTTAAAACTTTGATATTTATATTATCAGAGCCACGAGCAAACCAAGAATTTATAGTACTAGGCGCGACGTGGATAGCGCGGGCTAGATCCGCCCGTTTCATGTTATGAGATTTTAAAAGATAGTCTAAATTTGTTAAAAATGTCATAAAGCTACCCCCTTTTTATAATTTGGTTATAGTGTACAAAGTATTATAACGAAAAAGCGTTTTAAATGCACGGAAAAAATGCAATATTTACAAAAATATAATTTTTGTTGACAACAAAGCGCAATATATAGTATTTTATGTTTAGATTTGAACGAAAATTCGTTCAAACAAAACGAAAAATAAACGAAAGGGGGTTAACCTATGGAGCAAAAGACGGTTTTATATCCTAACATAAGCGCCGAACTATCGCGCGCAGGGTTAAACGCTGCTATGCTTGCCGATTTTATGGGAATGACTAGACAAGCCATATATAACAAGCTAGGCGGTAAAGCAGGGTTTAAGCTTAAGGAAATGAAACAAGTACAAGAATTTTTTATAGCGAAAGGTTGCGGCACTTTTTCGCTTGACTATCTATTTACAAATGGCGGGTAGTGTAATAATACGCAGGAATACACCCGACGCCGCTATATTATCTAATCTTTACGACATCATTAACGAGACGATCCAAGACAGCAAAGCATATTATACGCAGGAAGAAACCGAGAAACTAAAGCAGGATCAAAAAATCATAATTATAGAAAGGGGCGAGGACTTATAAATAAAGTTATACTCATGGGACGTTTAACAAGAGATCCCGACATATACAAGAAAGACGAAAGCATAACGGTAAAATTTAGCATAGCCGTAGATAGACGCTTTAAAACCGAGGGCGGACAAGATGCAGATTTTCCTAATGTGGTAGCTTTTGGAAAAACGGCGGACTTTATTAGCAAATATTTTTATAAAGGCATGAAGATAGCACTAACGGGCAGAATACAAACGGGCAGCTATGAAAAGGACGGCGTAAAACATTACACTACCGACGTTATAGCCGAGGAAGTAGAGTTCGCAGAAAGCAAAAAGGCAGATGCAGGCGACGCCGAGCCGCCTAGTATTAATCAATACTTGGATATACCCGAGGGAATAGAAAACGACTTACCTTTTAAGTAAAAGAAAGGAATTTAAAAGCATGGATAAAGAAATAGACGAGGCTATAGCCGACGCTATGGCAGAGGAAGAAGTAGAAAGAGAAACGCGCAAGGCAATAGAAGCGCAGGAAGAAAAAGAGGACTTTACGGACTTCTTAAAGGATCATTTAATAGAGCGGTTAGACAGCTCCAATAACACGGTAGAGATAGACTTAGACGAGTTAGTTATACTCAGACAGAAAGAGGCAGACTTAAAGCGCTTGTTAACTGTTATACTTAACGAGTTAGAGTTGAGCTATAACAACGAATATTTAAGAGTAAACGAAGCGCAGAACATAAGCAACGCCTTAAGGGTATTATACCCCGACGCTTACGACGACTTATTAAAGGCGTTAATAGCCCGTGAAGAGTACGAGAAAGCAGCGGCAGGCGATAAAAAAGAGGGTTAGCTTATGGATCTATACGAAGAGATACAACGCTTAATGTACGAGTTAACGGCATCTATAAGAAAACTTAGAGATAACGGCGCAAAGCTAGCAGAGGCAGAAAGAGACTATAAAGTAACTTTAAGGCAAGAAGCGCTTAAGCTTAGAACTTTGCAGGATATGCCCGTAACTATGATTAATCAAGTTATATACGGAGTGCCTAACGTAGCCGAAAAACGCTTTAATAGAGACGTAGAACAAGCAAACTATGACGCTAACAAGGAATTTATAAACGTAACTAAGCTAAAACTAAGAATATTAGAGGCACAGCTAGCGCGCGAGTGGGGAGCGGCAGGCAAGGGGGATATATAAGGGGGCAAACAATGGCTAAATCAATATTACAAGACAAAAAAATTTGCTATATCTGCGGAACTACCCAAAACTTGCATAGACACCATGTATTTTTTGGCAGCGCTAACCGCAAGTTAAGCGAGGCGGACGGCTGCGTAGTCTATCTTTGCCAAAGACACCACACGGGAGCGGGCGGAGTACACGGCAACCGAAAAATAGACCTAACTTTAAAAGCACGTTGCGAAGTAGCTTGGATAGAAAAATATAATAAAACTATAGAGGACTTTATAGAGCGATACGGCAGAAATTATATATAAAAATTGGTAGGACGTTTTAGGACGTCCATATATAAGCCGTAACATGAACGCAAATGCGTTTATTTTGCCCGTAGACGCGTTTAAAAATAAAAAAGGTATAAATGGATACCTAAAACAATTAACACGCCTTAAAAACGATTTTAAAGGGGGTACTAAATGAGATTTAAAAAAGTAGAGAACGAAATAAGACCAATACTTAAAGATAACTACGCCGCACGTTGCGACGATATGGCGTTATACGCTTGCTATGTATATGAGAAAGTGCAGGGCTTAGAGCTTGGCAAAGGTTGGCTACAAAAAATATTCAGCGATAGACGTTTTAGGCTAATACACGGCATAGCGCCCTACGATACCGTTAGCAGATGCAGGCGCAGGCTACAAGAGCAAGACGAGACTTTAAGGGCTAGCAAGGACTTTATAAAAGAGCGCAGGAAACTAGAAAGAAAATATAAAGAGTATGCAAAGGGGGGCGACGTATGAAAAGGCTATTTATATTATTGCTCGTTATCAGCTTAGCGGTATCTTTTCCGACGTATGCCAAGAGCAAAAAGCCGAAGCCTAAACTAACTTACTTAGGGCGCTTTTATATAACGTATTATTGCCCGTGCGCTGAGTGCTGCGGAGCGGGTGGCGGTAAGATCACGGCGAGCGGTACGACACCAACGGCAGGGCGTACGGTAGGCGTTAACCCTTCCGTTATACCTTACGGCACTAACTTAAAGATTGGCAATACTTACGGATACGTAGCAGAGGATACGGGCGGCGGCATAGGCTACAAACATATAGACATATTTGTAAATAGCCACCAAGAGGCGCTTAACAAGGGCGTAGCGTATAAGGACGTTTGGGCGGTAACTTATCCAAAGCAGACGCTAAAGAAGTGTAAGCTACTTAAATTTAGAAATAAGAAAAAGTTTAGCAAGTATCTAAAAGCAAAATTAAATATAAAAAAGGGGGTTATAGAATGAGCGACGGCATCATAATAACGCTAATAATATGCGTAACTATCGTAGTTATTACGTATATAAGCAGGGAAAACGATAAAAAGTAAAAGAGGTATAGGAAAATGAGCAAAAATAGAAAGATAAAAATAAAGTTAGCTATAAACGTGGTTATATGCCTGCTTGGGGCTATGATGCTCGATAGTGAGAGCATAATACCGTTAATTATCTGCGGAATAAGTGGGGCTTGGCTTTTACTTTTTGCGATAGCTAACACGGGGGGCAAATAATGGCTAAAAAATATTATTGGTTAAAGTTAAAGGCGTCCTTTTTCACTAATATAGCTATGAAAAAGTTACGCAGGATCGCAGGGGGCGACACTTACACAATTATATACTTAAAGCTACAACTCTTAAGCTTGAAAGACGAGGGGCTTTTATTCTATGAGGGTGTAGAGCCTACTTTTTACGAAGAAATGGCTTTAGCACTTGACGAGGACGCCGAGAACGTAAGGGCAACGCTAATATTTCTTGAAAATATGGGGCTTTTATCCAAGAGAAGCGAAAGCGAGTATATACTTACTGAAGTACCTTATTTAATTGGATCGGAGACAGATAAAGCCGAGCTTATGCGGAAAAAAAGGGAGCGGGACAAACTTTTAAATGGTAACAATGTTACCGCCGTGTTACCGCCCGTTACTAATTGTTACACAGAGATAGATATAGATAAAGATATAGATATAGATATAGATAAAGATATAGAGATAGAGAAGAGTAAGAGCAAGAGAGAGAAAACACCCGCGCCCGTCAAACATAAATACGGGGAATATAACAACGTATTATTAACCGACGAGGAATTAGAGAAGCTTAAAGCAGAATACCCCGATTACTTGCAGAAAATAGAGAACTTATCGAACTATATAGCAAGTAAGGGCAATAAGTACAAAAGCCACTATGCAACTATAAGAAATTGGGCGCGGAAAGATGCAGAGCAAGGCAAGGCTAAAAATACTAAGGCGCAAGAGCTAGATAACTTTTATAACATGGCTAGCGCTTGGGCGGAAAGTGAGGGCTAAATGACAATACTTGAAAAAATAAAATTCGAAGAGGATTGGCTGTCGGAAGTCAACTTGACAAAAGCAAACATAAAGATAGCGTTTGCAGGAATTAGGGCAACAGCACTTGAACAACAACAAGTACTTTGTACGGACGCCGTAGACAAGATAATAACTCAAATAGAGCGAATAAGAGACAACGATAAGTTATGCGAGTATCCATATAACCGTTGCATAGAGGTTATTAAAAAGTATATGGCAGAAAGCGAGGGCTAAATGAATAAACAAGAATTTGCATTATTTGCTAGCGCCTTAAGGACTTACTACCCGAAAGAAAACTTGCTGCCAAATGAACAAGCTATGCAACTATGGTTTAATCAATTAAACGATATACCGTATAACATAGCTGAGATTATGCTAAATAAGTGGGTGGCGTCTAACAAATGGAGTCCCGCAATCTCAGACATAAGAGAGGGCGCGGCGGCTTTGATGCAAGGCGAGGCTAAAGAGTGGGGCGACGCTTGGCAGGAAGTGCTAAAAGCTATAAGTAAATATGGATCATATGAAGAGGCTAAAGCTTTGGATAGTATGGACGAATTAACAAGGCGAGTAGTAAAGCGGTTAGGTTTCCGTAATCTATGCTTTAGCCAAGAAATACAAGTAGACCGTGCTAACTTTCGTATGATATACGAGCAGGAACTAGAGAAGCATAAAAAAGAGGCTGCTTTACCTCAGAACTTAAAGGCACTAATTAAGAACGTGCCGAAGATGCTAGAGGGGGGCGACGCATGAAACACGTATTTATTAAAGTTACCAAAGATAAATATGAGTTTATCGTAGCTATGGGGGACAGCGTAAAGGAATTAGCGCAGGAACTAGGCACGACAAAAAATACTATAGATAGCGCTATGAGCCACGCAAGAGCCAAAGGGCAAAAATCAATATATAGAAAGGTGGTTATAGACGAGTGAGAAACAAGTATAAAATACCGTGGCACGTCCGCCAATTTGTAAAAAAAGAACTATTAGACTATAAGGCAAATAAGAAGCTACTAAAGAACTATAAGGGCGACACGAGGGGGCTACTTATAGCAAGTACGCGTATATATCAAATAGAAAAGGTATTAAACGGGCTTAATACTGAGGACAAGGAAATAGCAGAGCTAATTTTTTTAGAGCATTACACGCAGGCAAAGGCGGAGACTACGGAGCATATACCGAAAAGCTTATACTATACGATAATGTCAAAAGTGATCTATCTAACAGCAATTGAAATGGAATTAATATAACAGAAAGGGGCAAGATATGGCTAAGTATAAAATTATAGACGTTTCAGAGTTTAACGGCGTCATTAATTGGAAAAATGTAAAAAGCGCCTGCGACGGCGCAATTATAAGAGTGGGCTATAGAGGATATAGCGCGGGAACTCTTAAAGAGGACGAAAGAGCAAGAGCAAACTTAAAAGAAGCAACAGCGGCAGGCGTACCGATTGGCGTATACTTCTTTACGCAGGCAATAACCGAAGCAGAGGCAAGAGAAGAGGCTAAATTTACAATTAACATGATAAAGGGCTATAAAATAGCTTTGCCCGTGTTTATAGATAGCGAGGACGCGACGGACGACTACAGAGGGCGCGCGGATCATAACAAGCTTAGCAGGGCAGACCGTACGGCGATAATAAAAGCATTTTGCGAGGAAGTCCAAAAAGAGGGCTACGCGGGCGGAGTATATGCAGGCGAGTGGTGGCTTAATACTTTCTTATATGCCGATAAACTAAGCAACTTTTATTTATGGGTTGCCAAGTATTCAAGCATAGAGCCTAATATAAATTCTAATACAATAACGTGGGACGCTTGGCAATATGCTAGCACGGCTATAATTGACGGCGTGGCGGGTTATTGCGACATTTCAGAGTTTTATAATATAAGCATCAGCAAGCCAAAGGCAAAGAAAAAGAAGAGCTACGAGAAAGTAGCCGAGGAAGTAATAGCGGGCAAGTGGGGCAACGGTACGAAACGAAAAAAAGCTTTAGAGGCTGCGGGCTATGATTATTACAAAGTCCAAGACTTAGTAAACGAGAAGCTTAAAGCAACTACTGAGGATAAAAAGAAATACTACACCATAAAAGCAGGCGATACGCTTAGCTCTATAGCTAACAAATATAGCACTACAGTAGATAAGCTTGTAAAACTTAATAATATAGCAGACGCTAACAAGATATACGCAGGCGATAAGATCCGCGTTAAGTAAAGGGGGTTTAAATATGATTTTTAATAATAAAACTTATGACTTATTAAAAGATATAGCTTTGTATGTTTTGCCTGCTTTGGCTACGCTTATATTAGCACTTGGCAATATATGGGGCATACCGTACGCCGAGGCAATAGCGGCAACTATAACCGCTATAGATACCTTTTTGGGGGCTATACTCAAAATAAGCTCCAATAAGTACGCCAAAGAGAAAGAGGGGGCAGACAATGAACGCAAAGACAGTTAAAGGCATGATAGTAACGCCGTTAACTATGGAAGTGGGCGACGTTACTATAAGAGTTGAGAAAACGGGCAAAATAAAAGGTGTAAAAGATAACTTTGCTACTTTAAGCCTTGCAGACGATAAAAGAGGGATCATGTTACAAGTAAATTATGAGGATATAAAAGAACTTGTAAGGGGGTTATAATATGACTTTTTATAAATTATATAAAAAGCTTTATCCGACGCAGAATATTATAGTTATGTCTCAGTATAAAGGCGAGGTAGATATAGAGTATAAGGGAGCGGCTAAAGATATAAGTATAAGCTATTATAAGGCTAAAATAAAAAGAATTATGGCAGATAGCGACGGCGAAATATGGATAGAGCTAAAATAAAAGGGGGCTTTAATATGGACTTAAAAAGCTGCTCTAAGTGCGGAAAGATACACCCAAGGGGCTATAATTGCAACGTAGGGCGTATATATAACCGCACTAAGGACGATAAGCTAAGAAGTACTTACGCTTGGACTAAAAAGGCTAAGCAGATAAAAGAGGACGCGCTAGGGCTTTGCGAAGTATGCAGGGCGCAGGGCTTATATACTTACGATAACTTAGAAGTGCATCATATAACCAAGCTGCGCGACGATCCTAACGGACTACTTGACGACGATAATTTAATAACGCTATGCAATTATCATCATAGGCAGGCAGACGACGGAGAGCTAAGCGCGGACTATTTAAGGGAATTAGTCAAGGTTAGACAAGGTTTAGACAAGAGTTAGACAAGAAAGGCGTAATAAATGTTAAGACCAAAAGTAAATATAAAAGAGTTTGAAAAGTACGGCTTTAAACATTGTAAGGGTATACCTAAAGAGTTAAATTGTTTTTATCTATGTGTTAGCAAGGGCGTAAAAATAATATTTGTATCAGAATATATTTACGCTATAAATGATTGGAAAGAGTACGACAATAGGATACATAAAAAGGCTAATTGCAGATATAAAGATAATAGGGACGCTTTAGACATTACATACGATTTAATTAAAGCTGATATGCTAGAAAGAGTTTAAAGAAAGGCGCAGGAAATGAAAGTAGTTAAACCTATAACTATGGATCTATCCATAATGGACACTTTAGTAATAACTACGGCGCTTTTAGTCTTTTCAGAAAATAAGAAGTATAACGAGATAGATAGAGAGGCAGCAAGACAACTAAAAGCGCGGATAGATAAAGCGGTAAAAGATAACGCTATAGAGATAGAAAGGGGCGACTAAATGAACGCAAGGCAGAAAGCTAAGAAGTATAAAAAGGAATTGGAGCGGCTTAAAGCTGCTTTAGATCCTAAAAAAGAAATATGCAGGCGAGAAACTATAAAACCTTTATTATTTAGAAATAAAATAGCTTATTCATACGATAAACTTAAAGCTATGGCAAATATACCTATGGCAGATCGTGAAAACATCATAAAAGACGAGTTATTAAAGCCACTTGTAGAGGAATTAAAAAACAATATACAAGTAAAGCTTACGCAGGACGACGAGCGCAGAATAGCATATTATAGCGCGGATATTTACATAGCAACAGAAAGGGGCGACTAAATGTTTATAGAAATACCGATAGCAAACACTAAACGCAAGGCATTAGTAAATGTTAATAATATAGTTTCGATTGACGAAAACAGACTAAAGCAGACAGAAATATATACAAGCGGGGACTATATGATAACTACTAGCTTATCGTTTGAGGATATAAAGAAATTGTTAGAAAAGGGGTTACTATATGAATAGACGCCGAGCAAAAAAGAAACTTAAAAAAGATTATGGCATCATAACGCCAAGGCAGGCAAGCCCAAGAGTAACTAAAAAGTTTACGTTTAGCTTAATAGACGTAATACAAAAGAAACTAGCGGAGCGTATAGACGACTTAATAATAAACGGAAAAGGGGGCGACTAAATGATATTTAAAATTATAGACAAAAAAACGGGGAAAACTCCAACCCAAAGGGTTATAGATAATATAGCAAAAAAATATAATTTGTGTGAAATGGATATAGATCAATTTGCGGTATGTGAGGACGGGCAAATAATATTAATAGACGATTGCGGTTGCGTTGCTTATTTAGATATGACTAGATTTAAAATAGAGTTTATAGAAAGTGAGGGCGACTAAATGGACGAGTTAAACATAGCTATAGCTACTACTGAGAACGAATTAAGGCAATTATGCAAACTATCGCGAGAGTATCACGCAAAGGCGGAAAAGTATAGCACATTAGCGCGGATCATAAGCGAGACAATAGAGAACAAAAGGGGCGAGCTTGCAAAGTATGAAGCTATGCAGAATAAACGAGAAAGGGGCTAGTAAATGGAAAATAATAACAGAGAGATAATATATATAAACATAGACGACGAGCTACACGAAACAGTTAAAGGCATGATTAGCGCGGACTATGTGGAGCGGTTCATAGCTGAGTATAAACAAGCAAAGATACGATATTATAGGATTAGCGAAATATTAAGAAAGGCTAACGATAATACGTTAGAGTTTGAGCTAACAAACAAAGACTTACTAATAGAACAATATAAAGTGATGCACAAATATATTACGATATTAGAACAGAGGGCAATAGCCGAGGATATTAACTTAGGTTAGAGAGTACCCCCGAGGGTTAGGGGGGCGTAAAAATAATTAAAGCCAAGAC
>JAEIGA010002304.1_pt1 | contig 30508 bp, 52 predicted proteins | sample 9270691 | NCBI WGS metagenome assembly JAEIGA01 (sample SAMN17057246, study PRJNA624740) | gut metagenome | biome: biome; isolation source: fecal sample | host: Bos grunniens | place: China: Xizang | collected 2019
ATTGTTCAGTTACTTCTGGAAAATGGTGCTGATCCCCATTTGCAAATAGAGGTAAAGCAAATCTTTTTTAGCGCAGAAACGCTAAAAATGAGATTTTTAAGTTAAAAAAATTGGAAAAATTTTAATTAAGAGTCAAAAAAATGGATTTAAGAAAAAAAGATTTTATTTACAAGCATAGATTTTACATTTTTTAAGGGAGGTCCGCAATATGAATATTTTCGGATTTAGGCCGTTTAAGGGCAAATTTAACTTAGGTAATTCTGACGATATACCGGAAAACCAGGACGGTACCCTGATCGGATCCATTAAGCAGATAAATAACGATTTATCAGTATTTTCTTTTAGAGTTAACGAAGGCTCTCCAGAATTTTCTATTGATGGTGGAACAACCTGGAGCTCTTTAGGAGGTGGTAGTGTGATTAAATCTGTTCAAAGAGGTAGTTTTAACAAAAGTATTAGTAATAATACTGTTTCAAGTGGTTCCGTTAATATAACAACGGTGGACCCTTCTAAGGCATTTTTAATTATTACTTGTTCTCCATCTACAACGCTTCCATCTGCATCAGAAAATCGTATGCCTATAGTCACAGGTGTATTAAATGCTAGTACTATAAGTTATATTGTCGCTGGTATGAGTAACTCTGGCGGCTATACTTGTAGGGTTGATTGGCAGGTAGTTGAATTCGAATAAATAACGATTGACACCTCTCTTAATAAGGCTCTAAGACACATATATATTGAGCATTTACATAATTAACTACGCTAATGTTCATATTTCCGCCACTTACGCTCATATTTACCGTTGCGCCTGTATCTGATGGTTTTAAATTATAGTTAAATAAAAAACTTCCATGATGGTACATTTTTGCATTTAAACACCAACCACCAAAAGAAGCACCAAAAGCAAGATAAATATAATTTTCGTTATATTGTCCTGAATAAGTTGCGCCTACTGTACTTGATGACCATTTAATTCTATATTTACTACTTACATTTACCTCTGCGCTGGCATAATCAGCTACGTTATAAGTCCCGTTGGCTGTTATGCTCAATGTACCAGCGGGATTTTTAAAATCCATCCAGGTTTCTCCGTTATCCATAGAGTATTGAGCTTGCCCCTCATTATCTCTAAAAGAAAATACTGATAAATCGTTATTTATAGGAGTGTTTTACATGACTAGAAAAGAGCAGCTTATAAGCTTGATTAAAAATACCGGAATAGATAACGACATAAAGGCAGCTCAGCTTATTGATGAGATTATTTTTATCGAGGAGCAGCTGAGGGAGATTAAGAAATATCCTTTTATTGCAGTAAATCCTAAAAACTCTATGCAGCAAAAAGCAACTCCTGCAGCAAAACAGTATAAGGAGCTGCTCCAGCAGTATAACAACAGCCTTAGGCTTCTCTTAAGACTAAGCGGAGACATAGGCAAGGATGCAGAAGAGGATAGCCCTTTAAGAGCCTGGGCGAGAGCCAGGACAGATTAAACAATATGCTAATAACAGAAAAGACAATCTGGACACCAGATAACAGCTTTTTACTTAAATACAAAGCCTCTATTGATGCAGGCGAAATAATTGCAGGACAGGAGCTTATTATGGAGCTGGAAAACCTGCAGGAGGATTTATTTTATAACGATGATTATTATTACAACACTGAGGCGGCTTATTTACGCATGGATTTCATGGAGAATTGTATACGCCTCACAAAAAGTCCATATTACGGGATGCCAATGCAGCTCATGTTATGGCAAAAGGCTTTCATTGAGGCGGCATACAGCTTCAAGATGGCACGCGACTTCAAAGAGCAGCAGAAAGTAATAGATCGCTTTAAAAGAATCCTGCTTTTGATAGCACGAAAGAATACAAAATCAGAGACATGCTCAGGCTTAGGCAATTCTGAGTTTATTGTAGGTCCAGAGGGCGCAGATTTAGTCTGCAGCTCAAACGACGACGCGCAGGCGTCAATTGTCTATGATGCTATGGACACAATGAGGAGCATGTTTGATCCTAACGACTTAGATACTAAGCGTAACCAACGCTTTATTTTAAATAAAAATACAAATACTAAGATCTGGAAGCTCTCCAGCACGACCAGAAACAAGGAAGGCCGTAATATAGACTTTGCTATTATCGACGAAGTCCACGAAATGAAAGACAACATCATAGTTAAGCCTATAGAACAGTCACAGTCTCTTAAGGAAAATCCTAAGCTTTTTGAGATCACTACAGAGGGATTTGTTAATGACGGATACCTGGACGGAGAGTTAAAGAAGGGCAGAGCCATAATTAGGCGCGAGGACGACAGTTTATCAGGGAAGAGGTTTTTACCTTGGCTATATACCCAGGACTCTGAGAGAGAGATTTTTACCAATGAGAGAAGCTGGCAGAAGTCTAACCCTACAATAGGCGTCATTAAAAAGGTTGACTATTTAAGAGAGCAGCTGGATGAGGCTAAGAAGTCTAAAACAGACAGGATATACGTCTTAACTAAGGACTTTAATATAAAGCAAAACGGCGTTGCAAGCTGGCTTAATCTTGAGGACTACGACTATAAAGCAACCTACGACATTGAAAACTTTAGAGGCGCGTTTTGTATAGGCCACGTCGATTTAGCAGAGACAACTGACCTTTGCTGCGCTAAAGCCATTGTAATGCTGCCACATGATCCGGTTAAGTACATTGTCACTAAGTACTTTATACCTTCAAGCAAGCTAGAGCCTGGTAACGACGACCACAATGCAGGAGCTAAATATAAGGAATGGGCTGACGCTGGATACATAGAAGTATGTGAAGGCAACGACATAGATTTGACTGTAGTTGCTGATTTCTTTTATAAGTTGCAAAAAAATTACGGAATAAAGCTATATAAATGCGGCTACGATCAGAAATTTGCTAAGGATTGGTTAAAGCAAATGGAAATGTACGGCTGGACTAAGGAATACAAAGACGTAGAAATGGTCCTGCAGGATGCTAAGACCTTAAACAATGCCATTAATTTAGTAGAGGCTGATCTAAAGGCAAGGCTGATTAATTACAACGAAAACCCTGTAGATAAATGGTGCTTTGAAAATGCCTCATTAAAGGTAAACGACCAGAGGCAGGCGCTTGTTATCAAAACAGAGGATGCTAAGAAGATAGATGGCACTGTTACCTTAGTAAGTGCATATGAAATGTTAAGACGATATAGGAGCGATTTTAGAAAGATTACAGGGGGAGCCTAAAATGGAATGGTTTGACAAACTTTTTAAGAAGCAGCCTAAAAATACTAATTATGCAAAGATGCTTAACGGCTGGACTCCTATTTTTACACAGTTTGGCACTAACATTTACGCGTCGGATGTAGTACAGCAGGCACTTAAGTGCATAGTTGACGAAATGAGTAAGCTTAATCCTACGCACGTTAGATATAAGGGTAATGATCCTATCCCTGTAACGGGTAACATACAGTCCGTATTAGAGTATCCTAATCCGCTAATGACTACCTCAGAGTTTTTAGAGAAAGTAGTCTGGCTCTTACTCTTGAACTACAACGCTTTTATCATTCCTACTTACTATACATGGGAAGAGAAGCAGGTAGACGCAAGCGGAAACGAGATAACAGTAGAGAGACGACGCTTTGAGGCGCTTTACCCTATCAATCCTAACCAGGTAGATTTTTTAACGGATCCTAGCGGTAAGCTTTTCGTTAAATTCTGGTTTGCTAATGGCGAGACTACTACAGTAGCCTACGACGACGTGATCCACATCCGTTATAACTACTCAGTTAACGAGTACATGGGCGGAGGCTTCTCAGGACAGCCAGATCACGCAGCGCTCCTTAAGACCTTAGAGCTTAACCACCAGCTCCTTGAGGGAGTAGCTAAGGCCATGAAAGCAAGTTATGCAGTTAACGGCGTTGTTAAATATAACACTCTTTTGGACGACGGAAAAACAGAGGCAGCCTTAGCAGAGCTTGAGGCTAAATTAAATCAGAGTGAGTCAGGCTTTTTACCACTTGACCTTAAGGCAGACTTTACTCCGCTGCCTCATACCTCAGCCTTGGTAGATCAGAACACTCTAAAGTTTATTGATGAGAAGATTTTAAGAAACTTTGGCGTCCCTCTTTGCATCTTAACAGGTGATTATACAAAAGAGCAGTATTCCGCGTTTTATCAGAAAACTTTGGAGCCTATCATAATCGCAATCTCGCAAGCATTTACTAAGAAAATGTTTACGCAGCGTGAGAGGGCTTTCGGTAATAAGATACAGCTTTACCCTAAAGAGCTTATCTTTATGACAATAGACCAGACTATTAGCATGGTTAATTTGTTAGCTCCAACGGGAGGCATGTTTGAAAATGAAAAGCGTGTGGCTTTAGGCTTAAGGCCACTGCCTGAGCTGGAAGGACAGCGCTACATGAGTCTAAATTGGATTGACGCAAACAACGCTGCAGAGTACCAGGTAGGAAAAAACGCAAACGTTAATGTTGACATAGTTGATAAAACTACAGAGGAGGTATAGTAATGGGAAACTTTAGCACACCAGGAGGCCAGAACGCAGACATCCTTAGGGCTACTATTAACGGCGAAAGTTACGGCGAGCCTCCTACTAGTGAAATAAGCGAGTTGCTTATTGAATTAAATCAGCTGATTATAGCTGGAGGCGGCGGAGGTGGTGGTACTACAAACTACAACGGCCTTACTAATAAGCCTCAGATTAACGGCGTAGAGCTTAAAAATAATAAGACACTTGCAGATCTTGGTATTGTTATCCCAGAGGTTGACTCTGCGTTATCAGGAAGCTCAGAAAATCCTGTACAAAACAGAATTATTAAGGGCGCTTTGGATGGTAAGCAGAATTTACTTACCTTTGACGCAGCTCCTACAGCTGGCTCAAATAACCCTGTTAGATCAAGTGGAATTAAGACGGCTTTAGATTTAAAGCAGGACGTGCTTACAATTGATCCAACTATTTCAGACAGCTCAACCAATCCTGTACAGAATAAGGCTATTGCTCTTAAGCTTAGCGATTATTATACAAAAGACCAGATTGACGCTATTGTGGCAGCGCTCGACACATTATCACTTGAGCCTGTGGAGCAGCTTCCTACTGAGGATATCTCTACAACTACAATATACCTTCTTGAGACAGCTACACCTGGCACCTACGAGCAGTATCTGTATTTGAATGATACATGGGTATTACTTGGCTCTACGGATGTAGATCTTAGCAACTACTACAACAAGTCCCAGGTAGATACATTACTTCTTACTAAGCAAGCAGTGCTTACCTTTGATAATGCACCTACCAGCGGCTCAAATAATCCTGTTAAATCAGGAGGCATTTATACAGCTCTTCAGGGTAAGCAGGACACACTTACTTTTGATAACGCACCTACAGAGGATTCTGATAACCCTGTAAAGTCCGGTGGTGTCTATGCAGCTCTTGAGAATAAGCAGGACACACTTACCTTTGACAATGCACCTACAGAGGACTCTGAAAACCCTGTTAAATCAGGTGGCGTATTTGAAGCTTTAGAAAGTAAACAGGATGAGCTTACTTTTGACAATGAGCCCGTTAATAATTCAGATAACCCTGTTAAGTCTGGTGGCGTTTACTCAGGACTTATTAAGAAGCTTGAAAAGACTAATACAATGCCTGCAGCTTCTGCAGACTTGCTTAATACTCAGTTACTCTTTGTAGGCACTACAACAAGCGACTATACAAAGGGAACAATTTATGAGTGTCAGTTAGTCCCAGAGTCTGATCCAGCTACTTATCATTGGGTTGCTATCAGCTCTGCAGAGATTGACTTATCACTCTATAAGAAAATATGGGGACCAGGTCCTAAAGCTACATGGGATGCACTTAGCACAGCTGAGAAAATTCAGTATGATGAGGCACACTTTAATGATGATGAGGACCCAGCTTACACCGTAGTGGATGAGGTTACAAAGGGCAACATGCACGCGGTAAGCAGCAACGCAGTAGCAGAGGCTATAGAGGATAAATATAGCACTACTGAGGTTAAAACTAACAAGATATGGACTGATGGTAAGCCAATATACAGACGTGTCTATAAGGGAAGTGCTGGCGCTAATCTAATAACTATTGCTAATTTTGACACTCTGGTTAATATGTCAGGTTGGTATCTTATTAGCAATACAATTTTTTTACCTTGGTATAATTCTGATCCTTCTAGTGCATCATGGCCTGTTATAGCGTTAAATAATTCAACTGCTACTGTAAGATGGGATAATTCAACAGGCGGCGTTATAACAGAAGTGTCAATAATTGTCGAATACACCAAAACAACGGATTAATAGGAGGAAAAGCAAATGAGTGTAAATCAGGTTGATAAACAGACGGGTGATACATCCAGAATAGCAGGTGGCACACTTTACGCTGATGCTCCTATTGGTGCTATTTTAGCCTTTGGTGGTGCTACTGCTCCTTCAGGCTGGCTACTTTGCCAGGGGCAGGCAATAAGTAGAACAACATACGTTGCACTGTTTGCAGTCATTGGTACAGCTTTTGGAGCTGGTGATGGCAGTACTACATTTAATGTGCCAGATTTAAGAGAAGCTACCACAAAGGGCGCAGGAGAGACAGGGCAGACTGTAGGCGCTCACGTAAAAAGCGGTGGCCTTGCAGTCGGTGAGTTTTTGGATGATAGACTCCAGGAGCATACCCACCATACTAGTCTTAATCAAAGTTACTTAGAAAATGGTTCAAGCTATGATCATGCGGTTATAAATTCTGGTACTAATTATTTATCTACTGGGGTAAATACAGGGCGCTCTGGTGATACTACAGAAGTAAAAGCAGTCGGTGTTAACTACATTATCAAGGCGCAGCAGGTAGCATTACCTGCAGACTTTGCTACAGAGCTGGATAAGAAGCAGAATATTACAGACAATACTCTGGAGACTACTTCTAAGACAGTGCCAGGAGCTATTAATGAGATAAATTCAGCTTTACTTAAAATCAGCGTTGACGATACTACTTACACCGGTTTAGTTGTTAGTACACTTGGGAATATTAAGATTATAACAGGTTGGATTAAAGTGGGTAGTTTACCAACGTTAGCCGCAAATATACGACCTCGTACTTATGTAGGTTTTGTTGCTGTTTCGGCTAATACAGCTGCATTCCATAATTGTTACCTAACCCCAAGTGGAGGTTTTAATATTTCTGGCAGTCCATCGTCTGGCGATCAGTTGATGTTTACACTTGCCTATGCTTAATTCTTAGTCAATTAAAGTAATCTTTATCTTATTTGAGATTATATCAACCTTTATTAATTATTTAGGAGGTATAAAAATGGGTTTAAAAGCTTTAGAAAAACGCTTTTATAACTTTGATGTTAGAGCTGCCTCTGATGATAGAGGCTCAGTAATAGAAGGACGTCCAATTGTCTACGAGTCTAAGACAGATTTAGGCTGGTTTGATGAAGTAATTGACAGGGGCGCCCTGGACGGAGCTGACCTTACAGACGTCAGATTCTTAGTTAACCATGATCTAAGGATGATTCCTCTTGCAAGGTCCAGACGCAACAATGGAAATTCTACTATGCAGCTTACCCCAGACTACGAGGGCATGGGTATAGCAGCTCATGTTGATACAGAAAACAACGCAGACGCAAGAGCCTTATACAGCGCTGTAGGTAGAGGAGATATAACAGGTATGTCCTTTATGTTCTCAATTGATGAGGAGCGCTGGGAGGACTTGGAGTCAGAACACCCAACCAGACACGTAATGAAGATAGGTTCCGTCGTAGAGGTGTCAGCATGTACAATACCCGCGTATGATGCAACGGAAATTAACGCACGCTCAAAAGAGGCGCTGGACAGCGCACGCGAGGCTTTGGAGAAAGCCCGTAAAGAGCAGCGTAATGAGTCAGTGGACACTGACAATAATATGTTAGAGCTTGAAAAAGCTAAGTTTAACTTCAGATCCAAAATTTAAGGAGGAAAGCAAAATGAATAGAAAGAAAGTCTTACAGAAGAGATTAGCAAGACTCCAGGCTAAGAAGGCTAAGCTTGTAGAGCGTTGCAACGCTTCTACAGACGTTAACGAGGTTCGCTCTTTAACAGAGGAGCTTGAGGACGTTAACGCTGAGATTAGCGAGACTGAGGAAGAAATTAACTCTATCCCTGATGAGGAAGAGCCACCTGTAGAGCCTAAGGACGGTGAAGAGGCGCGCTCTAAGGTTCCTGCAAACGCTACTCCTGTAAACATGGATATCACAGCTACTTTTGGCATGGGAGCTACAGGCGCTCAGTCAAGAGCTAACGAGGATCCTTTTGCTTCTATGGAGTACCGCATGGCCTTTAAGGACTATGTACAGAGAGGCGTTTCAAATCAGCTTATCTCTGACGGTATGAAGGCATGGGAGAATAGATCAGGCGTAGCAGCTAACACTGATACACTTGGAGCTATTATCCCTACAACACTCATTAATGAGTTTATTAATGAGGTTAAGAAGGTTTACGGACAGCTTTATAACAAGGTTCGTAAGCTTGATGTACCTGGTGGCGTTAGATTCCCTGTAGGTGAGCTTCAGGCTACTTTTAAGTGGATTTCTGAGTCAACAGTTAGTCCACGTCAGGATGCAGGCAACACACAGGACGTTATCTTTGAGTATAACGTAGGTGAAATCAGAGTAGCTCAGACTCTTCTTTCATCTATCGTAGCACTTGATCTCTTTGAGCGTGAGGTAGTTTCTATCATGCTTAAGGCCTTCTTACAGGCTATGGATATCGGTATCGTTAAGGGTACAGGTAAGGGTCAGATGCTTGGTATTATGAACGATCCTAGAGTCACAAATGAGATTAGCTTGACAGCTGCTGAGATTAACAATTGGACAGCATGGAGAAAGAAATTCTTCTCTAAGCTTCCTCTTGGATACAGAGCTGGTGAGTTTATCTTCCCTCTTAGCACAGTAGAGTCTTATCTTGAGACTATGGCTGATGCAAACAACAATCCTATTTTCCGTCAGGCTACAGGCCTTGAGGTTAACGACGGTGATTCTGCTAACCCTAACGGACGTTTCTTTGGCCGTGAGGTTAGCTTAGTAGAGCCTGATGTTATCCCAGACTTTGACGCTGCAAGCGACGGGGATGTAATTGGTATCTTCTGGCAGCCTGAGGAGTACGCTATCAACACTAACATGCAGATGGCTATGAGACGTTACTTTGACGAAGAGACAAACAAGTGGGTTGATAAGCTCCTTGTTATCGTTGATGGTAAGGTGCTCAATCCAAAGGGTATCTATCTCATTAAGAAGAAGGCTTAAGGAGGTAGCGGTATGGATAATAATGTTGACGCTCTCAAAGCTTTATATGTGGCATTAGGTGGAGACGCTGACGACGTAGCAGATATCAGTCTTATTTCAGATATGATTAAGGCTATTGCTACAGTTGTGCCAGCAAGCTCAGCACTGCTTCCTACAGTTACAGCCGCTAACGACGGAGATATCTTAAAGGTTGTTGACGGTGCGTGGGCTGCAGTAACACCTGAGCCTTAATAAAAACATAGGAGGAAAAGCAAATGATTAATACAGATAGAATTGTCCCTGTTATGGCGACAGATCTTTTAACACTTCTTAGCGAAGTTTTTGCTATCGCTAGTGTATCAGTTACTCCTCTGCAGGCTAAGGCTATTGCAGAGTTTGAAGTAACAACATCTGAAAGCGGCGCACAGCTTTGTGCAGAGCCTCTTAAGACTCTTAACTTTGCTTCTGGCGTTACTTCAGCAACAGTTTACTTTATCCCTGCTCTTGATTATGAGGGATTTACAGTAAACGGCGCAGCTGCAACTATGGCAGGTGCTGAGGTTGTTGCAGACGGCTCAAGCCTCTACTCAGCAACACTTGCTACAGGTACTGTAACAATTGCTAAGGTGGGCGCTTAATTGTTAATCATTCCGGCTGCGGGGATTCCTGCAGCTGGATTTTAGGAGGATGCTATGGCAGAGGAGACAATGCTAACAAAAGTTAAGAAGGCCTTAGGGATTGAGGGAGATTACCAGGACTCAACTCTACAGGAATATATTGACGAAGTAACGACGTACCTGCAGGATGCAGGCGTCAAGTCAGCAAATATTACCTCTGGCTTAGTAGCCCGCGGGGTCGCTGATTTATGGAACTACGGCGCAGCTGACGGAAAGCTCTCCGAGTATTTTATGCAGCGCGCAACACAGCTTAGTTACAAGAAATAAGGAGGGCTTTGTATGAAAACCTATAAACCCTCTTATCCATTTTCTACAGCTATCGAGCTGTATATCCCTACATACAAAAACAAAAAAGGTGTAAGGACAAAGGTATGGCCTGATGAGGGTATACGTCTTAATTGTTCCTTTAAAACATACGGGGGAACTGAAATCACCATAAATGACGTGTACGCTCTCGAAAATACCGCGTATGTAGAGACCTGGTACCGTCCAGATATCACAGCAAATTGTAGGATTAAAGTCCTATCAACAGGAGCGTTTTATGAAATTATGAACACTCCGGAAAATATCGACATGCGGTGCCAATTTACAAAGTTTAAGGTTAGGGCAGTGCAGGGAGGTGCTTAAGTATGGGCTCCGGTTTGTTCAAATACTCAGGTAACGGCGGCTGGGCTGCCGGACGTGGAGGCAATAGGACAGGCGTTAAGGGCAATAAAGGCGGCAAGTTAAAGCGAATGAAATTTGGCATTGACTATAGCCAATTTGCAGACCTTGCGGAGGAGCTTGAAGCCTTAGGCGGCAACTTAGAGGAGATTTTCTCTAACATGCTTGAGGACATAGGCGAAGAGATTCAGGTATTAACTACTGAGGCTATGGATCCTAAAAACCTACCTGCAAAGGGAGCTTACTCAAGGGGCTACACTAGAAAATCCATTGAGCTTAACCCTAAACCTAAGTGGAGTGGACCTTATGGCACGATTCACTTTGGATTTGATAAGGATAAGCCTGGAGCAGGCTCTTTCCTTATTACGGGAACTCCCAGGATGCAGCCTAACCACGAGCTAGAGGTTATGTATGCTCAAAAAGGATTTACCAGAGGCGTAACGGAGGCTATGAGAGAAGTCTTAGAGGCAGAGCTTGAGAACTTAGGAGGATGATTTAATGGTAGATAAATTGATAGAGCTTTTAGAGTCTTTTAATTATCCCGTTTTCCGCCAGGGCTCTTTAGCTCCTGATGAGCCTTACCCAGAGACATTTATTACATTCTGGAATAGGGACGAAGTAGACCATAGTGACTATGATAACGATACAGCTTTAGTAGATTGGACTTTTACAGTTAATGTCTACTCAAGTGATCCGGATCTAGTTTACTCTCTCTTAGATCAGGTTAGAACTCTTTTAAAGAGTGCTGGCTACACCATCACAGACAGAGGTTATGATCTTACCTCTGATGAGATAACCCACGTAGGACGCGGTATGGTTGTTATGTATTTAGAAACTTTATAAGGAGGAAAAGCAAATGAGCGATACTTCTCAGCAGATTTTTGAGTTTAGAGGAGTAGATAAATTCCATTTTGCAGAGATTCTGCAGGATGATGCAAACGGCTACTCATGCGGTCCTTTGCAGCATGTTCCTGTCCAGGAAATTGGAAAGAATACTGACTCCTCATCAGAGGCTCACTACTACGATAACAAGGCTATGATCGTAGTTAACTCTGAGAGTGCTGATACAATCACACTCACTTTAGCTCCACCAGAGCTTAAGAAGCTTTGCGCCATGATTGGCAAGAGCTTTGATCCTGATACCGGAATGATGGTAGATAGTCCAAAGCAGAATAAGTACTATGCTATCACATACCGCACAAAGGGTACAGACGGCGGCTACCGTTATGTATCACGCCTTAAGGGTCAGTTTAATATCCCTGAGGAAGTAGTCCACACAGAGGACGACTCTACAGACACAAACAATGTACAGGTAACTTTCACAGGTATCTATACAGAGTATGAGTTTACAAAGGGTATTTACGACGGTACTAAGTGGGAGAAGTCAGGCGTTAAGGGTATTGTAGTAGACGCTAGATACGGCCTTGCAGATGTATCTACCTTCTTTGATTCAATCCAGACTCCTGATACTATCCAGGCAGTTACACCTACTCCTGATGTACCTGTTACAGGTGTATCAGTTGCTCCTACTACAGCAACACTTGCAGTAGGACAGACTCAGGCACTTACTGCTACAGTAACTCCTGCTGATGCAACAGACAAAGCAGTAGCTTACTCAAGCTCTGATGAGGCAGTTGCTACTGTATCGGATGCAGGTCTTATTACTGCAATTGGTACAGGTACAGCTACTATTACAGCTACAACTCACGACGGAAGCTTTACAGCTTCATGCTCTGTAACAGTTGAGGCTGCAGTAGCAGTTACAGGCGTAACTGTATCACCTGATACAGATACAATTAACGTAGGTGATGATATCACACTTACAGCTACAGTTGCTCCAGAAAATGCAACAAACAAAAATGTAACCTGGTCTAGCTCATCAGATGCAATCGCTACAGTTTCTGACGCTGGCGTGGTGCATGGCGTTTCTGCAGGTGAGGCTACTATCACTGTAACAACAGAGGACGGCAGCTTTACAGATACAGCAACAATCACAGTTTCATAAGATATCAAAGGGCGGCGACGCTTAGCCGCCGTCCTTTATATTTTTACGCAAAAAATGCGCAAAAAATGCGCAGAAATTACGCACATTATTGGAGGGATATATACATGGCTATCAGTTTGAATATTTACGATCCAAAGGATAAAAAGAAAGTAGTTAAGGTCCATGAGGTAGAGGGCTACGACTTAATGTTAGGCACTATTGAGGACTTTATGGACATTATTGACATGGACAAATTAGACGACGACAAAGAGGTGGCTAAGATGGTAATAAAAAGCTACAAACAGCTTAAGCCGCTTCTTATGGATATATTCCCAGAGCTTACCTCTGAGGAGCTCAAAAACATCAAGGTAGCAGAGCTTATCAGGATTGTGCCTCAGATTGGCAGCTCTATCATGGAGTCTTTAAATATAGTTAAGAACTCAAAAAACTAGGAGAGGGCGTAGCTGATAATACCTCGATTTATGATCTACTTTTTGAACTAGAAATGGATCTATGCGAGCGTTTCCCAGGGTATACTCCGCTAAGTCTTAGACGTGAGAAAGCCAGAGAAGTGTTTATATTCCTGGATAGATTCAGCAGGTACTCAAAAAAGAAGGTCAAAAACGCAGGCAAGCCTAAAATAATCAGGCGCCCCGCACCAGATACATGGTTTTAACAGTTGGAGGTTATCATGGCAGACAATACAACCGCAAAATTTAGTGTTGATATATCGGACCTTAAGAAGGGTATACAGGAAGCTAACAGACAGATTAAGCTTGCTAACGCTGAGTTTAAGGCTGCGTCTGCCTCTATGGATAAGTGGAGTAACTCTACAGACGGCCTTACAGCTAAGATTAACCAGACAGAGAAAGTATTAGCTGCTCAAAAGAAAATTTTAAGCTCTTATGAGCAGGAGCTTAAGGCAGTTATAGAAAGATACGGCGAAAACTCTAAAGAAGCTGATAACATGAAAATCAAGTACGAAAATCAGCGCGCCGCCGTAATTAAGTCTGAGAAAGCTTTATCTGACTATAAAACTGCACTCGAAAAGCTTGAAGAGGAGCAGGCAGCTGCAGCTGCGGCTGCAAATAAGCAAGACACTGCTTACGAAGCTTTAGAAAAGACTATCAAGGGACAAAAAAGTGAACTTGAGAGCCTTAAATCTCAGTACGCTAACGTTGTATTAGAGCAGGGAAAGAACTCTGATGCTGCTAAGGATTTGGCTAAGCAGATTTCTGAGTTATCAGCTGATCTAAACGACAATAATACAAAAATGAAAGAGGCAGACGCTGCAGCGGATGAGCTGGACAAATCTTTATCCGATACATCAAAAGCAGCTGACGACGCCTCAGGTGGCTTTACTGTTATGAAGGGAGCACTTGCTGACTTAGTGTCTGCAGGTATCCAGAAAGCAGTAGAAGGCCTTAAGGATTTGGCTAAAGCTTCTTACCAGGCATGGCAGGAGTATGACGCAGGAGCAGACTCTATCATAGCAGCCACAGGAGCAACAGGAGACGCTGCAGAGGACCTTATGAAGGTTTACAAAAACGTCTCTAAGGATATTGTAGCAAGCTATGACGATATAGGCACAGCTGTAGGCGAGATTAATACAAGATTCGGATCTACAGGGGATGAGCTGGAGGATTTATCTGTACAGTTTATTAAATTTAAAGACCTTAATAATGTAGATCTCAAGACTGCTATTGATAACACACAGGCAGCTATGGCAGCCTGGGGAGTCGAGGCAGAAGATACCAGCTTAATGCTCGACTTACTTAACAAGGCTGGACAGGATACAGGAGAGGGTGTTGACTCTTTGGCAGCTTCTCTTACTTCTAATGCTCCAGCGCTTCAGGAAATGGGCTTTAATGTTTCGGACGCTGCTATGTTCCTAGCAAATCTGTCTAAGAACGGTGTAGATGCTTCCGGCACTATGGCAGGACTTAAGAAAGCTTTATCTAACGCTGCAGCAGAAGGCACTCCAATGAGTGAGGCTTTGGCTGAGATTGAAGATAGCATTAAGAGCGCCTCTACTTCTACTGAGGCTATAACTACAGCTACAGAGCTCTTTGGATCAAAAGCAGGAGCTGCTATAGCTACAGCTGTAAGACAGGGTAATTTATCCTTTGAGCAGCTGGGAACATCAATGAAAGATTTTGAAGGTAATGTTAGTGATACTTTCGCGGCTACACTTGATGCACCGGACAAATTTGCACAGGCTATCCAGGACATTAAAACAGAGTTTGCTGATTTAACAGGCCGCATAATGGAAGAACACGGGCCGCAAATAACAGAATTTTTCAATATGGTTACTGAGGACTTAATGCCTAAGCTTGAGGAGGGTATAGGCTGGCTCATTGATAATTTACCTTTAGTAGGTGGAGCTATAGGTGCACTTACTGCAGCGGTGGTAGCTTTTAAGACTGCAGCGGCAATTGGATCTATTATTAACCTCTGGAAAGAATACGAGGTTGCCTCTAAGCTTGCAGCAGCAGGACAGTGGCTCGTTAATGCAGCCATGTCTGCAAATCCTATAGGTATTTTAATTACTGCACTTGCAGCACTTGTAGCAGCATTTATATATCTCTGGAATACTTCAGAGGATTTCCGTAATTTCTGGTTAGGCCTCTGGGAAAACATCAAAGAGATTGTAAATATTGCAATTGAGGCTATTAAAGCATTTTTCACTCCTCTGGTAGAGTTTTTTAAAGCTATATGGGAGCAGATCAAGGAGCCTGTACTAATCTTAATTGACCTGATTGTCCTTAGATTTAAGCTGATGATTGAAGCTATACGGCTTGTTATTAGTAAGCTGGCTCCTATCTTTGTAAATGCCTGGAACAAAATAAAAGAGACTTTCTCAGGAGTTAAAGCCTTCTTTGTAACAATATTCCAGGGCGCAGTAGATGCAGTAAAGATTATTATTAACGGTCTTATTGGCATTGTTAAGAGTGTTATTAATACGATTATCAGAGGTATTAATAAATTTATCGACGCTCTTAACCGCATTGAGATTCCTGATTGGGTGCCAGGTATCGGAGGAGCTCACTTATCTATCCCTAATATCCCAGAGCTTGCAAAGGGTGGCGTATTGAGAAAAGGACAGGTAGGTTATTTGGAAGGATCAGGAGCTGAGGCCGTGGTCCCACTTGAGAATAATAAGCGCTGGATATCTGCAACAGCCCAGGCTCTTAAGGTAGCTCTTAAGGAAGAGGGATTGATTGCAGCAGGAGGAGCTGCACAGCCTGCAGCAGTAACTAATAACTTTAACTTTACCCAGAACAATACAAGCCCTAAGGCTTTGGATGCTCTGGAGATTTATAGACAGACTAACTCGTTATTGTTCAACGCGGAGGCTAAGTTAGCAAATGTTTAAAATCACTTTAGAGGATGAAAACCAGAATAAATTAGAGTTTAACGGGCTTAACCCTGCTTACAAAATAACAAATGTTTCCGGCTTAAGCCCAGCTAAGGCGACTATTAACACTAACGCGGCTGCGTTTATGGATGGCGAAACCTTTAACTCATCAAAGGTTAACATGCGCACTATTAACATGGCCTTCACTATTGAGGAGCCTGTAGAAGCTAACAGACTTGCAGTCTACAGAGTTATCAGGACTAAAAAATATATTAAGCTTAACTACAGCTCTCCAAAGATAGAAGTATTTGCAGAGGGACACGTAGAAAGCCTTAATATAACTCACTTTGATAAAAAGCAGGTAGCCACAGTTACTATTATCTGCAACGAGCCTTACTTTAAGAAGGCCAATGCTCAGGTTGATGAAATGAGCAACGTTTATTCTATGTTTCATTTTCCGTTCTGGAATGAGATAGATACAAATAACATTGTGTTCGGACGTATTACAAATACTGAGCAGGCTGTAGTTAATAACGGTGGTATAGAGACAGGCTTAATTATTGAGCTCTACGCAAGGGATGCAATTAAAAACCCTAAGGTTTTTGATTATTCTACAGGCAAATTTATAGGCGTAGATTTCTCTATGCAGGCTGCAGATTTAATTACGATCAACACGATAAAAGGCCAGAAGTCTATAAAGCTATGGCGTAACGGTGTCGAGACTAATATATTTAATAACCTTATGAAGGATAGCACCTGGTTACAGCTAGCTCCTGATGGCTCGGTTTATGTTTTTACAGTTGATGAGGGATTAGCCTCTAATCTGCACATAGAAATTAAACACTTTGACTTATACGAGGGCGTATAAATGGCTGATATTTTACCTATTGTAGCGGATACAAATTTTATAAAGCTAGGCGTTATTGATGATTATATTAGCCTGATCTGGACTACCAGGTATTACGAGCATGGCGATTTTCAAATCGAGGTACCTATTACCGAAGAAAACGTTACAATGCTTGCCATAGGTAACTACATACTTAGGAATGATGATTTAAACGTAGGCATAATTGAAAAAGTTGACCTCGTTTACTCCTCATCCAGCAAGCGAGTTTTAACTATCTATGGCAGATTTGCTACGCAGCTTCTAGGGCGTCGCATTGTAGCAGAGCAGACTGTAGTAAGTGGCGCAATATCAAGCTGCATTAACAAGCTCATTGAGGACGCCATAACAAATCCTGCTATAAACGCGCGAAAAATATCTAACTTTGTGATAGATGATTACACGATCGCGACAACTATAGAGGCTCAGTATACAGGTAAAAACCTTTACGACATTATATCCGAGCTGGCTAAGCAGTATAAATTCGGTTTCAGAATTACCCTAAATGATAACAACGAGTTTGTTTTTACTTGCTATGAGGGTGAGGATAGATCATACAACCAAAACGTAAACCCTTATGTAATATTCTCTGATGAGTACGACAACCTTATTAACTCAGAATATCAAAGGGACGCCAGCGGAATTATAACGGATGTACTTGCAGCAGGAGAGGGCGAAGGCGATCAGAGGCGTACTGTCTGGGTAACTAATAACGAAGCCCCTACGGGGATTAATAGATACGAATATTATGACGACTCCCGCAATACAAGCTCTAACGAGGGTGAGATATCAGATCAGGAGTATCTTGAGCAGCTGGCAGAGGACGGACGCATGGATTTAACCACCTACACCGTAACCTTTGCAGGCGAGTGCGACAGCACTAATATAAGCTTTGGTGTTGATGTTAACGTGGGAGACCTTGTAACTATCGAAAATTCTATATTAGGATTAACGTCAACTGTTAGGATTATAGAGCTTATAGAGTCTGTATCTGCTACAGGAGCCTATAGTATTATCCCTACTTTTGGCGAGTGAGGACGCGCTTATGAAAATGACAGCTGAAGAGATTGTAAAAATCTATAAAAGTGATCCATCTAAGGAGACTATGCAGCAGCTTGCGATTGACAACGACTGCACATTGAAAGATATAGGAGAGTTTTTAAAGGCAGCTGCGGCTGCAAAGACTGAAGAGATTCAGCAGGCTGCAGAAAAACCTGCAGAGGAAAAGAAGGGACCAGGACGTCCAAAAAAGACAAAAGAGCCAAAGCCTAAGGAGCTGCCTGAGTATGTAAAGGCAACTTTAGAGGCTCGACTTAAATCACTGAATGAAAACAGGCAGATTTTACTTACTTCACTTGAGAGAGTTAATAGAGAAGCTGAAGAGATTACAAATTTTTTGTACGAATAAGAGGAGGTTAACAGATGGTTAAGAGTTATTTTTTTAATGCGCAAAAGCTTCCAGACGGATCCTACGACAGGACCTATAACGCTGATAGCTTCTCGGATTGGCTCAAACTTATAGTAGGCAACGGTGTTTTCCCTAATCCGTCTACTAATCTGCAGGTTGAAGCCAGGACAGGCTTTAACATTGTTGTTGACTCAGGCTCAGGCTGGATAGACGGGCATAAGATGGACAATACTATCTATTATCCTCTGACGCTCGACGGCTCAGACGTGCTATTAGATCGTATTGATAGAATTATATTCTATCTCGATAATGTTAACAGAACTATGGGTATTGGTGTGCTTAAGGGAACTCCTGCAGACTTCCCTGAGCCTCCAGCACTTACCCGTGATGATGAGCGTATGGAGTACTGCCTTGCAGAGGTAGCCATAGGCCACCAGGTAACAGAGATAACTCAGGCTGATATTACAGACACCAGAGCAAACACTGCTATTTGTGGATGGGTTGCAGGCCTTATTGAGCAGGTTGATACTGAGACTTTGTTCATACAATGGCAGACAGCCTACGAAAATGCCTTTGCAGAGCTTGAAAGCTGGGAAGAGGCAGAGAGAGCTGCCTTTGAGGAGTTTATCCAGCACTTAACAGAGGATTTAAAAGTAGATACCTACATCCAGGAATATAACAAGCGCGTCTCTTTAACCTCAGGAGACTCTGTAGCTATTGCGCTTGATATGACAGGCTACATTTACTCTGCAGAGGATGTAGTAGACGTATTTATTAACGGCCTTTACGGTAAGGTTGGAGAGGATTATACAATAAGTGTTAGCGGCGGGGTTGCTACTGTAACCTTAGCCATGACTTTGATATCTGGTACCACAGAAGAGATAGAGGTAAGAGTCCTTAAGTCTCTGATTGGATACCGCGAAACTACATAAACCCAGGTAACAACATTTAGCCATGTTTGTTATATCCACAGGAGCCTCAGCTGTTTTTCCGTCTCATTTTAGCAGCTGGGGCTCTTGTACTGTGCGTATTTTTTGCGTAATTTTTACGCATTTTTTGCGCATATTATCAACAGTTTTCCTCTATCCACATAGTAATTAAACCTGAGACAGTGACGCCTTTTTTGGCAGCTTCAGCCTTTAATTTATCATGGTTTTTTCTGATAAGTGATAGATTAACCTTAACCTTATCAAGCTCTGATTTACGCAGCTGGCCTTTTATTTTGGCCTCTGCATCCAGCTTTTGCTTTTTGATTTCTGCAGCCTGTGCTCCGAAGCTTGTATTAACTACTTTTTTGCTCATTATACTTGCCTCCAATCCTTAAGGTTAAGCTCATACTTAACCGTGCTGTAAATATGCTCAATCTGCTTACAGCCTATATTGCTAGGTTGGAACTCATGGATAGAAATACCTGCAGCTCCGGCCTGGTTAAAGGCAGTAGTGTTTGAGAGGATAGCGGTCTTTAAATCAGGATAGCACTTGTTAAAGTAGCTGATAAACTCCTTTGTCACGTTGAAACGGTCCCAGCGATTAAAGACGAAGAGGACAGGCTTGCCTTTGTCAATCCATGGCTGCAATATGCCTATCATGCGCTCAAGTGGTGCTAAGTCTCTGTTACTCATCATGGTAGGCACGATTATAAAATCTGCCTCCTCAATCCAGCCTGTTAACTTAACTGTGAGCTCTCCTGCAGTGTCTACTACCTGGATAACTGCGTCAGGATCCTCTGTAGTCTCATGGATGGCAGAGCCCTGGTTATCCAGATCATAAAAGTTGAACGGAATTTTATCACGCTCTAAGCTAAAGCAAAGCTCATCCGCTATGAGCGTCTTACCTACGCCGCCCTTTTGATTTGCGATTAATACAGTTTTCATAGTATCTTCTCCTGTGCGTATTTTTTGCGCAAAAATTACGCATTTTTTGCGCATGACTATATTATTAACAGTTTGCTCACAAATTTGCAAGTAGGCTTTTATATTTTTTATAGGTCAGTATGTGGGTTATTTTCAAATTTGAGCCATTTTAACGCAATTTATCAATCAGATATACTCTAAAGAGATTTAAAGCCTTAAAATTGAAATTAGGAGGGGTGAAAAAATATTTCGTGTTATCAAATTTTTGTAATATAATATCCGCAGGACTTGTTTTGAATCTATGGCAAATAGTAATTCAGAAATTCTCCATTACAAAAGTTGAGCGCCTCCAGGGAAGGGCGCTCAATTTTTTTAACACTATATATTGTGTTTTGTAAAAGATTGTTTTAAAATAACCAAAAAGGGAGTAAAAATATTGTGAAAATTTACCCATAGGATTTTTTTTGAAATTCTGTAGACTTAAAAGCAAGGGGAGAGCTAAAACGTTATCTATCAGATAAACAGATATTTGTCCGATATCTTAAACGTTAACGTCTTATTTTCTGAAAATATTACAGTATACCCCCTAAATGTGAATTTAATATGAAGAGGTAACAACGTGCAAAAACTTGATACTAGCAGAGTGTCACAACGTCTTAGAGATTTGCACATGAGAAAAGGTGATTTAGCAGAGCCACTTGGTACAACTAAACAAAACGTAAGTTTTAAATTAAATGGCAAATGCAGATTATCTGTTGAAGAACTCAAGATATTGTGTGAAGTACTCAAAATCGACACAGGAGAAGTATTTGACTACTTTGTAGTCACTGACGATTAACAAAGCCAAAACGGGGAGGGCTGAGTTATGAGTAATGCGGTTGTTAGTAAAGCGCTGGTCGAATTTACTGTTGAGGACTGTATCCAGCTTTATGAGGCTGGCTACAGAGCTGTCTGTAACGACGGCAGGCTCGACGGATTTATTAAGGATTCAGATCAGGCAGGAAAATTTGAGTTTATCTGGCTAAACACTAGCCGATAACTAATGTTTTTTACCACACAAAAATAAAAGCCCTATCAGGTCCGGTCAACCTGGTAAGGGCGAGGGGGTGGCGCTGTGAGATATCCTTATTTTGCTCGCACAAAGAAAAATAAATACAATGCCAGAAAAGTTGAATACGACGGTATTCTTTTCGACTCACAAAAAGAGGTCCTTAGATACAAGGAGCTCTCCTTGTTGTACGCTGAGGGAATTATATCTAACCTTCAGCGGCAGGTCAAATATGTTTTGATTCCTACACAAAGAGAGCCTGCAGTGCTCGGACCCAGAGGCGGAGTTAAACCAGGAAAGCTAATAGAAAATGAGTGCAGCTACTTAGCGGACTTTGTTTACACCGTCAACGAAACAGGGGAAACGGTTGTAGAGGATGTAAAGGGCTACAAAAAGGGCGAGGCCTATAAAGTCTTTACGATCAAAAGAAAGTTAATGCTCTTTGTGTATGGGATACAAGTAAAAGAAGTCTAGGAGGACACATTATGGATAACGATATTATGATTAAAAAGAATCCAAATACTTTTTCAATGGACGGCAGCGACTTTATATCTAAAAATTTATCAAATTCAGCAATAGGACTATATTGCTTGATTAATTATTTATTTAACACTTTAGGAGCTACAGCTGATCGTGTATATGAATTTAGCAACGACTCACCGGATGAGATAGCTGAGCAGCTGGCGGAGCTGATGCAGGCAGGATTGATATCATACTAGGAGGACATGTTATGGAAAGTGCAGAAAACTTTAGAGGTTTAAAAATATCAAAAGATTTTTTTATGTCTGAAAAAGTGGATTGTCTATTACGTCAGGATCACGGTTCAGATTATTTAATCATGTTAGAGCAGCTAATTTTATTAGCTATTGAAAACAATTACACACTTGAGTATGACATGGACAAATTAAAGGATAGTCTGAAATATTACAGCAGCAATGGAATAACGCAAGGATTGAAACATTTTGAATTTTTGGGATTTATCACTATTGAGGATCGTAAAATCTATTTTCTTGCTGGAGATGGAAAAACAAAACTTAATCACAGTAGATTCTTTGCCGTTTCAGCAGAAAATTATAAAGGGGAGTAATAGCACATGGAAGTCAAACGCTCTAATTATCTAACGCTTCAGGGTTGGATGATTACAGACTTAGATCTGTCAGGGAATGAGTTGATTATATACGGCGTTATCTATGGTTTTAGTCAAAATGGGGGAGAGTACTCACTAGGTAAGCAATATCTAGCTGATTGGGCTCACGTAGATTTACGCACTGTTTATAATGTGCTCAAAAAATTAACAGACTCAGGCTTAATTATCAAGGTCGATTATACCAGAGACGGAGTTAGGCGGAGAGGTTATAGGGCTATTGAGCCTGAGGGAGTATCAGAAGATACTGACACAGAAAAATCGGAAAAATTTTCCGACTCCGAAAAAAATAGAGAATCGGAAAAAATTTCCGACCAAATCGGAAAAAATTTCCGACCCCTATATATATAAATAATATAAATAATATAAATAATATAAAAGAGGGTGAAATTTCACAAAAAATTTGCGAAATTTACAACTCCACCTGTCCATCACTTCCACCTGTAAAAAATATGACTAAAAAGAGACAGCGGCTTATTGTTAATCTTTTGGCTAATCATTCCGTTGATGAAATTAAAAAAGCTTTTGCTATGGCAGAGGCTTCTGACTTTTTGACAGGTAACAATAACAGAGGCTGGACAGCTGATTTTACTTTTTTGATTGATGAGGATAATTTTACAAAGCTGCTTGAAGGATCATACAAGAACAAACGAAAACAGGATACAAAAAACAAAGATAAGCCAGGATTTAAAAATTTCAGCCAACGCGACACAAACATGGCAGAGCTTGAAAAGGCCATGTTTAAAACATAAAGGGGGTTAATGTGATGTTAAAGTGTGCCAGATGCAACGAGCTGAAGCCTGAGACAGAATTTAGATATATGCCACACAAGGAAAGGCACTGTTCTTACTGCAAGAAATGCGAAAGCGATTACACGAGGGAGCGCAGGGTTAAGGTAAACAAAAAGCGTTATTTGCTTAAGATCTTCAGGGAGCTCTGTAAGTATATGTCAGATGCAGATATTGACTGCTTACTGTATGAGCTTAAGCAGATCAAGAAAGAGGTAAAAGGCAGTGACAGTTAGAGACTTAGTTAAATGCGCAGGAGGCTTTTTACAAAATCTCGACGTTGAGATCAGGGATAACGGCAAATGGGTATATGGCTATAGGGTTGGCCTTGATGCGCAGATATATTACGCGGAAAAATGCGAGTCTTTCACAGATCGCCGCGGACAGTTTGGCGTAGGAAACTGCAGACTACAAGCTGGAGAAGTGGCGGAGGTTATTAAGTGGCCTCCAGCTGATTGTCCTACGCGCGTAATGTGCATTAAGCCAACTAAGGCACCTGCAGAAGTGTTAGACCTGGAGGTCAACTACTATCTGCCTAGGCATACCTCAGCGACTGATAATAATTTTGATTTGGATGTGGTCTGCTATCTGCCTGATCTAATGATCTCCTCAGAAAAGGTTAAGGCCTGGATAACAAAAAATCACAGTGAGGTAAAGCAGCAAAAGGAGGCTACTGAGGATATAGCCGGACAAATGAGTTTAGATCAGTTTTACCAGACGGAGAAGATATAGCATGAAAAACCCTGAGATAATGTTTAGCTCAAAGACAGACGAATGGTCTACGCCTCAGAGCTTTTTTGACAAACTTAACGCGGAGTTTGATTTTAATTTGGACGCAGCTGCTACGGATGAAAACCACAAGTGCAGCAGGTATTTTACAGCAAAAGATGACGGTCTTACACAAAATTGGGGGGGTGTAGAGTATTTTGTAACCCTCCTTATAGCCAGATTGAGAAGTGGGCGGCAAAAGCATTTTTCGAGACTAAACAGGATAACACTCTGGTGGTGCTTTTGATACCAGCTAGAACTGATACTAAATATTTTCACAACTACATAGCTGGCAGAGCTGAGATTAGATTTATAAAAGGCCGCCTTAAGTTTGGGAATAGTAAAAACAGTGCGCCGTTTCCTAGCATGGTAGTAATTTTTAGGGGACCTTACGCATGATTTAAAATTTAACAAGTGAGAGGACAAAATGAGAAAACCTACTGATGAGCAAATCAAGAAATTTATGAAGGACAGGGAAGAGGTTAAAAACAAGATCTTAAAGTTTTATGAGAAAGACGACAACAACGAAGTAATCAGGCTTGTTACTTCTATCGGTGTAATGGAAACGCTTGAGAAAGATTATAAAATCACGATTGAACAAAAGAACGAAAAGCCATGTATAGCTATCCATGCTAGTAAAGCGCAGCTAATTAATGTCTGCTTTATGCTTTTAAACTGCTGTGGAGATTTTTACGAGAATCTTTACAAAGTGCTGACATTAAAAGAAATGGAGCTGGGCTGCGGTCCCTGGTTTAATTGTGATATTCATATGCAACCAGATACCACGGAAGAAATGGAAGTGCTGAGAGAAATGTTTTTAAAATCTCCTGAGGAGATTGAGAAATACAAAGAGCAGTTAAAACGTGATTAAGTTATACGGGAGGGAGCTATGAGAAAATTTAAAAAGGCTGCGATTGCAGCAGGATTAAGTTTGATCCTGATATCTTACCCCTCGGCCTCTGTGGAGGCTAAAGGATTAAGACAGGTAAAACTAGAAGAGGTTGAGGGAAATCCGTTTGAGGAGCCTGTTAAGATCAGGTGTACCTGCTACTGCGAGAACGGAAAAACCGCAACCGGAAAACAGACACGTTATGGAATTGTAGCAGGTAAAAAAGAGTGGCTAGGCTATACGCTTGAAATCAACGCAATAGCGGAGGATGGAAGCGTGGGAGAGCTGGTAGGCCTGTTTGAGTTTCAGGATACAGGCGCAGGCATGGACACTGACGGAGACGGCAAAGGCGACTCAATCAAAAAGGGGCAGTCTATTGACGTATGGGTGGCTTCCTTGCGTGATGCTTATGAATGGCGAGACACTTACGGGGACTATGTGTACATGAAAATAATAAAAAGTGATGGCTGAAGAGAAAAAACCACTAGTAATTAAGCGTTATGAGATTTATACATGCAGCGGCAAAAGAATCTTTGTTAACGGGACTGATGCTATAACTAATTTTTCGACGAATGACTTTACAGTATACGACGAAAAGGGCGACGTAGCAGGACAGTTTAGGCTGGATAACATTGAGGGCTGGATGATTGAAAAAGGGGAGTAGTACATGGTTACTAGAGAATGTATTGTTTGCGGCAAGAAATTCGAGGGACAAAATAACAGACAATGCTATTGTTCCTATTCATGTAGAAAAAAGGGAAAAAACGCAGTTAGGCGCAAATTATATCAATCTCAGCAAGCTAAATACTCCTATCAAGAAAAAAGAAAATTAATTGAAAATGGACTGAAAGACTTTATTACAGAACGAAATATTAAGGGGCAGAGGGTTGTTGAATGATTAGAACATGTACAATTTGCGGTAAGCAATTTGAGGGCAGACCTAACTCGAATGTATGCTCAGGAGCCTGCAGGTTAGAGAGTAAACGCAGATACATGGCTAAGTATCGGGAAGAGAATAGCGAAAAGATAGCTGAGGATAAGAGAAAATGGTATTTTCGCAAAAAAGGAGCTGCCTTTGTGCCAAAGCCAAAGCCAAAGGAAGAGGCTGCACCATCTAAGGAGGATACTTTGGAATTAGTCAATGTTAAAAACCCAAAAAATTATTATCTTAACTCTCAATCCAGGATAATCTGCAAGGACTCCAGATGGGGCAGAAAATATCTTAAGCGTGACAGGTTAGAACAAATTGTTATGTTATCTGCAGAACTTTCGCAGCATGGTATTGAGAGATTAACCTATGGCTATCTGTCAGCTATTAGAGATTTGGATCAAAGACGCTACCTGAGACTGCTTAAGGCCGTTGTTGATGCAAAGGAGGCACGCCTATGAGTGACGATAATATCCGCGAGTTTCACATACCGGAAAAGCCCAGAGCTAAGGGCGATAATATCAGGACTTCACTTGCTAAGGCTAAAAAGTATGATGAGCTGCAGGCAAAGATTGAAAAAGATCTGGCGGCTATGAAGCAGTGCCGTGAGGAGTTTTTTAACGACAATCTTTTTAAGATTGGATATCACAATGGCTACAAAAAAGGTGCTTTGGATACATACGACGTAGCTGTTTTTGTATTAACTAGCTACCTGGAGAGAGAAGAGCATGAAAGTAGTTAATATTTACGTGGCAACGGATATTAAGGGCGTAGGCAAAAAGAAGGGCAGGTATATATACCTGCTTGAGACTGAAACCTCTAAGGGACTTGCTACTATCCATGACATTAAAGAGATAGAGGCTACTAGGGACGTGGCAGAGCTTACGGCCTTAGTTGCAGCAGTGGGTAGGTTAAAACAGTATCCAGCTGATCTAAACGTCTATGTAAACTCAGAGCAGCTTAGGCTTAATATAGTGCATTACCTACAAGGGTGGGCTAAACGCAATTTTTGCAAACAGGACGGACACAGGTTAAGCTGCTGGGAGCTATGGAAAGCACTCTGGGACAACACGCGAATTTTTGACATGCGAGTTTATAATAAAACTCACTCTTATACAAACTGGTTATTAAAAGAGCTCGACAACGGAAAAAGTTGCGTGCGGAAGGGAGATAAAAGCAAATGAAAAATCATAAGACTTTAATATTATCAATTATTGTCGTTTTGGTTGTTATCCTGGTGCCTATCTTTGTTGTACAGGGCTCAGGCAATAAAGCCATAGCAAAAGAGGAGGACGTACTTAAAGCTCAGGGTGATTTAGAGGGACAGCTTGCCAGACGCTACAATGTGCTTACAGAGCTTGCAGAGTGTGTTAAGCAGTATGATAAGCACGAGTATGAAACCCTTTTGGCTGTTATCTCTGCCAGAGGCGAAAACATGACAGACGTACAGGCGCAGGAGATAAAGGCACAGATTAACGCTGTAGCTGAAGCTTACCCAGATCTAAAGAGCCAGGAAAACTATAAACAGTTTATGACAGAGATAGCTACAACGGAAAACCTGATTGCATCCTACAAACAGGCTTATAATACATCCGTGGAAAGATACAGGGGATACTGCAGAAGCTTCCCAGCACGTAACTTTTTAGGCATTGTAGGCTATGAGGTGCAGCAGTATGAATATTATCAGACAGACAAAACAGATACTGAGCCGCTTACACTCTTTGACTAGTGACAACGATAAGGTCCTTTTTGACTGTGGCGACTTTGAAATAACAAAACGCGAGCTCTTAGGAGGCGTTATTATTCTTGCTGGCATGATCGTAGTAGGTATAGGTATCTCCAACGGTATAGCAGACGCGGTAGAGAACAACCGCAGAGAGTATACGCAGGCGTTAAAAGTAACCTCTCAGGATATGTTTGAGTACGGCATGGCTACAAACGTAGGAAACGCTTTTGTATATGGCACCTTAGAGGCAGCTGATACTGTAGGCTTTGATGAGATACCAGGCACTTACCTATACGTCGAAAAGACACGCGAGGAGTATACAATGCACACCCGTGAAGTAGAGCATACGGACTCAGACGGCAATAAGTATTACACCACTGAGACTTATTACAGCTGGGACTACGATAGCAGCCAGGAAAGACACTCAAATTATATAACCTTCTTAGGCGTAAGGTTTGAATACAAAAAGATAACGCGGCCTATGGCTCATTACATAGACACGATATACGAGGACTCAGATACAAGATACGTCTACTATGGGACACCACCTTCACATACAGGGACTATATACTGCAAGCTCTGGGATAATACTATCCCAGATCATACGACATTCCATGAGGACGTCACCATAGAGCAGCTGCAAGAGAGCTTCTGCGACTCTCCTGCAGTGGCAGTTTTTTGGATATTCTGGACATTACTTACAGGCGTTTTAATCTATGGATTTTTTTATATGCAAAACGATTGGTTAGAGTAAAGGAGGCTTACATGGCTATATTAATACCTGATAAGGACTTACCTAAAAACTGCGTCAGTTGTTCGTTTTGTATTATCCGCGTTGGAACGTATTGCAACCTCTTAGAGGCAGATTTAAATACTAACCTGGCAAAAGTGGAGCGTTTAAGATGCTGTCCTCTGCAGGAGGTTATCGTCATTGGGGAGGAAATTAAATGGCAGAGGAGGAAATCAGACAGCTGATAGAGCTGACTGTACGGCAGAGCGTTTTAGAGTTTAAACGCGCCGGACTCCTCAAAGACCCAGATAATGCAGCCTATACGGATGCAACCGAAATGTTAAGCAATTATTACAACTCAGACAGGAAGGACTCAGCCTTAACCTATGCTATCCAGGGGCTGCGCTTTGACCCATATTTTAAGATCATCCCTATGTTTTTCGAGGAAAAGAAAACAGTAGAGGCGATATCTGAGGAGCTAGGCGTGGACATTAGGACCATATACCGTAATAAAAAACGGTTATGCGTTGCTATATACAACGAGCTGATTTAAGGGAGTTATGAAAAATGACAAAAGAGGAGAAGGCTATACTTTTGCTGGAAGTCTACAACCAGGAAAAAAACAGGCTGCAGACGGAAGTATTAGGCAAAAAAGCTGATTTGTTATCTAAAGAGTCTGATCCAGAAAACGCAGACTTTGAGCTGAAGAAAATAAACGAGTATTACGATTTGGAAAGCGGGCGGATAGAACGCAGATTTTTGCGCGCTATCTGTGCCTTAGAGGGTTAAGAATTATGTTACCGGTAATAATATGCTTTTTAATAATTTTGGGAGCAACTGTAGTTAATATCTTGATGTTTTTTGCATGTGAGAGAAGGCTGAAAGCTGCGCAAAAATTACATGAAGCTGATAAAAGAGCAAGAGTTTTGTCTGTGCAGCAGCGGCAGAGAATCTGCAAAGAAATCTGCAGATACAAAAATGACAAAGATATCTCTATAGAGGACCTGGAGTGGTACTGCGAGATATGTCCGCTTAATACTTGCCAATAATTTAGCCTTTATATTGCAGCAGTGCGTTGGGGAGCGCAGGGTTATGAATATTAAGGAGCTGCTAAAATTTATTGACAGAAATCAAAAGATCATAATCTGCTATAGCTGGCACCAGGAAATCTTTAAAGGCAAAGCCAAAGAGGTTAACCCCTTTGATGAGAAGGTGGCAGATGCTGAGGTTGATTTTATATACCTGGATGATGATCTATACACAAAAGACTTTATAAAAATCAAAGTTAAAAAGGACTAGTATAGGCTGCGGTTGCAGCAGGATGAGGTTATGGAAATTAAAAGAATAAAAAATCTAATAGGACGCTGCGCCTGTGTGGACTGTAAAGAGCGCGCTACAGTACTTCTTACAATTCAAGGGAAAAATAAAAAGGGACTTAATAAGATAATTAAGCGCTTTTTTATATGTCAGGATCATGCAGCAGATATAGCTGTAGAATTAACCAAAAATAGGTAAAGCTGTTTTATGAGGTTATTATGTTATATAAAATTAAAAAAGTTAATAATCAATATGGTGTTTATGAAGTGATAGATACAGGAGAGTATCTAGTAGTTTCGTGTAATTCAAAGTCTAATGCAGAATTGATAATTAACATTCTTAATGCTGATTTAGACAGTAGAGATTATGAATTATGTATTGGTTAACTAAAGTTATCATAAGGTCGAGCCTAGAATTGGTTAATTTAGGAGAGTCGTAACCAGCCACGGGGCAAAAACACGGATAGACCTTTTGATAAAAGTAATCAACTAAAGTTATCCTTACTGCCCCTATCCTAGCCCATAGATTAGGACGGGGCGGTAATCAATTAAAGTTAAAAAAGAGGTTGGCATGGATTTAAAGAAAATAGATCTAAACAAACTACAAGATTATGCTTTTAGGCCAGATGAAATAGCAATAGACATTATGTGTACATGTAGGTTTATTAATATTAAATGCTTAGACAATGAAAGTATAATACCGACAGTGCAAGCAATTCCATTAGAAAAAGTTAAGCAAGCTAGAGAGGAAATAGAGAACATGGGCATGGGTAGCTATTTAGAATTTATGAAAGAAATAGCATGTAATGACAGAGAAGTTAGAATGTCAAAGAAATTTGCTATTGCAATTCTTGATAAGCTAATAGCAGAAAATTAATCAACTGCGGGGCAATGAAAATGAATAAATCAGAAGCAAAAAATATCCTAAAGCAGACAGGATATATTGGTAATGAGGTAGGGGTAGCCTTTGATGTAGCTATTAAGTCTATGGATAAGCTGGAAAAGATAGAGCAGATAGTCGAACAATACCAATTTTATAAATTTGACGGATTTTTAAAGATTAAAGAGGTGTTAGAAAAGGAGTAA
>JAEIGA010002305.1_pt1 | contig 30507 bp, 23 predicted proteins | sample 9270691 | NCBI WGS metagenome assembly JAEIGA01 (sample SAMN17057246, study PRJNA624740) | gut metagenome | biome: biome; isolation source: fecal sample | host: Bos grunniens | place: China: Xizang | collected 2019
GACAAGCTCAACGAAATCTACGAGCAGTTCTTGCGTCTTGCCGACAAGAAGAAAGAGATTAACGACGACGATATATTGATGCTCGCAGGTGCTGACCGCAGCACTAACAAGGGTATCAAGCTCGAATATTTGCAGGTAACCACCGGCCTCAACATCCGCTCGGTTGCCAGCCTCGGCTTGCGCATTTCAGGCGAATTGTTCGAGAGCGCTGCAACCGGTAACGGTCCCGTGGACGCTGCTATCAATGCGCTCAAGCAGATAATCAAGCGCGACATGACCTTGCGCGAATTCACCATCCAGGCTATCAGCAAGGGTAGCGACGATGTGGGCAAAGTACACATGCAGGTTGAATACAACGATGTTAACTACTATGGCTTTGGCGCTAACACCGACATTGTATCTGCATCTGTTGAGGCATACATCGACTGTATAAACAAATTCCGCGACTAATAGAAGATGAACACACTTTTTGATAAAATATGGGATTCGCACATAGTGCACAAAGTTGAAGACGGTCCCACACAACTCTATATTGACAGACTCTACTGTCACGAAGTAACATCGCCACAGGCTTTTGATGACCTCAGAAGCCGTGGCATCAAATGCCTTCGTCCCGACAAAATCTACTGCATGCCCGACCACAATATCCCCACAAAGGATCAGGATAAACCCATCGAGGAGCCTGTGTCGCGTCATCAGGTAGAGACACTTACACGCAATGCCCACGAGTTTGGTCTTACCCATTTTGGAATGAAACACCCCAAGAACGGTATCATCCATGTGGTAGGTCCCGAGCTTGGTCTTACTCTTCCGGGAATGACCATCGTGTGTGGCGACTCACACACCTCGACACACGGTGCAATGGGAGCTATCGCTTTCGGCATCGGAACAAGCGAGGTGGGAATGGTGCTTGCTTCGCAGTGTATCCTGCAGCAGAAGCCCAAGTCTATGCGCATCAGTGTAGAGGGTGAACTCGGCAAGGGTGTGACAGCCAAGGATGTTGCTCTTTACATCATATCTCAGATGACAACCAGCGGTGCAACAGGTTACTTTGTTGAGTATGCAGGTTCTGCAATCCGCTCAATGAGCATGGAGAGCCGTCTTACACTCTGCAACCTCTCAATCGAGATGGGCGCACGCGGAGGTATGGTCGCTCCCGACGAGATTACATTCGAATATATCAAGGGCCGCGAGTATGCACCCGTTGGCGAGGAGTGGGAAAAGGCTGTTGCTTACTGGAAAACTCTTCCCAGCGATGACGATGCTGTGTTCGACAAGGAGATTACATTCCGCGCCGAGGATATTGAGCCTCGCGTAACTTACGGAACAAACCCCGGAATGGGTATAGGCATCAGCGAGGCTGTTCCCGCTGTCGAGACTATGCCTCAGGCAGGTCAGGCTTCTTACATTAAGTCGCTCGAATATATGGGATTCAAGGCTGGTGAGAAACTCGAAGGTCACCCCATCGACTATGTCTTCATCGGTTCTTGTACCAATGGCCGCATCGAGGACTTCAGAGCTTTTGCCGAAATTGTCAAGGGTCACCAGAAGGCCGAGAATGTTGTTGCGTGGATAGTTCCCGGCTCGTGGAGCGTGTTCCGCCAGATAGAAGAGGAGGGTATTGCCGATACACTCGCTGCAGCAGGTTTCGAGCTGCGTCAGCCCGGATGCTCGGCATGCCTTGCAATGAACGAGGATAAGATTCCTGCCGGAAAGTATGCAGTGTCTACAAGCAACCGTAACTTCGAGGGACGTCAGGGACAGGGTGCCCGCACCATCCTTGCAAGCCCCTATGTTGCAGCTGCAGCAGCCATCACAGGCAAGATAACAGACCCCCGCAAATTCCTTTAATGCTTAACGACGATGAAAAAAGAGAAATTCAACATAATAAAAGATTCGTGCATCCCTCTGCCGCTGGAGAATATCGACACCGACCAGATTGTTCCTGCACGTTTCCTGAAAGCTACCACACGCGAGGGATTCGGTGAAAATCTCTTCCGCGACTGGCGCTTCGACGAACAGGGTAACAAGATTGAAAGCTTTGTGCTTAACGACCCCACATATTCGGGACAGATATTGGTGGCAGGCAAGAATTTCGGTTCAGGCTCAAGCCGCGAGCATGCAGCGTGGGCTATTGCCGACTATGGCTTCCGCGTGGTTGTTTCAAGCTTCTTTGCCGATATTCACAAGAACAACGAACTTAACAACTTCGTGCTTCCCGTAGTGGTTACCGAGGAGTTCCTTAAAGAACTTTTCGACTCGATATATGCTAACCCCCGTACCGAGGTTATTGTCAATCTGCCCGAGCAGACCATCATAAATACAGCAACCGGCAAGTCCGAGACATTTGAAATTAATGCCTACAAAAAGCACTGTTTGATGAACGGTCTCGACGATATTGACTTCCTGCTCAGCAACAAGGACAAGATAGAGAGCTGGGAGGCTACACGATAAACCAAATAAAAAAGAGAAACAATGAATATTAAAATAGCAGTGCTTCCCGGCGATGGTATCGGACCCGAAATTATAGCACAAGCATTGGAAGTTACAAAGGCCGTATGCAACAAATTCGGCCACACATTGGAGTATAAAAAGGGCTTGGTAGGCGCATGCGCCATCGATGCAACCGGTAACCCCTACCCCGACGAAACACACGAACTCTGTATGCAGAGCGACGCTGTACTCTTCGGCGCAGTGGGCGACCTTCGTTTCGACAACAACCCCTCGGCTAAGGTACGCCCCGAACAGGGACTCCTGGCTATGCGCAAGAAACTTGGTCTTTATGCCAACCTGCGTCCTGTAACCACATTCGATTCACTCATCGAAAAATCTCCCTTGCGCCCCGACATTGTAAAAGGTGCAGACTTCATGTGCATCCGCGAACTTACAGGTGGTATGTACTTCGGACGCCCTCAGGGACGTTCCGAGGATGGCAATACTGCCTATGACACATGTGTCTACACTCGCGAAGAGGTAGAACGCATTGTTAAACTCGCTTACGAGTATGCAATGAAACGTCGCAAGAAGGTGACTGTTGTCGACAAGGCAAACGTGCTTGCAACATCACGCATGTGGCGTCAGATTGCCAATGAGATTGCTCCCCAGTATCCCGAGGTAGAGACAGAATTTATGTTTGTCGATAATGCGGCAATGCGTCTTATTCAGTGGCCTACATCATTCGACGTAATGGTTACCGAGAATATGTTCGGCGACATTCTCACCGATGAGGGTTCTGTAATCACCGGTTCTATGGGTCTTCTCCCTTCAGCATCTATCGGTGTGCATACTTCGCTCTTCGAACCTATCCACGGTTCATGGCCTCAGGCTGCCGGACAGAATATTGCCAACCCCTTGGCTACCATCCTGTCGGCTGCAATGATGTTCGAATATGCCTTCGGACTGATGGAGGAGGGTGCACTCATACGCGAAGCGGTAAGCGCTTCAATGGAAGCCAATGTTTGTACTCCCGACATCCAGACCCCCAGCGATACAAAGTATGGAACAGCCGAGGTAGGCGCGTGGATTGTGGACTACATTAACAAAAAATAAACAATAGACCATAAACTTAAGGCCTGCCCGATTTTTTAAAAAAGAATCAGGCGGGCTTTTTTGCTCATAAAAGAGGTAGAGTTATGAAGAACATATACGACAATATGCGATACTTGCAGTTGCTGGCAAAGGAGTTTCCCAATGTGCCAAAAGTTACAACGGAGATAATAAACCTTGAAGCCATTCTGCAATTGCCTAAGGCTACTGAGCATTTTCTGGCCGACCTTCATGGCGAGAATGAGGCGTTCCAGCATGTCCTGCGCAACGCTTCGGGAAATATCAAACGCAAGGTGCAGGAGATTTTCGACAAGTTTCTCAGCGAAAATGAGATAAAGGAACTTTGTACGCTCATCTATTATCCCGAGGAGAAACTGGAACTTGTCCGTCTGGCCAACAAGGATATGAACGACTTTTATCAGACAACGCTCAATCGCCTGATAATGGTCTGTCGCAATGTGTCGTCAAAATACACTCGTTCGAAAGTGCGTAAAAGCCTTCCCGAACAGTTTGCCTTCATAATAGAGGAGCTTCTGCACGAGACATCGGATGGGCGTAACAAACACGAATATTACAATATTATCATTCGTACCATCATTCGCACCCGTCGTGCCGAACCGTTTATCATTCAGTTGTGCTACCTCATCCAGCGACTCTCTATCGACCGCTTGCATATATTGGGCGACATCTTCGACAGAGGTCCCGGCGCACACCTGATAATGGACACCCTATGCAATTACCACAATCTTGATATCCAGTGGGGCAATCACGATGTGTTGTGGATGGGAGCTGCTGCCGGCAATCCTGCATGTGCTGCGGCTGTCATACGTCTCTCCTTGCGATACGCAAACACTAAGACACTGGAGGATGGATATGGTATTAATATGGTTCCGCTTGCTACTTTTGCAATGGAAACATACGCCGATGACCCCTGCGAAATATTCAAACCTTTCATAGACTTCAACGGCGAAAGTTCGCCCCGTCAAAAGACTCAGCGACTGATAGCGCAGATGCACAAGGCGATTGCTGTCATTCAGTTCAAACTGGAGTCGCAGCTATACTTGCAGAACCCTGACTGGAACATGCAGGGACGTTGTCTGCTCGAAAAGATGGATTTTGAAAAGGGAACCATCGAGTACAATGGCAAAATATACCCGATTGAGGATAGTTACTTTCCCACAATAGACCCTGCTAACCCCTATTGCCTGAACGAAGAGGAACAGGAGATAATGGACAGCCTTGTCCGCTCGTTCCGCACCAGCGAACGTCTGCAGCGTCACATGCAGTGTCTGTTGACACATGGCGGACTCTATGCAGTCTGCAACTCAAACCTGCTGTTTCATGCCTCTATGCCCCTGAATGCAGACGGCTCGTTGCGCGAGGTGAATATTCTGGGTGGCAGCTACAAGGGCAAGGAGCTGATGCGCCGTATCGAACAGATAATCCGTCTTGCCTACGAAGAGGGACCCGACGACGATGAGAAGGCCTACGCACGCGACTACTTCTGGTATCTGTGGTGCGGCCCCGACAGCCCACTCTTCGACAAGTCCAAGATGACAACCTTCGAACGCTATTTTATAAAGGATAAAGAGGTGCATACCGAGGAGAAGGGATGGTACTTCAAACTGCGCGACAAAGAGGAAGTGTGCGACAGACTACTCGACGACTTTGGAGTCACCGGCAAGCATCGCCACATTATCAACGGACACGTTCCCGTGAAGGCAGGAAAGGGCGAGAACCCCATAAAGGCCGACGGCAAACTGATGGTGATTGACGGTGGATTTGCCCGCGCCTATCACTCGACCACCGGCATTGCCGGATATACCCTTGTCTACCACAGCCGTGGATTCCAACTGGTGCAGCATGCACCGTTTACCTCCACCGAAGAGGCTGTAATCGAGGGAATAGACATTCAGTCGACCACTGCCATTGTCGAGAGCTCCAACCGCCGTGTGCTTGTGGGCGACACTGATATAGGCTGCGAACTGCGCAAACAGATAGACGAACTTGAAATGTTGTTGAGAGCCTACCGAAAAGGATTGTTAAAGGAGAACTAAAAGATGAAAATAGCTAATATAGAATTCGGGAAATACCCGGTGTTTCTGGCGCCGATGGAGGATGTTACAGATGCAGCCTTCCGTCTGATGTGCAAAGAGTTCGGAGCAGACATGGTGTATACCGAATTTGTGTCGAGCGACGCCCTTATACGTGATGTCAACCGCTCGGTACAGAAACTTCAGATATACGACAAAGAGCGCCCCGTGGCTATACAGATATATGGCAATGAGGTTGAACCTATGGTGGAGGCTGCGTTGCGTGTAGAGGCTGCCCGCCCCGATATTCTCGATATAAATTTCGGCTGTCCCGTCAAGAAGGTTGCCCGTAAGGGTGCCGGTGCAGGAATGTTGCAGAATATCCCCAAGCTGTTGCAGATAACAAAGGCTGTGGTGGATGCAGTGAAAATCCCCGTCACCGTAAAGACCCGTCTGGGGTGGGACGATGAGAGCAAGGTGATAGTGGAACTTGCCGAGGCTCTTCAGGATTGTGGCATTGCTGCCCTCACCGTTCACGGACGCACACGCGCCCAGATGTATACAGGCGAGGCCGACTGGACTCTCATTGGCAAGATAAAGGAGAATCCCCGTATGCACATTCCCATCATAGGTAATGGCGACGTCACCACTCCTGAACGTGCCAAAGAGTGTTTCGACCGCTATGGCGTTGATGCGGTGATGATAGGACGCGCCAGCTTCGGACGCCCCTGGATTTTCCGCGAGGTGAAGCACTATCTCGAGCATGGCGAGCATGCTGTGCCTTTTACCTTCAAAGAGACTATGGCCATACTGCGTCATCAGGTGCTTGACAGCGTCGAGCGTCTCGACGAACGTCGCGGCATCATACACATACGCCGTCATCTTGCATCGACTCCGTTGCTCAAAGGGCTCACCGACTTTCGTCCTTTGCGTATAGCAATGCTGCGTGCCGAAAAGCTGGACGAACTTTTTGCCATCCTCGATAAGATAGAGGAGATATACGGATAGACCAAAGACACATGACAACAGAACAGAACTATAAATATTACGCATTTATCAGCTACAACGGCAACGACGAACGTTGGGCCAAGTGGCTGCACAAGAAATTGGAATATTATAAAATTCCTAGTGCTTTGCGCAAACAGCACATAGGTCTGCCCAAACATGTGCGTCCAATATTCTGGTACAAACAGGACCTTAGCGGCACCAAGTTAACATCGTCGTTACACAAGGAACTGGAGGCATCAAAATATCTTATAGTTATATGTTCGCCCCATTCGGCCCAGTCTGCGTGGGTGAACGACGAAGTACAGGACTTCATCGATCAAGGGAAAGAGGATAGGATAATCCCTTTCATTGTGGGAGGTACTCCTTACAGCAACTCTGCTGATGAATGTTTCCCTCCCGCCTTGCGCCAAATGCAACGCCAAGAGCAGTTGCGTGGAATAAATATCAACGATCAGGGCCACGACCGTGCCTTGGTGGATGTAATTGCAACCATGTTCGGCCTGCGCTTCGACGATTTGTGGGGACGCCATCGCCGCCGCGTTATAAGAAATCGCATCTACATGGGCATTGCATGCCTTATGGCGTTGCTCGTAGGATTCTTCTATTGGGACTATACACGCCCCACATACGAATATTTTGCCGACTATGTCGATTGCAATGGTGTACCCAAGGGTATACTGCCCTTGAAAAAGGAGCAAATAGAGAAACGTAACAAACTCTATCGTTTCGAAAAACGTCGCATCCCCATAGGCGAACCCAATGCATGGCAGTGGCGCCTTGCAAAAGTTGCGTTTGTAAACTCTGTCGGAACGGTACAGGAACACACGGAAAATGAACATAAGGACCGCCATCCGATTCAGGAATTTGAATACAGCGATATCACGGGTTCTGTTTTACGTATTAACTTCTGTAATAAAAGTGGCAAAACAGTGCTGCGACACGACCTTTCGGAACTCAACGGTAAGCCTGCATGTGTTGCTGACTTCAAGGGCGAATTTGAAGAAAAAGGCAGTGGATATATTGGAGCAAGTACCACAGATATTTCAATGCCACTACTAAGTGATAAACAAAATAAGACAAACATTAAACGCTACGTATACAAACGTAACGAACATGGTTACATTATAGAACAAAGTTTTCACAGCAACAACGATGATGATCTATTGCGTAGTGCGGTGAGTGACGGCGATGGCATATTTGGTATGCGATATACGCTCGATAGTCTAGGCCGAAGAATAAAAACCGAATATTTAGGAATTAACGGAATGCCCTTCAGTACCAAAAAAGGCATTGCCGGTAAGATATACGAGTATGATATATTCGGTAATATATGCATGGTCATATATACAAACATAAATGGCAGCGAAACACTCAATCAACTGATGTGGGCAAAATGCTTTGCTACAGCCGATGATAATGGAAATATAATAGATGAAACATACTACGGAATAGATGGAAAACCATGTTTGCATAAAGATAATTACTCAAAAGTAAAAGCAATATACGATAACGGGTTAGTCGCAAAGGAAAGCTATTATGGCATAGAAGGAGAATTATGCATAAATAAAGATGGTTATGCCGTTACAACTTGCAAATATGACAATAAAGGAAACCCAACAGAGATAGCATATTATGGTATTGATGGGAAACCCTGCTTACACAAGAATGGCTATGCGAAGGCAATAATCACGAATTACAACAAACTAGGATATCCTACCAAGGCATCTTATTTTGGCGTAGACGGCAAACCTTGTTTTACAAATAATGGGATATCTGAAGTGATTTTTAAATACAATAAACGAGGAGATATTGAGGAACAAGCATATTACGGAACAGATGGAGAGCCATGCATAAATAAATATGGTTTCGCTAAAGCAAAATGCATTTATAATCTCCAGGGAAATGTAATAGAAAAATCATATTACGACACAAAAGACAGACCTTGTACGACTGAATCCGGAGCAGCTTTAATAAAAAGCAAATACGACAACAGAGGAAATATTGAAGAAGAAGCCTTTTATGATGCTTATGGGCAACCATTTTTAATTAAAGAAGGATATGCAAAAGTGGTTTCTGAAAACGACCATCGAGGTTATTTGACAAAACAGACGTATTATGGAGTTGGCGGCAATCGTTGCCTAAATAATGAAGGGGTTGCCAGTGTTAGTACGGTATACGATTCACAAGGCAACTTATCGGAAGTTACATACCACGATGTAGAGGAAAAACCTTGTTTGCATATAGACGGATATGCTAAGGCTAAATTTAAATATGATTCTTTAAGGTACATATCAGAAGTATCTTATTATGGGATTGACGGCAAGCCATGTATGTTAAAAGATGGATTGTCAATGGTTCGGTGTAAATTTGATACACAAGGAAATGTGATTGAAAAAAAGTATTTCGGTGTTGATGGAAAACCGTGCTTGACATCAGATGGAATTGCAAGGGTAAACAACTTGTATAATGAAAAAGGAAATCTTATAGAACAATCCTTTTATAATATAGACGAAAGGCTGTGTTTGCACAATGAAGGATATGCAATGATATCATCCGAATATGACGAAAGAGGAAATGTTGTTAAAGAACAATACCGTGGAATAGACAAAAAACTATGTCTAATAAATGAAGGGTATGCAACTGTTATATATGAATATGACGAAAGAGGAAATAATATAGAAGAACAATATTATGGAGTTGATGAAAAGTTATGTTTGAACAATGACGGCTATGCAAAAGCAATATGGAAATATGACGACAAAGGGAAGAAAATAGAGGAAGCATTTTTCGGTACCGATGGCGAACCATGCTTGTCTAATGATGGCTATGCAAAAGCAATTTGTAAATACGACAACCGCGGAAACTTGATTGAGGTTTCATCTTTCGGTGTCGATGGCGAACCATGCTCAAGTAATGAGGGTTTTGCTAAATTCAGCATTAAATACGACGAACGCGGAAACATTGTTGAGATATCATATATCGGTACAGATGGTAAGCCATGTTTAAGTAATGATGGCTTTGCAAAATTAACAATGGAATACAGCGAAAAAGGTGAATGTGTTGAGGCTATTTATTACGACGAAAAAGGAAATATAATAGAAATATAATCCTTCTTGTTTCTGCTTAATACGAAAAAGAATATGTTTGTAATATTCGCATTAATTTAGCTTTGTGCCGCTGCAATGCCGCAAGCATCCGAGGGTGAAGCACAAATACCAGTATATCCGAAACCGCAAAAGGAGAAGTCGTTCTGTATGATACTTGTACCCGATTGATTCACTGCGTTGTATAAAATTTGCAGCCAACTAGCCACTGTTTGAACTACAGACAGCGTGGATAGCGCAAAACATAGAACGGCTGAACATTAAAGTCAGCACTATTTGGCATGTGAAGAAACGCAGACTTTCGCAAAAAAAATATGATATTCTGAAAGAACATTTCTCGCGTGTCGATGAAAATGGTTATACGCCTGAAGAATTAAAATAAACTCAGATTGAAAAAGAATTTATAACCTTAAAATATGGAATTTAATAAAGTCATTAAGCGGGTATTAATAGCTTTTTCTGCACTATTATATGCTTTGGGTACATTTATTACTTTTGAGATGTTATACGCATTAGGAGTGATTAATATAAAAACAGAAACTGACTATCTTATTCTTTGGGAATGGTGGTGGAATAGAGATGAGAATGGGGAGAGTGTAATAGATTTTGCCGAAATTATGCCTTTCGAGTGGGATTACTTTGTAAAATATTCAAAACCTGATAATTTAGAAGATATAAAGAAAGAATATAACATAGAAACTGATGATATGTATGATATTTCGGGGCATGAATTGAGGGTTATGTTCATTCGAAACAATAAGGTTGTTTTCTACGAAGATTGGTCTTGGGAAGGCCATCCATACGTGTACCCTAAAGGCGCGGCTCTTTTTGCCGATAAGTATTTGGTGGTAAAGAAAGAGGATGCGAAATTCAAGGCAAAGAAAGAAACTTATGATGATGAGGATTATACTTTGTGGCTGCGGAAGATTGAGTAGTTGTTTAGTGAAGATAGGTGTTAGATATTGAATAAATAATGTTAATGTATTATGAATAAACTGTTGTTTCTATTGTTTGCTCTCTTTTTTTGCAGTGTGTCTGTTGCCAACGATGACAAGCAACAAGATGCCGTAGCTGCACAGCCGGGTCAACTGATGTTGGCCGACCCTTTCATACTGGAACACGATGGTTGGTACTACATCTATGGTACCGAATCGGCCAATGGTATTGTTGTTTATCGCTCGCGTGACCTGAAGACTTGGAGCAGCCTTTGCGGAAACGCAAAAGAGAATCTTGCGATGCACAAGGATGATGTTTGGGGAAGTCGTTACTTTTGGGCGCCCGAGGTCTACAAGCGTGGCGATAAATTCATAATGACATATAGTGCCCATGCACATATATGTTGTGCCGAATCTGATTCGCCCTGCGGTCCCTTTACACAAAAAGAGCAGCGTCCCTATCTGCCCGAAGAGGGTGGTATCGATGCCTCCATCTTTGTGGACGATGATGGCAAGGCATATATGTTCTGGGTGCGTTTCGGCGAAGGAAATTTAATATGGGTGGCCGAAATGTCGGACGACCTTATGACCGTAAAGAAAGAGACAGCCCGCAAACTGATTGAGTGCGAGGAGGGAACATGGGAAAAACAGATGGGGAATGTGGCCGAAGGTCCTTTTGTCTTAAAACACAAAGGTAAATATTACCTTACATATAGTTGCAACGACTATCGTTGTCAGGACTACGCTGTGGGCTTTGCTGTCGCCGATAATCCTATGGGGCCTTACAAACGCTACGATAAGAATCCTGTTTTGCGTAGACACTGTGGGTATGCCGGTACGGGACACCATGCTATCTTCCGCGTCGGAAAGAGATATTATATGGTCTACCATGCGCATAAGAGCCACACTGTGGTTGAACCACGACAGACACTCATTGCTCCCATAAAAATACGTCGCGACAAAGATGGTGGCAAAGGTGCATATCGCATAGAGGTGTCCGAGAAAATAATTGTCCCCAAAATAGTAAAATAAACTATTGGTGTCCGGTAAAATTCAGTAAACTTTCCATAAACAACATTTCCCCGGACAGTTGCTAATATCCTTTCAAAGTGGCATTTAAAACAATAAACCGGTGATTACAGACCCTTGTATATGTTTACCGGATACCGATAAAAAGTAAAAGAGAGGTCCGAAAAATTGCATATCTCAATATTTTTGCCGAATATTGCATAAATGTTAAACCAAGTTCAAAAACAATGCTATGATAAATCCCGCAGAATTTGACGATATACGTCCGTACAACCCCGAAGAGTTACCGGTGATATTCGAAGAACTTATTGCCGACCCCGAATTCAAAGAGGTGATGACACGTGCATTCCCGCAGATGCCTTATGAACATATATGTGGAGCAATGAGAATGAGCAAGAGCAACCTTGAATTTCAGAAGGCTCTTGTGAAACCTTTCCTCGAAGGGTTGCTCAAAAAACTGAGCAGTGGCTTTGAACTGAGCTTCGATTGCAAAGAACAACTTAACGATGCTCTCTACATATCCAATCACAGGGATATTATCCTTGACTCGGCTTTGCTCGATGTTGCATTGGTGAATCAGATAGACAATACTGTGGAGATTGCAATTGGCGACAATCTGCTTATTCGCCCATGGATAAAGAAACTGGTGCGTGTGAACCGCAGTTTCATCGTGCAGCGTTCACTAACCATGCGTGAACTGCTTGCATCGTCGAAACGTCTCTCTTCGTACATACATTATGCTATCGCCGAAAAGAAACAGCCTGTGTGGATAGCCCAGCGTGAAGGTCGTGCCAAGGATAGCAACGACTTTACAGCGGAGAGCGTCTTGAAAATGCTTGCAATGTACTCTTCGGCTGACCCCGTGGAGGCACTCAAGCAACTGAATATTGCTCCTACCACATTGTCCTACGAGTATGATCCTTGCGACTATCTCAAAGCCAAGGAGTTCCAGCAGAAGAGAGATAATCCCGAGTTCAAGAAATCGCCACTCGACGACCTTCTGAACATGCAGACCGGACTATTCGGTTACAAGGGCCGCATACATTTCCACGTTGCCAAGTGCATAAATGATGATCTTGATGCTTTGGATGCAACCTTGACAAAGGGTGAGAAATTTGCTGCTGCCAAGGAGATAATAGACAAGGCAATCCACAGCAATTACCGCTTCTGGGCGATAAACTACTACTACTATGAATTGTTGACCGGTGATGTACGTTTCGCCGATAAGTATACAGCAGAGGAGAAAGCCAACCTCGATGCTTATCTTGCTTCGAGGATAGAAAAGGTAGATTTGCCCAACAAGGATGTTGAATTCTTGCGCGAAAAAATCCTTCAGATGTATGCTAACCCTGTTATCAACTATCTTAAGGCTACCGAATAAATATTATTGTATAACCAATCATCGCTGTGCCATGGCACAGCGATGATTGGTATATGGGATTATCTGAATAAATTAAATAAAAAACGCACGGTTTTCCCTACCGTGCGTCGCGAAATTCGGTGGAGCATACGAGACTCGAACTCGTCACCTTTTGACTGCCAGTCAAACGCTCTAGCCAGATGAGCTAATGCCCCTTATTCCTGCTAATATCATTTGCGAAGATAGTATATAATTTTCTTTTTTGCTAACTTAGCGAAGTTTTTTTGCGATTATGGAGAAACAGGAACTTGAAGAGAAGATAATAATGGGTATAGACCCCGGAACAAATATCATGGGCTATGCCTTTATTGGTGTGCGCGGAAATCGTGCGCGGTTGATAGCCATGGGGGTTATCGACCTGCGCAAATTTGGCGATTCCTACCTTAAACTTGGCGAAATTTTCTCGCGCGTACAGGGCCTGATAAAATCTTTTCTTCCCGATGAACTTGCTATCGAGGCACCCTTCTTTGGCAAAAATGTGCAAAGTATGCTTAAACTGGGGCGTGCGCAGGGAGTTGCCATTGCTGCTGCCATCAGCCGCGATGTTCCCATCCACGAATATGCTCCGTTGAAGATAAAAATGGCTATCACCGGAAACGGTGGTGCTTCGAAAGAGCAGGTGGCTGATATGCTCAGACGTATGTTGAATATCGCCGATTCGGAAATGCCACGTTTTGCAGATGCTACAGATGCGTTGGGTGCTGCCTATTGCCATTTTATGCAACAGGGGCGTCCACAGGTGAAAGCGGGTTATTCAAGCTGGAAAGATTTTATAGCAAAGAATCCCGATAAGATCAAATAGAAGCAAAAGAAGGGATAGAAATTTATTGGTGTCCGATAAACGGCTTAAATGCGTTTTCCGGACACCAATAATAGAAAATCTCGGAGATTAAGTCCTGTGTCATACAAAGAAAAAGAATTATATACCCCCTTTGGCAGAGGTGGTGGCAGAAGGCCGGATGTGTAGGGGCTACACATGTTAATGCAGTCATGATAGTTTAAGAATCTCAAAGTGGACAGAGGAAATTAGATTGTTCCTGTTGTCATCATTAAAAGAAACGGGAGCGCCGTGGCGCTCCCGTTTACTGTTTCTTATTCGGCTGAATACATCAGCATTCGTGAACCCGGAGCCTTGTCGAATGTTATTTCGAATCCCTCCATCAGCTCTTTACCGCTTTTTGTGATTACAGCATTTGTGTCATCGTCTGTCAGTTTGTAGTTCTTTTCGGGTGAAAGGCCGCGCAATCTGACTACTGTTTTGTCGGGGGCATTCTTGCCTCTGCGGAACGCAAGCACGTAGCCGGTAGAGTCGCTGGGCTTGTTCAACTGGTATGCGATACAATGCTCGTCGCCGGTGAGGTTGCCGTCGCCGCTCAAGGGGTAAAAATCTTCAAGGAAGTAATCTCTCAATATCTTGAATTTTTCCACTACTTTCTGTGCATCTTTAATATGGAAACCTCCCTTTGCAGTAATGGCCCAATTGTGGCCGGTCGAACTGCTGATGCTTGAACGCCAATGATAGGGATCGGTGCTGTAGGTTCCGGTGGCGTTCAAGGGCAGGAACATGTTAAGACTGTGTGTGTGGTTCTGATAGCCGTTAGGTTCGCCGTAATTGTAGTCGGTTCGCCACAGAGGTATTGAGCGCGATGTTGTCTCAAGGTCGAGGCGGCGGCCACCGCTGGCGCAGTTATCTATCACCATGTTGGGGAAGCGTGCAAGCAGATAGTCCCAGAAACGGTACAATCCTTCGATGTGGCGTATCTCGCTCATGCCTTTGCGACCGTCAACCTTGTCTTTTATTGCCCAATAGCCGTCTGCGGCACAGTTGAAGTCCTGGCGATAGTAGTCTATACCGTTTTCTTCTATGAAATCACCAATGTGCTTGCACAGGAAGTCGCATGCCTCTTTGTTGCCAAGGTCGAATAGGGCGTTGTTGCTTTTTTCTGATTTTATGAGCCACTGGGGGTAGTTGTTGTAGAAGTCGCTTCCTTTGTATACTCTCTCGGGCTCGAACCACACCATCAACTTTGCACCCATGTCGTGTGCAGCTTTGGAAATGGGCTTAAGACCGTTGGGGAAACGCTCTTTGTCCGCTTTCCAGGTGCCGACAGTGTTGTACCATGTGCGTCCTTCGTAATTGGGGCCGCCGGCGCCTTCGTACCATCCTGCGTCCAACCAAAATACTTCAGGTACTAAGCCGAACTGTTTGTGTCTTTTTACCATGGCAACAGCCATTTCTTCTGTCAGGCAGGCATATTCGTTGCAAGGTGCAGGGTCGCCCCATTCAAAACCGCCACACATGGGTGGTACGAAGTTCTTTCCGTCTATTTTATGTGTGTGGTGGGCGAGGATGAAACGTCTGAAGCGGTTCTGACCATCCAATCTGTCGCCGCCCTCCCAGAACATCAGCGATACAAGCGGTGTACGTATGCTTTCGCCGGGATAAAGGAAAAGATCGGTGTTCTTCATTCCCGAATGGCTTGCCAGTTTACCGTTTGCAAGAGAAAAATCGGCGAACCATGTACCGGTCCAGCCAACCGACAGCATTACACCTTTGTTGCCACCTGCGACAATGTTGAAGAATGGAAACGCAAATGTGTCCGATGAACGTCCGTTCTTGGGCATGAAAGTGTAAGTTGTGTCACATTCGGTTTTTATTACTATAGGTGCAAAGTCGTGACGCGAACCGTTGCTTCCTCGTGCAGTGAAGATGGTGAACGCTTCGTTGCCTTTTGCTGTGAAGCATATATCCGATGCCGAAACATTTTTTATGTTCTTGCTGTTTGCCTCTCCCTTGTTGGTGAAGTGAAGTACCCACTCTACGGCTTCGAAGTCGGTGTATCCCGTAACGTCGCATCTTACCTCCATGGCTCCCGATGGTTCGGTGTAAAGAACTTCATATTTGAGCGTATTCGGTAGGTTGCATTCGATTGCACGTTTGGTAAATTTCCATTTGTTAATAAATTCGCTCGAATTTACATCTCCATATGTAAAAGAAAACGGAGGTTTTTTTCCTTTGGCGAACAATGAATTGATATGCTTCTGTGTTGTAAGCTGTTTTTTCAAGGATATTTCATTCTGTGCATATCCTGTAAGCGGTAAAACTGCGAGGCAGCAGAATAATGCCACTCTTAATAAAAAAAAGTTTCGTCTCATAACTGTTTAAATTGTTTAACGCCGTAAATATAATTAATTTCTATCAATCAAAAAAAATATTATATAATAATGTATTTACACTTTTTTATTATATCTTTGCATTTATAAGTTGCGAAAATAGTCTGTTTTTGCAATTGCTTGATGTGTAAATTATTAATTTTAACCTAAATAAAAAACTATGAGACTATTCAGTGCTTTGTTTGCATTCTTGTTTGCGGTAACAATGTTTGCTCAGACATCAATTCCCCGTCCCGAACATCCGCGTCCCCAGTTTGTACGCGAAAATTGGAAGAACCTCAACGGTACATGGACTTATGTGTTCGACTTTGGCGAATCAGGTCTTCACCGTGGTTTGCAGAGATCTAAGGGATTCGATAACAAGATTACAGTTCCCTTCTGTCCCGAGAGTAAGCTCTCAGGTGTAGAGTACAAGGACTTCATCAACTCTATGTGGTACCATCGTGCTGTTGAAATTCCCGCAGCATGGGATGGCAAGAAGATTCTTCTTAACTTCGGTGGTGTTGACTACTTCAGCGCAATCTACGTTAATGGTTCACTCGCAGCACGTCACTGGGGTGGTTCATCTTCTTTCAGCGTGGATATAACAAGATACGTTAAGGCTGGTGAAACTGCTAATATCGTTGTTTGGGTGAAGGATGACCTTCGTTCAGGCGAGCAGACCGGTGGTAAACAGTGTACAAACTACTACTCTTCAGGTTGCCACTACACACGTACAACAGGTATCTGGCAGACTGTATGGATGGAGGCTGTTGCTCCCACAGGTTTGCAGGAGGTTTATGTTAAGCCCGACCTCGACAACGAGTCATTCATCATGGAGCCCAGATTCTATGCGTTGGAGAAGGGTCTTACATTCAACGTAAAAGTTAAGGATGGCAATAAGGTTGTTGCAAAGAAGAGCGCAAAGGCTTCTACTCCTATGACTGTTATCGTTCCCGTTAAGAAGGCTAAGACATGGTCACCCGAAAGCCCCTTCCTCTACGACCTTGAGTACGAGGTAGTTGACGCAGCAGGTAACGTTGTCGACAAGGTTGTTTCATATGCAGGTATGCGTAAGATCCACATCGAGGGCAACCGTCTCTTCCTCAACAACGAGCCTCTTTACCTCCGCATGGTTCTCGACCAGGGCTTCTATCCCGACGGTGTATGGACAGCGCCCACAGACGAGGCTCTCAAAAGAGATATCGAACTCAGTATGAGCGTAGGTTTCAACAGTGCACGTCTCCACCAGAAGGTGTTCGAGGAGCGTTTCCACTACTGGGCTGACAAACTCGGTTACCTCACATGGGGTGAGGCAGGAAGCTGGGGTGTTGACGTTAACAACGAGACAGCAGCACGTAACTTCCTTACAGAGTGGAAAGAGGTTGTGATTCGCGATCGTAACCACCCCTCAATCATCACTTGGACTCCTTTCAACGAAACATGGGGCCGTCCCGGTAACTCAGAGGCTGCACGTTTCCACGACAGATTGCTCAGCGATGTTTACTATCTTACAAAGAACCTCGACTATCGTCCTTGCCACGACACCAGCGGTGGTTACCACGTAAAGACCGACATCTGGTCATATCACAACTACGAGCAGGATGCTGCCAAGTTGAAAGAGAGACTTACACTCAAGAGCGCAGACGATGTTCCTACATTGAACAAAGATCGCGAGGCTAAGTATGAGGGTCAGCCCTACTTGCTCGACGAGTACGGTGGCATCAAGTGGGTTGTTGGTAAACAGTATGCAGCTAACACTTGGGGTTACGGTCAGGGTCCCAAGAGCGTAGATGAGTTCTATACACGTCTTACAGCTTTGACAGACACACTTCTTGGTCTTGAGTACATGTGTGGTTACACATATACACAGCTTACTGACGTTGAGCAGGAGCAGAACGGTGTATTCAACTACGACCGTACAGCTAAGTTCGATGCAGAGAAACTGAAAGCTATCTTCGGCAAAGAGCCCTAGTGGTTCAAGGCTATGAAAGCTGAGTACAAGAAAAAGAAATAATAGTTGATATTATTCGACCCGAAAAGGCTGCGCACATAGCGCAGCCTTTTCTGTTTTATGTGGTTCTTTATGTGGCTATTGTCTCTGCTTTGTTGCTCAAAGGGGGCTTTTTGGGCGCTTTGTGCGATATTTTGTGAAATAAATTGCAACGATACGAAAATAAATGCTAAATTTGTACCTCTTATGTTCTAATGCGAAAAGTAACAGACGCTGATGCTTATTGAAAAGACAAACAATACTTTTGTACAACTGTTCCGATACGGATTTGTGGCAGTAGGGGCTTTCGCGGTTGACTACGGGGTCTACTTTCTGCTGTCATACATAATGGGTGTGCAGTATTTGGTAGCTGCTCTTGCAGGTTTTGTTATGGGTACCGCTATCAACTATCTGATTTCGAAGTATTTGGTCTTTCAGGGTGAACCCAAGTCAAGAACTTTTGAGGTGCTGCTTGTCTTTCTTATAAGTGGAGTGGGACTGTTGTGGCTGGAACTGGGGTTGTATGCGCTGACAGATATTTATGGCATACACTATCTGATTTCGAAACTGATAATGACGGGAGTGGTGTTCCTCTGGAACTTTTTCGCACGTAAACTATTTATGTACTCACGCTTTTTCAATATACTGAAAGAGAATTGATATAACTAAGGACGATGAACTGTTATTTGATTACCGGAGGAGCCGGCTTTTTCGGTTCCATAATGAAAAGAATATTGCTCGACGGAGGCAATAGAGTAGTCAGCATAGACTTGCAGGACGACGACCTTGCCGATGATAACTTTATAGCATACAAGGGCGACATCAACGATGACGACCTTATGGGTCGCATATTCGAAGAGTATAAGTTCGATGCAATATATCATTTTGCGGCTTTGCTTGCACATGTGAAAAGCGAGCTTAAGAATTTGTGGCGTGCCAATGTCGATGGTACGGCAAACGTTGCAAAGTATGCGGCAAAATATGGTGTCAAGCGAGTTGTCTTTACATCCTCGAACTGCTTGTGGGCCGAAAATTTCACTCACAAGATTACCGAGGAAGAGCTTCCCTGTCCCATCGAGATTTACGGAAAATCAAAGCTCGAGGGCGAAAAAATACTGCTTGCCCACGATGAATTTATCTCCATCATATTCCGTTGCCCCACAATAATGGACGAGGGACGTCTGGGATTGCTGGGAATACTCTATCAGTTTATCGACGAAAATCGCCGTCTGCCCATGGTTGGCAAGGGCGACAATTACTATCAGTTCATCTATGCCAAGGACCTTGCAAATGCCTGTCTGCTGGCAATGGACTATAACCGTTCCGATGTCTTTAATATCGGTTCGGACGATGTTAAGGATTTCCGTACAGTCTATCGCTATGTGATTGAAAAAGCCGGTTCAAAGTCAAAACTGATGTTCCTGCCCAAGGGGCTGATGATTGCCGGAATGAAGGCTTGTTTCGCATTGGGAATATCGCCGCTTGGCCCTTATCAGTATAAAATGATAGCTTCGAATTTCGTGTTCGATACTACAAAAATCAAGCGCGAACTTGGCTGGATGCCCACAAAGACCAACGAAGAGATGTTGTTGACAGCTTACAACTACTATCACAACAACAAAGAGGAGATTCTTGCTCGCAAAGATGTCTCTGCTCACTCTTCGGTAGCCAAAATGGGAGTAATAAGATTGATTAAATGGTTCTGCTAAAATAATATTATGGGTACAGAGAAGAAAAAAGCATTGCTTGTGGGAGCAGGCCCGGCAGGACTCACTGCAGCATACGAATTGTTGAAAAAGACAGATATACATCCTGTTGTGTTGGAGGCGACTGATGTCATTGGCGGTATTTCGCAGACAGTGAAGTACAAAGGCAACCGTATGGACATCGGCGGTCATCGCTTTTTCTCAAAAAACGATGCTATAATGCAGTGGTGGAATCAGGTCATGCCCATACAAGGCTCTCAGTCGAAAGATGATATTTTGTTGGGCAACAACGATAAACCGTTGCAGAAAGGTGGCCCCGACCCCGAAAAAGAGGAGCGCGTAATGCTCTATCGCGACAGAGTTTCACGTATCTTCTTCTTGCGTAAATTTTTCGACTACCCAATATCGCTCAAGTTCTCTACATTTGCAAATATGGGACTTTGGCGCACACTTAAATCGGGCTTCGGCTACATATATTCGCAACTCTTCAAGCGTCCCGAGGACTCACTCGAAAACTTCTATGTCAACCGTTTCGGCAAACCCTTGTACAGCCTTTTCTTCGAGGGGTACACCGAAAAGGTATGGGGTGTTCATCCTTCGAAACTGGGCGCCGACTGGGGTAGCCAGCGAGTGAAGGGCCTTTCGGTTTATGCCATACTTAAGGATGCGATAATGAAGCCTTTCATGAAGGACGACGTTTCGCAGAAAAAGGTAGAAACATCACTCATCGAGCAGTTCATATATCCCAAATTCGGCCCCGGTCAGCTGTGGGAAACTGTTGCGGATGATGTTTGTGAAATGGGTGGAGAACTGTTTATGAATCATCAGGTTATCTGCGTGAATGTGGAGAACGGACGTGTCGTCTCTGTCGATTGTAGACGCAGTACCGATGATGTCATTGTGAACGTTCCCTGCGACTACCTGATGTCGACAATGCCTTTGAAGGATCTTATTGCCGCCATTCAGGGAGTAGAGGTTCCGGCTGATGTCAAACGAATAGCTTCGGAGCTTCCCTATCGCGACTTTATCACTGTTGGTCTGTTGCTCGACAAAATGAAGATAAAGAACGAAACAAAGATAAAGACATACGCCAACCGCGTCCCCGATACATGGATTTACGTTCAGGAGCGCGACGTTAAGGTGGGTCGTTTGCAAGTGTTCAACAACTGGTCGCCCTACATGGTCAAGGACTATGAGAATACAATGTTCGTGGGACTCGAATATTTCTGCAACGAGGGCGACGACCTGTGGCGCATGAACGACGAGGAGTTTATTGCAATGGCAATAGACGAGCTTGTGAAAATTGATATTATCGATAGCGATGCTGTGCTTGATGCCACACGTGTTAAGATAAAGAAAGCATATCCCGCATATTTCGGCAGTTACTACGAACTAGACAAGGTGAAACAATTCCTTGACGGCATAGAAAATCTCTACTGCCTCGGACGTAACGGACAGCACAGATACAACAATATGGACCACTCGATGATGACAGCAATGGTGGCTGTCGACAACATAAAGAATGGCATAAAGGACAAGAGTGCCATTTGGAATGTGAACACCGAGACCGAATATCACGAGAAGCGTAATTGAAAAACAAATTGCAGTTCCTAAAAACGCAACCTATGGATACAGATATTACCCGTCATTACGAAGAGCTTATAGAAGACCGCAGCAACGAGTTTTTCTATATGGTAAGAGACCTGCTCAGCGAAGAGGACAAACGTCGCGTGGAATACGCCTTCCGTTTCGCAAAGGCCGCACACGGCGACCAGAAACGAAAGACCGGCGAACCTTATATCCTGCATCCGATAGCTGTAGCACGCATAGCGGCAGTGGAACTGGAGTTGGGCGCAAACCCTATTATCGCAGCATTCTTGCACGACGTAGTCGAGGATACCCACCACACCATTGAGGATATTCGTGAACGTTTCGGCGATGATGTTGCTTTTCTTGTGGGTGTTGTCACCAAACAGAAGAAAGAGCATTACGAGATCTCTAAGCAGGTCGACAACTTCAAACAGATGCTCGACTCGGTACACTACGACATACGTGCCCTTTTGCTGAAACTTGCCGACCGTCTGCACAATATGCGCACTCTCAGCAGCATGCGCCCCGACAAGCAGATGAAGATTGCCGGTGAAACAGACTATTTCTACGCACCCCTTGCCAACCGCCTGGGACTGCACAAGATAAAGACCGAACTTGAAAATCTCTCATTCCGTTTCCGCTGCCCACGCGAATATGCTGCCCTCGAGGATGCTCTGCGTAAGGAGCGTATAGAACGCGAAAAGTATATCAACGGTTTTATGGAGAACATCACCCGTCTGCTGACATCGCGTGGCTTGCCTGTGCGTACTCAGTTGCGCTACCGCGCCCCATACAAGGTGTGGCGCAAAATGTACACTTCGGGTTGTGACTTCCATCACATAGACGACAAATATTATGTTAGAATAATATATGGCGATGTTCCGGGAATGAGCGAAAAGGATGTCTGCCTCAGAATATATTCAGCTCTGACAGATGTCTACAAAGAGCGTCCGCACAGTGTCAACAACTATATCGACTCGCCCAAGGAGAATGGCTATCAGAGTTTCCATGTGAAATTGCTCAGCGACAAGGGTGTGTGGGAAGAGATACATATTTCGTCGGAGAATATGGTGCGTAAATCGCAGTTTGGTTGCCTTGCCGAGCGCTCCGAAGGAAACATTACCAACTGGATTGAAAAATTCAAGACCGTGCTTCAGGATGTTGCCTGTCACGGAAAAGAGGTCGAGTATATGGAGGGTGTTACAATGTCCTTCTACAACGACGATATTATGGTGTACAGTCCGCAGGGAATGTATGTCATACTGCCCAAGAATGCTACGGCTCTCGACTTTGCATTCGAGATACATTCCAACATAGGCAAGCATGCCCAGTATGCGAAAATCAATGGTCGTCTCTGCTCTGTAAAGACAGTTCTCCAGCGTGGCGACTGTGTCGAGATTGGTACAAACGACAATATAGAACCCCGTCCCGACTGGCTCGACCACGTGGTTACATATAAAGCCAAGCGCCATCTGCGCACAATGCTCAACCGCCAGCGCAAAATATCATACATTCGTTGTCCCAATTGCCGTCCTCTGCCCGGTGACGAGGTTATTGGTTTCAAGGACCGATTCGACAAGATTACTCTTCACCGTCGCGATTGCAAGTCTGCCATCAGACAGGCTTCGTACGACGGCGATGCTATTGTTGCTGTCAATTTCGAGGAGGATGGAGAGTTCCTCTATCCTGCCTGCATCAGCATCTTTGCCATCGACCGCTATCATCTGCTTATTGATCTTATCGACTGTATAACCAATAAGTTGAAACTCTCAATGATTTCATTGACCTCCACTTGCGAGGATGAGATTGTAAACTGCACAATCGAGTTCCACGTTCACTCTTCTCGCGAATTGCATGAGGTTATCGACCATATAAGTGCCATCGAGGGAGTCGACGAGGTTAAGCAGAAATTCGTAGGACGATAGATACTTGGGGTAATGGATAGTTACAACAGGGATGAAAGAGGCTGGGGTAATACCGATGCGGAACTGTACGAAAAGATAGGACGTGCCTGGAGAAGTAAAGACTACACAGGAATAGGAAAACTACTTTGTGCCGTTGCCGGTAATGCACTCCGTGAGGGGCGATTGTTGCGGGCTCTGAAATTTTTTTGTGCCTCCCTCGTTCTGTTTGTCTTTGGATTGCATAATATTATAACAATCACCCTTAAAGCATTTATAGTCGTATGTGTGGTGTATATTCTGTGGCTGGTAATAACCATCGAACCTTCCGACTTTAATAAAGCAAAAACAGCGTATAAAAGTGGTGATTATAAAACTGCTGTCGAGTATTATATGAAGGCGGCGGAAAATGATTCTGTCAATAGAGCGGCTGCGTTAAATATTTTGGGGAATTGCTATTATTCCGGCAAAGGTGTAGAGCAGAGTTACGTTGAAGCGGTGAAATATTATAGGCTGTCGGCTGAATTGGGCTATCATTGGGGAGAGTACAATCTTGCGACATGCTATTACGATGGCGAAGGTGTAACTAAAGACTTCGTTGAAGCTGTCAGATTATTCAAATTGGCTGCAGAAGAGGATAATGCTTCTGCATTAAGTTACCTTGGCTTATGCCATCACTTTGGCGAAGGTGTGGAAAAGAATCTTGTCGAGGCTGTAAACTATTATAGGAGAGCTGCTGAATTAGGTGATTTAAAAGGTGAGTTTTATTTAGGATGGTGCTACTTCTATGGTGTGGGAGTTGAGCAAAATTACGAAGAGGCTGCAAAGTTGTTCAAAAGCGTATATGAGAAAAACTATGACGATGCCTATGCGTTGCGAATGCTGGCAGATTGTTACTATCATGGCTACGGTGTTGAAACAGATTATAAAGAGGCCTTTCGATTATATTGTCTTTCAGAAGAAAAAGGAGCTTTTGTCGTATTGGAAAAAAACGACTGCTATCGGGAACTGATAAATGTCTATCTTGTAGAGGCTGAAAATGGTTCGGTGGAAGCACAGAATATGTTGGGCGATTGCTATTATAATGGTCTGTGTAACTATAAAGAGGCTCTGAAGTGGTACAGAATAGCTGCAAAAAATGGTTCTGCCGAGGCGTACAACAATGTTGGGCAATGCTATTTCCATGGACAGGGAACAAAGCAGGATTATGCAAAAGCTGTAGTGCTTTTTAAGGAGGCTGTGGTAAAGGGTAGCTCCTCGGGTGAGTATAATCTTGGTTACTGCTACTATAATGGTTTTGGCGTGAAAAAAGATATAGCAAAAGCAAAAGAGTTGTTTAAGTCTGCAGCTGATAAGGGTAATTCACAGGCAAAGGAAATGCTTGAGATTATAAAGAATGGTAAGTGATTGCCTTTCTTTTGTGTACTTTATCGAGTTTTATGTTTATTAGTCGCGTGAACTGCAGGAGGCTATTGAATATATAAGTGCCATGATGGTGTCGACGAGGTTAAGCAAAAGTTTGTTGGACAATAAACCACAGATGATGGATAATTACAATAAGAACGAAAAAAACAGAAACGGCTACATTGATAGTGTGCGACTTGACTATGAGGTGAAGCGCCTAAGTAGAGAGGAGAAGTATGCTGCTGCCGCTAAACTGTTGTTTGCTCCAACTCGTAATGCGGCTCGTAGTTGGCAATTGTGGAAGGCCTACCGATTAGCTGCGTCAATCCTTGTACTATATGCTTTAGAATACCGTAATGTTGTAAAAGCTTTCCTTGTAATCAGCCTGATTGTATTTGTTCTTATATTTGTGGCAATTATTGGAAAGGTTTGCTCGGAGTTGTTGATTGGTTAATTTAATAGTTAGAAGTTAACGGACTTGTATCAATTGACAATATTCCTGTCCGGCAGATGTTAATATTCTTTCCTCTGGTCGTTGTTGCGCCATGCATCGAATGTACTCATGGCCTCTTCGGACAACATCTCTTCAATCGCTTTCGAACGTTGCTCTTTTGGCAATGATATTTCCTTGTAAATGAATGAGTCGTCGAAGCCGGCTGCTGCTGCGTCGTGTTTGTTGCAACCATAGTAAATGTGGTCGATGTGTGCCCAGTAGATGGCTCCCAGACACATGGGGCAGGGCTCACAGGATGTGTAAATGTCGCACCCCGAAAGGTCGAAGGTCTGCAACTCACGGCAGGCTGCACGTATGGCACACACCTCGGCATGCGCTGTGGGGTCGTTGTTGGCGGTGACGCGGTTCGCTCCAGTGGCAATCACTCTGTTGTCGCGCACAATGACTGCTCCGAAAGGTCCTCCGCCATTCTCTACATTTTCCACTGCCAGTTTTATGGCTAATTTCATAAAACCCTCTTTCTTCGTCGCCATCATAAAATATTTGTTGTTGGGTTGTTATTGCAGTTAATGTATTTCCGGGGTATTATGTTCGTTGCTGATATGCGGCGGCTGCTCTTTATTTGTTCTTTAACAGCTCTTGCAGCTTTATCATCTCATCGCGGTACTGTGCAGCTTCAATGTATTCCATCTTGTCGGCAGCCTCTTTCATCAGTCGGCGTGTACGCTCTATGCTCTTTTCGAGCTGCTCGCGGCTCATATATTCCACAATGGGGTCGGCAACAGCTGCTGCAACAGCCTGCTCTTCGATGTATGCGCGTCCCTTGGGAAGTTCCCGCTTCTCTGATGCAAGCACATTGCCTATGCTCTTCTGTATCTGCTTGGGTACAATGCCGTTGGCCTTGTTGTATGCAATCTGTTTTTCGCGTCGGCGGTTGGTCTCGTCCATGGTCTTTTTCATGCTGTGTGTTATGCGGTCGGCATAAAAAATTACCTTGCCGTTGACATTTCGTGCGGCACGTCCGGCTGTCTGCGTGAGCGAGCGGTGGCTGCGCAGGAAGCCCTCCTTGTCGGCATCGAGTATGGCAACCAGCGACACTTCCGGAAGGTCAAGACCTTCGCGCAGCAGGTTTACGCCTACAAGTACATCGTAGTAGCCTTCGCGCAGCTCGGTCATAATCTTTACACGCTCCAGTGTGTCGACGTCGCTGTGTATGTAGTTGCATCGCACTCCGTTTTTCAGCAGATAGTCTGTAAGCTCTTCTGCCATACGTTTCGTGAGGGTGGTGACAAGAACACGCTCTTCGCGTTCTATGCGTACCTGAATCTCCTCCATCAGGTCGTCTACCTGGTTCATCGACGGGCGTACCTCTATCAGTGGGTCCAGCAGTCCTGTGGGACGAATCAGCTGTTCCACAACCACTCCGCCACTTTCGGCAAGCTCGTATTCGTCGGGCGTGGCACTTACGTATATCACCTGATTGGTCATTGTCTGGAACTCCTCGAATTTCAAGGGGCGGTTGTCAAGCGCGGCAGGCAGTCGGAAGCCGAACTCCACCAGATTCAATTTTCTGGCTCTGTCGCCGCCGTACATTGCGTGAATCTGCGGCACGCTGACGTGGCTCTCGTCGATGACCATCAGAAAATCTTTTGGGAAAAAATCCAACAGACAATAGGGTCGTGTGCCCGGTTCGCGTCCGTCGAAATAGCGCGAATAGTTCTCTATGCCCGAGCAGTGTCCCAGTTCGCGCATCATCTCCATGTCGTAGGTCACGCGCTCGTGCAATCTCTTTGCTTCGTAGGGTTTGCCTATCTCGTTGAAGTATTCGACACGCTCTGTCAGGTCGTTCTCTATCTGGTGGATTGCATTCAGTGTGCTCTCTTTTGTGGTCATGAAAAGATTGGCAGGGTATATTTTGTATTCATCGAAATCTATTATGCGGCGACCTGTTTCGATGTCGATCTCTTCGATGGTCTCAATTTCGTCGTCCCAAAATGTTACTCGTAATACATGGTCGCTATATGCCAGACTGACATCCACCGTATCACCCTTTACCCTGAATGTTCCTCTGTGCAGCTCCAGGTCATTGCGCTGGTAAAGACTGCTTACCAGCCATCGCAGAAAGACATTTCTGTCCATCTTCATTCCCACTTTAATCTCTATCACATTCTTGTAGAAATCGGATGGGTTGCCCATGCCGTAAATGCACGATACAGAGGAAATTACAACCACGTCCTTGCGGCCCGACAGCAGTGCCGAAGTTGCGGCAAGCCTCAACTTGTCAATCTCGTCGTTTATGGCAAGGTCTTTCTCTATGTAGGTGTCTGTCGAGGGAATGTATGCCTCGGGCTGATAGTAGTCATAATATGATACGTAATACTCCACAGCATTGTTCGGGAAGAAGCTCTTGAACTCGTTGTAGAGCTGCGCTGCAAGTGTCTTGTTGTGGCTGAGTATAAGTGTGGGGCGATTAATCTCCTTAATCACATTGGCAATGGTGAAAGTCTTGCCCGAGCCGGTTACGCCCAGCAGTGTCTGTGCCGGCATTCCTGCCTTTATGCCTTCGACCAGCTGTGCGATAGCTTCGGGCTGGTCGCCGGTAGGATGATAATCGGAAATCAATTCAAAATTCATCGCAGTCTGTTTTTCGATGTAACAAATAAATCATTTAAATCTCGCGAATATACTCCTTTTTTTGTTAGCAACCCAACAATCAAACACTATATATCCCTAACAAACGTTTATTTTGAATAAATAACAATTAAACATTGCAATTTCAGCGCAAAACAACTATCTTTGCAGGCGTATTTTTGTGAAAATGAGAAACGGAATATACACCTTTTTGTTGGGACTTTTGTTGCTCACTTCCTGTTCGCAATACAACAATCTGTTGAAAACCAGCGATGTGGAGTGTAAGTACGAAGCAGCAAAGGCCTACTATTTGAGCGGGGAATATGATAAGGCAACTCCTCTGCTCGAGGGTCTTATATCCCTGCTCAAAGGTAACAGAAACGGCGAGGAATCGCTCTACATGCTTGCAATGTGCTATTACGAGTCGGGCGACTTCGATACCTCTTCGCAATATTTCAAGACCTATTACTCCAACTATCAGCGTGGAATTTATGCCGAGCATGCCCGTTTCCACTGCGGAAAATCGCTTTTCAAGAATATCCCCGAACCGGAACTTGACCAGTCGAGCACTTACAAGGCAATTCAGGAACTTCAGCTGTTCATGGAGTACTATCCTGCAAGCAAATACAATCAAGAGGCTCAGGAGATGCTGTTTGCCATGCACGACATTCTTGTGGAGAAGGATTATCTCTCGGCTCAGCTTTACTACAATCTTGGAAGCTTCGACATGATGCGCAATAACTATCAGGCTTGCATCGTGACTGCCGAAAATGCCTTGAAAGACTATCCCTACACAAAGTTGCGCGAGGATTTGACAATACTTATACTCCGTGCCAAATATCAGATGGCAAAGAACAGTGTCGAGGATAAAAAAGTAGACCGCTACCGCGATGCCATTGATGAATACTATGCTTTCAAAAATGAATTTCCCGAAAGCAAATACCTCGATGAGGCTGAGAAGTATTACAAGGAATCACTCAAGGTGGTGAATGAATAATCAGGACGAAAACAAAATATATATAAGCAATGGACTACAAAAAGACAAACGCTCCAACCACAACAGTAACCCGCAATATGGCGGATTTTGTAAACGAAACAGGTAATGTATACGAATCTGTCGCTATCATCGGCAAACGTTCCAATCAGATAGCTGCGGAGCTTAAAGAGGAACTTCTGAGAAAACTCAATGAGTTCTCTTCAGCAACAGACAACCTCGAGGAGCAGGACGAAAACCACGAACAGATAGAAATCTCACGTTTCTACGAGCGTCAGCCCAAACCCACGCTCATAGCAACTCAGGAATTCATTGAGAATAAAGTATACTTCCGCGACCTCTCAAAAGAGAAAAACGATTCAGAGGAATAATATACTCTCTACTATGAAATTCCGTTCATATCAATTATTTTACCTCCTTTCAGTCGCTCTCACAGTGGCAGCGTTGTGCATGCCTTTGATGAAGTTTGTCGAGGCTAACGGTGCAACCGGCGAATTGACCAACTTCAGTTTTGTCACAGCAGAAGGTGCGGTGTCGCATGCGCCCGTAGCATTGGGAGTGGTGCTGATAATAACCGGTTTAGTAAATTTGTTTGGCCTGTTGGTGTCGGGCTTCCAGAATTTTGAATTACAGAAGAGAAGTGCCATACTGGGCATGTTGCTGACACTCGGCTACTACCTGTTGCTTGGCGTCTATACATGGGTGCTTGCGGGTGCCGGAATAGAGATGAACGTGGCATTGCTTTTCCCGTTGTTCTCGTTTATATTGAACGCGCTTTCATTCCTGTCAACGCGTCGTGCCGAAGCTGCAATACTAGCAAAAGCTTCAAGCTTCAGATTAAGAGATTGATATTTCTTTTTCATAACATAATTTTTTCGGGTATCGTGGTTGTGAAACCAAGATACCCGTTTTTTTTATGGCAACGCAAACGGCTGTTTAAAATTTTACACAACGGGCAAAACTTTTCAACAATCACAGCGCATATAAATAGGATTTTTTTGTAAGTTTGCAAATTATTAATAACGTTTGCAAAAATAACATTATGAGAAACACTCTTTGCACCCTTTTGGCGCTGTTCTGCTGCCAATTAGCATTTTCACAGCAAGAAGCAAAACTCTTCAATTTAGGTTTGGAAACACGTCTCGATTATCAGCGTGAATATATCGATGATGAGGCTGTAAATGATAACAGCGGTTTCAAGGGAAAATACCTGAATATACGCATAGATGGTCAGCTGAACGATAAGTTCTCATACTCTTACCGCCAGCGTTTGAACAAGGAACATAAGGATGCAAGCTATTTCGATGCAACCGACTGGATATATCTGAAGTATAAGGCTAATGACAATTGGGGATTCTCAGCCGGTAAACAGGTGGTGGCTATCGGTGGCTACGAGTACGACCGCGCACCCATTGACATATATTTTGCTTCGGAATACTGGAATAACATACGTTGCTATGCTCTCGGTGTGAATGCCATCTACACATTCAATGGCGGAAACGACCAGTTGCAGGCGCAGATTTGTGAGAGCCCTTTCATACAGCCCGACGAGGATATGTATGCTTACAACCTTATATGGTACGGTTCACACGGCTGGTTCAACACC
>JAEIGA010002306.1_pt1 | contig 30500 bp, 23 predicted proteins | sample 9270691 | NCBI WGS metagenome assembly JAEIGA01 (sample SAMN17057246, study PRJNA624740) | gut metagenome | biome: biome; isolation source: fecal sample | host: Bos grunniens | place: China: Xizang | collected 2019
GCGTAGCGACCGACTGCTGATTGGAGCGTTGAATTACATAGACTGAGAACCACAATAAACATTTAAGCTTAATATCCTATATAATTGTTTATTTTTTATTCCTCGGTCTGCGAAGCAGTCGCCCCGCTTTGCGGGACTCAATGAATTGCACCTTCGGTGCACGAAATACCGCAGTTCCTGCGGTATGAAATGCGGCGAAGCCGCATGAAATACATCGGCGTTGCCGATGTAAGAAATCCCCATGCTGACGCATGGGGACATGGCTCGCCTGAGGCCCTTCAAATTCCCATCTATCGGGCTGTTTTGGGACACGTGTGCCCCGATACTTGAATATAACAAGTTTTTGGAGTTGACTTTTGCAGTATTTCAGGGTATACCATAATCGCTATGAGTCTCTTGCCTTGGATTGCAATGGCTGCCGGTAGCGTGGCAGTCAACACACTTGACCCGATGCCACAGCCGGGTGATGCGGGATTTATGTCGAATCCGCGGCATCATCTGCGCTTTGTCATGGAGAATGATTCGCCATTCGGCAGTGATTGCAATTATACACATGGTACGCGTATTGATTACGCCAGGAGTCTTCCGAAAAATTCGAACCATGCATTCGGGCTGAGCCTCACGCAGAATATCTACACGCCGGAACCGCATACCAAAGGTGCAGTGCCGGGAGATCATCCTTATGCCGGTTATCTGGCCGTAGGTGTGGCGCATATTTTCACCGGAGAATATGTGGGGAACAGCATGGAGTTTCAGCTGGGCACGACCGGTAAGCCCTCGCTTGCTTTTGATTCGCAGGATTTCGTTCACAAAACCGGCGGTTTGCAGCGATGGGAAGGCTGGGGAGACCAGATACCTTCGGAAATGACGTTCCAGTTTACTGCGCGGCAGGATTATCGTCTGCCGTGGCTGGAAACAACGACGGCGTCCGGGCTGCAGACGGATGCCATCATCTATACACGCGAAGAGCTGGGTACTGTTTCCATCGCTGCAGAAGCCGGCTTCAGCCTCCGCTTTGGACGGAATCTGCCGCCCGGCATGCAGGTGAATGGAAACCAGAGTGCCAATTTCGGGGTCGGGCTTATCCGCAAACCCGGGTATGATACATATGCAACGTCCTGGTATGTGCTGGTGGGCGGTTCGGTGCGTTACGTGGCGCGCGATATGTTCATCGATGGCGGTGTATTCCATGATTTTGAGCAGACCTGCCACCTGGAACCCTGGGTGGGTGAGGCCACGGTGGGTATTGGAATCCGCCACAGACGCGTGGATTACTATGCCGGAGTGGTAACGCGCACGCCCCGTTTCCACGCGCAGGAGGATGATACGTTTTTTGGTACATTTAATTTCGGATTTCACTGGTAAGGAATGTCGGCTTGGCTTAAGGGGGGGATGATGGTGCTGGGAGCAGCCTGTGTGCTGCTGCTGGCTGGAGGTTTTCCGTTGATGGGGGCTCCCGGGGTGTATGGCGGCGGTGCTATGTTGCTGCTGGGGGTGATGACCGTGCTACTCTGCATGGTTGGCGGGTGGCGTCTGGCAGCGGGTCGGCGTGTGCAGCTGGTAGTGGGGCTGGTATTCCTGTTTTTTACGGTGACAGGGCTGGTCATGTTGTTCCAATATGGGGCGAAGGCGCTGGATTACGCCGGCATTGGCGGTCCCATGTGGGCCGGGGCTGTCGGCATGGCTTGTATAGCGCTTACCGGGGTGGTATTCATGGCGGTGTTCGGGTTTCTGTGCTACCGTGTGATGAATTGCCGTATCCTCTGGTTGGCAGGGTTGCACTGGGCTGTGGCGCTGCTGGGGGTGGGGGCTTTCGTGGATGCCGCCTGGGAGGTCCGCATACCTGTGGCTCTGCCGGCAGATGCAAGAACTGAATTGACGGAACTTACAGCGCAGGACGGGCGCGTGTATCCGCTGGGATTCCGCCTGCGGGCAGATTCTTTTGTGGTGAAATACTATGACGATGCCACGTATTCCCTGTATTCGTTTGAAAACGGACGCCCGGGAGCGGGCCATGCCGTTGAACGCCGCGGAGACATGCTGCACTCAGGGGCAGAAAGCTGGCCGGTAAGTGCGCTTAAAAGCGCCCCGGGTATGCCGCACCCCTTCCTGATGCTGCCGGGGAATCCAGCCCGGGTGCTGGTGCAGAATCCTGCTACGGTGCGCGATTATTGTGCCCATATTGTTGCTTTTACCGACCACCTCGGACGCCCCGAAACGCACAAGGCAGAGCTGCGCGTGAATGCGCCCTTTGCGTGCAAGGACTGGCGGTTTTCTCTTTCTTCGTATCATGAGGAAGGCGGCTGTACCGTGGTGCAGCTGCAGGCGCGCCGGGCACCGGGGCGCTTCGCGGCGCTTTGCGGCATGGTTGGCATTATCATCTGCACCGCTGTGTGGTGCTGGTGGAGAAAGGAGGAAACCCCGGCATGATTACGCTTGTCTATACATTCACACTGATGGCTCTGCTGCTCTGCCTGCTCAGCGCGCTAGCTGCAGGTGCGAAGCGCCAGGCTGATGCCCGGCGGGCTATGCTGGCTGCCTGGGTGGTTGCATTGCTGCTTTTTGTGGCAGACTGGGTATTGGCGCAGGCGCCTCCTTTTGGCAACATGCGGCACGTGCTGGCCTTTTTCCCGCTGGTGATGGCGCCTGCGGCGTGTTACCTGCGGCGCTGCCGTGGCTTAGAGCTCACCGGCTGGCTGGCGGCAGCTTCTGCCATAGCCCTGGTGGGGGCTCTCTGTATGCCCTTGCAGGCGACCTGGCGCCAGATGCCCGCGTTGCAGTCTCCCTGGTTTGCGCCCCATGTTATTGCCTATGTCGTTTCATACGGGCTCATGACGGTGGTCGCACTGCTTACCCTGGCATCACTCCGCAGCGAGGAGCGTTTGCGTGCTGCTGATGCACTGGTGCGCCTGGCGCTCCCCTTTATGACCTTTGGCCTGTGGAGCGGTGCTCTCTGGGCAGATGCTGCGTGGGGTGGCTACTGGGCATGGGATATCAAGGAGGTCTGGTCGCTCCTCACCTGGAGCATCTACCTGCTGTATCTGCATGTAGAGCGATATCCCGCATTTGCCGGGTGGCGGCGTCCCCTCATTCTGCTGGGCTTTGCGGCAGTTGTTATCACCTTTCTGGTTGTTAACCTGTTGCCGCGTATTGAATCCATGCACAGCTACGCACTGCCTTAACGGAACAATCACTCTTCCGTTTTTCTGGGTTTCCTTTTCTTTTTGCGCTTCTTCTTCGGGCTGTCGCCTGCGCCAATCTCTTCGAGATTGAGCGCGGGTTCTGCCTGTGGTTTCTCGTGGTATGCCGGCAGAATGTTCTTGTCCAGGAAATCACAGGCCTCTTGAATGGTCTGCCCCAGTGGCCGGATTGCGTGGCCTCCTGCGGTGCGTTGCTCTGTTTCTGTTTTATATTGGTGCTGCATCGGGCGGTCTTCGTGTGCTGTGTCCGCTCCCGATGTCGGGACGAAAATCGGGTAATCCCGTTTCATGTCCAGCGTCATTTCACCTTTAACCAATCGGGTTACGTTGTCAATGGAAAGCATTTGCAGAAGAATCTGCTTGAATGGCTTGTTCTGATGAAAGTTGAAATAGATGGACATGCCGATGCCGAGCAGCATGATGCCTGTAAAAACTGAGCCGGAACACCAGATGGCTATTTCGAACAGCTTCATCGGGAATGTTTCTCTGTTGGTTGCAAACTTGCGCCGGTTGCGCAGGTCTTCCAGCGTCAGTTTGCCATAGCGCCGGAAAGGCACAATGAACACTTGGTATAAAAACCTGAGTATGCCCAGGAAGATGAGCAGGAAAAACACGGCCCCGGAGAGCCAGATGCCCAATGTGATGTAGGGGGATATGTCTGTTTCCATGGAGAGAGAGGGGAGGACGGTATTAGTTTGCGTTGCTTTTCAGAATGGTGCGAACCGGGAATGGAATGTTGATTTTTTCCACGGCAAAGGCATCCAGAATTGCTTTGCCGAACGCGAAACGCGCGGCGTGGTAATCCTCTGTTTTGCACCAGGCGCCTATGTGCAGATTCAGCGAGCTGTCGCCAAAGCCGACAAAGAGCACCGCCGGTGCCGGATTTGTTGCCAGCAGCGGTTGTTCGTCGATGACTTTCAGAATAACCCGTCGCACGTGTTCCAGGTCGCTGGCATAATCGACCCCGAGGTCAAAATCACAGCGGCGGAGGGTGTCGCCCGTCAGGTTGACTACGGGTTCTTTCACCAGCGTTTCACATGGAATACGAACACGCGCATTATCCGTCTGCCGCAGGGTGACGGAGAGCAGGTTTACGCTTTCTACGGTGCCGGAAATACCGCCGGTGCTCACGTAGTCCCCCAGGCGGATGCTGCGTTCGCTCATGATGAAGATACCGCTGATGAGGTTGCTGAGCACGGTTTGCGCGGCAAAACCAATGGCGATACCGGCAACACCAGCCGCGCCGAGCACGCTGATGAGATCGAAGCCCACAGCCCGGAGTGCATGCACGACGATGAATACCCAGAGCAGGGTGAGCAGGGCTTTTTCCAGCAGCGTGCCTACCTGGTGGGGCAATTTGCGGTTCAGGGGGCGGAATGCGCGTTTGAGTATCATGCTGAGCACAATACCGGCTGCAAGCGTAAGCGCAAACACCAGCCACCCCTGCGCCATGAGAAATTGCCACACGGCTCGACTATCGGTCCAATCAACAGTTGCCCACTCCTTCATGCTGTAGATAATAGCATGCCGGATTCGTGGTGGCGAGTATTTATTGCAAAGAATTTCGCGCTGTCAGAGCACGAGCGCCATAATGAGCATGCCTGTGGCTACGCCGTATATGCTCAGATGGTGGTGTCCCCAGCGCTCGGCCATGGGCAGCAGTTCGTCAAAGGATATGTAGACCATGATTCCTGCAACAACGGCAAAAAGCACTGCCAGCAATGCAGGGCTCAGGAAGGGTATCAGAATCAGCATGCCGACCAGTGCTCCCAGTGGCTCCGCCAGACCGGAAAGCAGAGCCCAGCCGAAAGCTTTGCGGCGGTTGCCTGTGCCGTAGAGCAGGGGCAGGGCTACGGCTATGCCTTCCGGTATGTTGTGGATGGCCACTGCCAGTGCGACGGAGGTGGCAATGCCGGTATTGTCGAAAGCGGATGCAACGGTGGCAATGCCTTCCGGGAAGTTGTGAATGGCTATGGCCAGCGTGAAAAGCAGAGCTGAGCGGCGTAGTTTGGCATTGCCTGCAAACTCACCGGTGGATTTGACGCAATCCATGCAGCCGGGGTCAGGAATCTCGTGCGGGTTTTCGTCTTCCGGTATCAGGTGGTCAATGATGCACGCCAGCGCCATGCCTCCGAAAAATGCAAGCGTAGTACCCCAGCGGGCGTTTTCTGCCAGCATTTCTCCTGCGGCGGGCATGAGCTCCATGAACGAGATATAGACCATGACTCCCGCGCTGGCACCCAGGGCAAAGGTGAGCACTCGCGTATCGGTGCGTTTGACGAATAGAGCCAGTGCTGCGCCAATACCAGTGCTTAACCCGGCCAGCAGGGAAAGTATCCCGCCGAGTAACAGATGGTCCTGTGTGCCAGTGAGCATGCGCCCAGTTTAGATGTTTTTGCCAGGCTTGTCAACCGATTTCAGCAGGGGTGCTCAGGCTTGCTCCTGGTGTTGGCGTGAGCGGCGGCTGACGAGCTGGTGCACAAAGTAAAGCGGCAGTCCGAACACCAGAATGAGGAGCAGGGGGGTGAATACGAAGAGATAGAGGCGGAGATAGAGGGTGCAGGTGGGGTCTCCGGCATCGGCGCCCATTTTCCACCAGTGGTAGGTGGCAGTGGGATTCCAGGTAACGGGCGAACCCGGGATGAGGTGCATGAGTCCGCGGCGCGCCATGGCGGCCGGGTAGCCGCGGTTGCTGGCGGTCAGGTAGTATTCATCTGCCAGGGAGCTTTCGCCCGCGCTGTCGTAATAGCGGCCAATTTCGTAGGGTGCAAAGGGGCTTTCGAGCATGGTGTCTGCGTACTGCAGCAGTCTCAGCCCTTCTTCAGAATCGGCTTCCACGCCATTGCCGAAAATAAGCATGGAACCTGCCTTGACGGCGGCATCTGCGTGCCCTTGCTGGGCTGCGGCGCGGTAGGCTTCCAGCGCTTCAGTGGCTTTACCTTCTTCCTGCAGCATCCAGGCCCGGTGGTAGAGTGCTGCCGGCACTCCGGCTGCCACGGCTTTGTTGAGGTATTGCATACCCTTGGCTGTGTCCTGCGGTATGCCCTTGCCCTTCAGGTATGCATCTGCCACTACATAGGTCATCTGCGCGTCTTTGCCCTGGTCTGCCAGCTGGGTGGCGTAGGTAAGCGCTTTTGCCTCATTTGCCGTGGTTCCCAGACCCTTGGTGTATATCTTGAAGAGCTGGTAGGCGGCTGGGAGCACGCCGGCGCCTGCTGCCTGTTCCAGTTTTGCGATGCCTTTGACTGCATCCTGTGCCACGCCCAGTGCGTTGAGCTCCATGTAGCCTTGCCAGTAGAGTGCTTCCTGATTCCCTTGTGCAGCCAGGGTGCTGTAGGTAGTGTAGGCTTTAGCGTAGGCAGATGCTGCTGCCTCCGGGCTGTTTTGTCTGGTATATAAATCACCCAGGATGAATGCGGCAGATGGTTCACCTGCTGCAGAAAGACGGTTGAACCATTCAATGCTTCGCGTCTGGTCCGCAGGGATGACTTCGTCTCCGCTCATGAAAAGCCGCGCGAGCATCCACATGGCTTTCTGATCGCCGGCGGTGCCTTTTTCCGTCAGGTTAGCAATGAGTTTATCCGCCCAGGCTGAGGCTTGCGTGCTGTGGCCTTTGAGCGCATAGCGCAGGTAAAGCTGGCGCTGGGAATAGGCGTCTCCCTTTTCTGCTTCGGTTTTGAGCTGTGCCACACTGGCTTCCATGCGCTCATCATCGCAGGTGAGGGAATCTGCTGCCAGCAGGGGCAGGGTAAGCAGGGCTGTGAAAATCCAGGCGCGTTTCATGTGGGGGTGTAGGGGAGACTTGGTACTCCAGGTATATGTTGAAAGAAAAAACCGGTGCTGACATGGTAAATCAGCACCGGTGATGAGGTAAATAATCTTACTCACCGCGGCGGAAACCACCGGACTTGCGGCCACCGCCGTTGCGATTGAATGGTTTGCGGGCTCCGAAAGAAGGCTTGCGCTCTCCAGCAAAGGAACGGCGCTCACCGAAGGATTTGCGGTCGCGGTCGCCGAAGGAACGGCGCTCACCGAAGGGCTTGCGCTCGCCGTCGCCGAAGGAGCGGCGCTCACCGAAGGGCTTGCGGTCGCGGTCTCCGAAGGAGCGGCGCTCACCGAAGGGCTTGCGGTCGCCATCGCCGAAGGAGCGGCGCTCACCGAAGGGCTTGCGGTCGCGGTCGCCAAAGGAGCGGCGCTCACCGAAAGGCTTGCGGTCGCGGTCTCCGAAGGAGCGGCGCTCACCGAAGGGCTTGCGGTCGTTAAAGCCGCGGGAAGCCTCACGACGGTTGCGAGGGGCACGGCCAAAGGGGCGGCGGTTGTCCTCGCGTTCGGGCTCGTAGGCTTCGCCCTCTGTGAACTTGGTGGCAATGCCGAGGGCCTCTTCCTCTGTTTCGAAGTCGGCAGGGTTGAAGACGTAGTTGTCATCATCGTCTTCTTCCACGGTTTTGCCGGCGGCGGGTGTGGGACGCGGTTTGAACACCTGCCTGGCGCCCACGAGCCCCTTGCGGCGGCGCGGGTTGGTGCCTGCCTGCTCAATCTGCTCAGCCGTCATGAGCTGGCAGTGACCGGGTTCCAGGTCCCCCCCCCAGAGGGAACCGATGCGTACGCGCACCAGTTTCTTGACGCGCAGCCCCAGGCAAGCAAACATCTGGCGCACCTGGCGCTTCAGCCCCTGTTCCAGCACCACGCAGGCGCGGCGGGCGGAAAGGCGGGAAACGTACTTGGCTTTTGCCTGACCTTCGGGAATGCGCACACCTTTGAGCAACTGGATAAGCACGCTGCTGTCGAATGCCTGGTCGAGCGTGACCCAGTATTCTTTTTCTACGCCACCACTGGGGTGCGCGAGGTTCTGGCACATGCTGCCATTATTGGTGAAAATCAGCAGACCCTCACTATCGGCATCCAGACGACCCACGTAGTTGGCATGGCGGTATTTGGCCGGCAACAGGTCGTATACGGTGCCGATGGCGCCCTGTGCCTCGCGACTGCAGACATAGCCGCGTGGCTTGTTGAGCAGGATGACCACTTCTTCCTGCGGTACGGCGCGGCGGCCATCCACTTTCACGAAGTCGCTGGGCATTACGCGCAGGCCGGGGGTGTCAACGGCCTTGCCGTTCACTTCAACCCGCCCTTCTGCAATAAGGCGGTCCGCAGCGCGTCGGCTCTCGTAGCCGCACATGGCCAGAAACTTGTTGAGACGCACGCTGCCTTCGGGGGCGGCTGGGTAACCCGTTTCTTCAGTCATAGTTCAGATAAGAAAAATTCAATGGGATAAAAGAAGCCCCGCGGTTGCCACAACCGGGGGCTCCAGAAAATGTGAATACCCTCTCGTGAGGGGCGGAATCAGGCCTCGAACTTGGTCTTGGGCAGGCCGATGGGGCTCTGACCTTCCTTCCACTGACCGCGTTCCTTCATGAGCTTCACGCGCTCGAAACGCTTGAGAACAGAACGCTTGCCGCCAACGGTACCAGTAGCCTTGAGTGTGGAGTGCTTGGACATATTTGTGTGTTTGGTAAAGGTTAACTCCGCATCACTGCGGAAAAGTGGTCGCTTCTTATACAGCAGAAACTCCCGAATTGCAAGCCAAATTTCTGACTTTTTTTACATTTTGAACAAATTAAACAATTCTTTAAACAAAAGTGCAGAGATGATGCGCCTGACTGGTTGAAGAGAGTGCGTCACACGGCGCGATTACGCTTGACGCTCTCCCCCTACCTGGGATACCATGAGGGCAGACCTAGGGAACAATAATAACCACTAAGTAATAGACAAGACTATGAACAAGAAATACATCCTTATGGCTATGGTGGCAGGCTCCGCGCTGCTCACCACTTCATGCTCCACGATGGTAAATGGCAACAATGTGTCTGCCAACAAGGTGGGATACGGTGCTCAGGCTTTCCCTGCCACGGTGGTGGCTGCCAGAAACGTAACCATCGAGACGAGCAGCACGGCTAAGAACGTAGGCACCGGCGTGGGTGCGGTTCTGGGCGCTGGTGCAGGCCAGATGCTGGGTGGTGGTTCCGGCCGCATTGTATCTGCCGCTGGTTTCGGCGTGCTGGGCGCTCTGGCTGGCCGTTATATCACCGACGCTGCCGGTAATACGCAGGGCCAGTCCATCACGGTCAAGATTGATGGTACTAACCAGCTCTATTCCGTAATTCAGCCTGTGTCCGAGCAGGTGGGGTACATCCCGGTGGGGGCTCACGGCCTCTACTACCACGGTACCAACAACAGCCGCTTCGAACCCGATGGTACCTATTAATCCGCAGCTTTGCTGCTGAGGCTGATTTCCTGATTACCCTGCCGGATGACGGCAGGGTGATTTTGCTATTGCGGTAAGACAAAAACCTCCGGCAGCGTGCATGCTGCCGGAGGTCGGAAACGGAGATATCTCCGGGTGCTTAGTTGCTTGTTTCCTTTTCCTGCGCTTCGAGCATGGCGTAGGCGCTGGTTTCATCGGGGTCGGGACCATGGTGGACACCGGTGATTCGGGAACGGAAAAGCTTCATGATGAAGACAAAGGAGCAGGGAATGAAGAACACACCCAGTGCTGTGGCAATGCTCATGCCGATAACCACCACCACGCCGATGGAGTTGCGAGCCAGTGCACCGGAACCTTCTGCTGTGACCAGCGGTACACAACCCAGGATGAAGGCGAATGAGGTCATGAGAATCGGGCGGAGTCGCATGCGGGCTGCTGTTACGGCAGCGTCGATGAGTTCCTGCCCACGCTCCATCTGCAGCACGGCAAACTCCACGATGAGGATGGCGTTCTTGGCCGCAAGACCTACGAGCATCACCAGACCAATCTGGGCGTACATGTTGAGGTCAATCTTGGTCCACAGCAGCCCCAGGAAAGCGCCCAGCACGGCAATCGGCACGGTCATGAAGATGGCGATGGGAAGTGTCCATTTCTCATACAGAGCCGCCATGATGAGGAATGCAAACACGGCAGACAGGCCAAAGATGGAGCCGAGGCCGAGACCATCCTGCACTTTCTTTTCCTGGAAGCTCATGTCCACGTATTCAATGGCGAACTTGGTGGTATCCAAGTTTTTGGCAAAGACTTCTTCCACTGCGGCCATGGCCTGGGCGGTGGAGTATCCTTCTGCCGGGCTTACGGAAATCTTGGCGGCGTTGTAGTTGTTGTTGCGCCACACGAATTCGGTGTCGGCTATGTCCTTGATGGTGACCAGTGTGCTCAGCGGCACGGAGTCACCCTTGGCATTGCTTACGTAGAAGTTTGCAATCTGCTCCGTATTGGCGCGGCTGACACCGGCAGCCTGCATGTATACCTGCCACTGCTGGCCGAACTGCGTGTAGTAGTTCACGAAGCTGGAGCCGTTGAAACACTGCAGCAGCTGGTTGGCGGCGGCATAGTCCACCCCCTGCGCCAGACATTTTTCCTTGTCGATGGCGATGCTCTTCTGCGGCACCTGCGGCAGCATCATGTCCGATGCCTTGGCAATGGCCGGGTGCTTCATGAGCGCCTGCTCGAACTTCTGGGCCTGGTCGTACAGCGGACCTACGCCCTGGCCGTCCAGGTCTTCCAGAGCCACGGCAATGTCGTTACCTACACCCACGCCGGGGATGGCAGGGGGGCTCACCAGGAAGCTGACGCCGTCCACACCGCACATGGCCAGCTTGGCCTGCACGCGCTTCTGGACATCATCCGCTGTGGGGATTTCGCCATTTTCCATAAGCGGGCGTTCCGCATAGGGTTTCAGACATGCAAAGAAGGAGAGTGCGTTGGTGGTCTGCACTCCGATGACGAGATTCATGCCGATAATGGACACGGCGAAATCTGTGGTAGGTTCCTCAAGCAGCACTTTTTCCACCGGTATGACCTGCTCTGTGAGGCGCTGGAGGGAAACACCGGGTTTCATGATGACGCCGCCAATGAGGAAGCCCTGGTCTTCTGCCGGCAGGAAGCCGCCGGGTACGCGCTGGGCCACCGGGATGATGCAGGCGGTGATGCCCGCCAGCAGAGCCATGGAAATAACCAGATTCTTGCAAAGCCAGTGGCATACCTGCGAGAACTTGTCGGCAACGGCATCATAGCAGCGGTTGAAGAGGTTGTAAAGCGGCGTAAGCAGCGAGCGGTGTTCTTTCTTGGGCTTCAGCATGAGGGCTGAGAGCGCCGGGGAAAGCGTGAGTGCATTGAAGGCTGAAATCAGCATGGATACGGCAATGGTCACGGCAAATTGCTGGAACAGTGTGCCTGTAATGCCGGGCAGTAGTGCCGTGGGCAGGAATACTGCTGCCAGCACCAGGGCAATGGCCACTACCGGACCGCTCACTTCCTTCATGGCGGCGAAGGTAGCCTGGCGCGGGTTCATGCCGTTTTCCATGTGGGCTTCCACGGCTTCCACCACCACGATGGCGTCGTCCACCACCAGACCGATGGCCAGTACCATGCCGAGCAGGCAGATGGTGTTGAGCGTGAAGCCGAGCATGGGGAAGAAGATGAAGGTGGTCACCAGCGACACCGGCACGGCGATGAGCGGAATGAGTGTGGCGCGCCAACCCTGCAGGAAGACGAATACCACCAGGGCTACCAGCACCATGGCTTCAAAGAGAGTGTGTGCAATTTCGGTGATGGAGTCGCGCACGGTTGTGGTGGTATCCAGCGCCACAAATCCGCGCATACCTTCGGGCATCACCTTGGCTTTTTCTGCCAGAAGAGCCTTGACCTTGTTCACGGTTTCAATGGCGTTGGAGCCAGCGGCCTGGTATATGGCCAGCGAAGTGCCGGGGCGCCCGTTGATGCGGCTGGCCTGAGAGTAACTCTGCGAACCAAGTTCAATCTGCGCAATGTCCTTGAGGTAAACTGCCTGGGTGCCTTGCTGGCGCACGATGATGGAGTTGAACTCCTCCACTGAGCTCATGCGTCCCTGGTTGCGGATGGTGTAGGTGAATTCCTGACCGTCGGGCATGGGTTCGGCACCTACGGCACCACCGGGGTTGATAGCGTTCTGGTCGCTGATGGCCTTGTAGACTTCGCTCACCGAGATGCCTTTCTGTGCCATTTTATCGGTGTCCAGCCAGATGCGCACCGCAAAGCGCGCACCGAACACCTGCACGTCGCCCACACCTTCCACGCGCTTGAGCGGGTCTACCAGGTTCAGGAATGCATACCCCGTGAGACTCACAGGTTCAAAGAAGCCTTCGGGGGAGTCCAGCGCGTACAGCATGAGGGGCAGACCGGAGGACTGCTTGATGGTGATGCCCATCTGAGATACCATGTTAGGCAGCTGGCTGGTGGCCTGGCTGTACCGCATGTAGGTGTTCTGCTGGTCGGTGTTCGGGTTGGAGCCTGCTTCAAAGATAACGTTGATGCTGCAAGAACCGTTGTTGGACGAGGTGGAGTTCATGTAATCCATCTTTTCCACGCCGGAGAGCTGCAGCTCAATGGGTGTTGCGACGGATTCTGCCACTTCTGTAGCATTGGCACCAGGATAAGCTGCCGACATGGCAATGGTCACCGGTGCGATGTCCGGGTACTGGGCAATGGGTAGCGCTACCATGCTGATGAGACCCAGCAGGGTTGTTACCACGGCAATGACGCCTGCAATAATCGGGTGCTTGATAAAGAACGGAGACATATGGGGAGAAGGTTTTTAGTTGTTGTACTGGGGAACTTCCTTGACCGGCTCTGCGGTGACAGAGGGGGTGACCGTCTTGGTGGGTATGTATATGAACGGCTGCGGGGTAAGCTTGTTCACGGGCGCTTTGGCTGCCTCGTTGGCGGCGTATGCCTGTGCTGCCATCATGGAGCCTTCCACAACGACATTCACATCTGTGGCGTCCTTGAAACCAAGGCTCTTGACCACCATGTCCATGAGCGATTTGCATCCTTGCCCGAATGCCATGAGGTCGAGCTCATCCTTGGCTCCGGCCTGTCGCAGCACCAGTTCCCGGTAATCGGCGGCGGCCATCTTGCGCAGCAGCAGCTCGCCCCAGTCGCTCACGCCTGCGTCGGCAAGTGCGCTTTCCGGCAGAGGCTTGCCGGCTTCTTTTTCCAGAAGCGCGCGGAATGAGTCTACTCCGGCATTTTTGAGAATGAGTTCACCCCAGTCCTTGACCTTGGCTCCACCCAGGATGATGGATTCCAGATTAGGTGCTTTGGTTTTGGCGAGTACCCCGCCGGCTACCATGGTGCGGTCGGGCTCGATGACCTGCATGGGCTGGAGCATTTCCTTGCCTGCGCCGTTGTCCAGCTTCAGGTTGATGATGGGTCCCTTGGTGATGGGCAGCATCTGGGGCGTGTTGTCGGGCTTGAGCAGCACAATGAGATCCATGCCCTTGGCATTAAGCGGGGCGCGGGCCGGCACCAGGCAGGCGTTCAGAATGGGTTGCAGTTTGGCTCGTACGGTTACAGCCATGCCGCTGCGCAGCATTGCCTGGTCATTGTCCACTTCACCGATGACTTCCAGCGTGCCTGTGCTGGTGCTCAGGGTATTGTTAGCCGTGACCACGCGTCCTTTCTTCGGGTACGGCATGTTGTCATCCAGAATGATGTCAAATTCCGGGTCTGCGGCAGTGCGCGGGTCTGTCTGGCGCACCCGGTAGTTGGCAAATCCACGGCTGGCACCGCGGCCGCTCAGCCCGAAATCCACGCGCATCGGATTGACGGAGGAGAGCGTGACCAGCGGCTGTGCATCTGTGGCACTCACCAGTGAACCGACGGAAACTTTGTGAATACCCACGCGCCCTGCAAATGGGGCGGTGATGGTCGTGTAGCCCAGGTTGATTTCTGCCTGGTGCACGGCGGCCTGCATCTGCGCGATGGCGGCGTCGGCTTTGCGGACCGTGGCTTCATTGGTGGTGACGAGGGTTTCGCTGTCAGTGACCACTTTGTCAGAGATTGCGCCGGGGGTGGATTCCCGCAGCCGGCGGTAGCGCTCCAGATTCTGGCGGCTCATGGTGAGCTGCGCCTCTGCCTGCTCGCGGCTGGCTTTGGCAGCAGCCAGGTTGGCCCGTGCCTGATCCAGAGCAGCCTGGTATGGTGCCGGGTCAATGGTGAAGAGTACATCTCCCTTGTTCACCATGGAACCATCCTTGAAGTGCTGCTGGAGCAGGAATCCGCTCACCTGCGGGCGGATGTCTGTTTCATCCACGCCGCGCAGAGAGCCGAACCATGTGCCGGTTTCAGCGACATCCTGCTGCAGCATGCGGCTGATTTTGACCGGGAAGGGCGGCAGGGTGGGCTTGGCATCGGGATTCGGTGCCTTTTCCCCGCTCCCGGTAGCTGCGGCTACTACGGCGGGGTCTGCTTCGGGTTTGAAACTGAATGGCACGGGAACGATGGTGGCAGGCTTCTCTCCCTTGGCCAGACGACTGTTGGCAGAGGAGATGTTTACCGCTTGAACTGCGTTTTGCTCGTCGGTCACGACGGGGGCCTGGGTGGGGTCATCGTATCCCATGGCTTTGAGACGCTCCAGGAGCGAGATGCTGCCGTAATCCTTGACGGAAACCATGGTCTGCGTGGAATGGTAGCCGTTGCTTTCCTCAACGCGGAGCTGGTATTCACCGCCGACGGTTACCGGCAGCATGTGGGGAACGTTTTCTTTGTCCACCACAATGATGAAATTGTTGAGCAGTACGTTACGAATGGCTATTTTGGGCACCAGCATGGCAGTACCGCTGGCAAGCGGTATCTTGACACGCACCGGCATGCCGCCACGCAGGACGTTGTCCGGGTTTGCAATGATGCCTTCCACATTGACCAGACCGGAGGAGGTCAGCACACTGTCCATGGCCACCAGCGTACCTTTGTGCGGCAGGGGGGTGCCATCTTCCATGAGCAGTTGGAATTGCGGTGCAGGTGGGGCTTCCTTGCTGTTGGTGCCTATGTTGCCGTATTTGCTGAAGATGTTGATGAGGTGGTCACCGTTGACAGAGAAATCTACGCGGATGGGGTCAATGGAGGTGATATTGGCCAGATTAGTGGCCGGACTTACCAAATCGCCGATGGAGACGGCTGCCGTACCCATGATGCCATCGTATGGGGCGCGGATAACAGTGTAGTCGAGGTTTATCTGTGCGGTGTTGACGGCTGCTTCCTGCTGGCCGATCTGGGCTTTGGCTGCCTCTACCTGAGCCATGGCTGCTTTAAGTGTCTGCTGGGCATCAGTGAAATCCTTTTCCGACACGGAGCCTGATTGCACAAGCTGGCGGTAGCGTTTGACATCCAGCTCAGCCTGCTGCGCGGTAGCCTCTGCCGCGGCAAGGGACGCATGCGCTGCCTGCAGGTTGGCCTTGCAGCGTTCCAGTTCTGCTTCAAAAAGCTTGGGGTCAATGCGGAAAAGAACGTCGCCCGCTTTGATGCGTCGTCCGTTCTGGTATTCCTGCGAAATCAGGAATCCGGTGATGCGTGGGTGGATGTTGGTGTCCTTTTCGCCCCGCAGGTAGCCGAACCACTCGCCGTAGTCCGTCACTTCCTGGTGAAGCATGTTGAATACCTTGATATTGGGTGCGACAACCTGTGTTTCTGCCGTTTTGTCTTCTTCAGGCAGACAGGAAGTCAGGAGACCGAGGGAGCAGCCTCCCAGTGCAATGGCCAGAATCGTGTTGCGAGTCATGGTGCTTGAGTGTTGGTATTAAAGGTTTCAGGTGCAGGAGCGGAGCAGGATGATGATGCCGACCAGTGCGAAGATAATCATTCCCATGCCTATGTTGCCGCCTTGTTCTCCTTCCTGGGCGGTATCAGTTTCAGGCCCGATGCGCATGGGTTTTGCTGGCGGAGCCGGCTCACTGGGCATTTCCCAATTTCTCCTGGGCTTGCGCCGTGGTGCAGGGGGGATGTTCACTTGTGCTTCCTGTCGCTCGGGTGCGGGTGTGGTGGGAGCCTGGGGCTGTTCCGGGGCGAGTGGAAGGGGTGTGGAGAGCATGGAGTGATGCTGCGCGGCAAATACCCGGGCGCGTTCCTCCTGCTCGCTGATCATGGCATTGAGCTTGTGTACCAGCTGCGCAGACATGGCCTCCAGTGCCATGCGCTGGGCTTCGGTGCTGACGTGTTGCTCGTTGTTGTTATCCATGGCGCAGTATTATCAGTTGCCTGGTGCCGGGCTTTGCTGGCGCATGGCGTTAAGCACGGCGCTTACCAGCCTTTGTCTGTCGCTGCGGGCTGCTGCAGCCAGCTGCAGGAAATCGGCCAGGTGAAAATCTCCATGTGTACGCAGGAATTCCCGGTCTTTTTCGTCTCCGTACATGATGCTGGGGTCAAGAATGCCGAATATCTTGGCCTCGGCTTTGCGTATGATGCGCGGCAGGTAGGGAATTTCCTGGAACTCATCGGTCTCTGCGGGTAAATCTGCCGCGGAAATGGGTTTTGCATTGCCGGACATGCCGCGCATGGCGTTGAGAAAGTAATGCCGCCGTACGGCTGCAATCAGCAGGGTGGTGCTGGGGCTTGGTGCGCCTTTTTCAGCATATTCGCGCACGTATCCATGCATTTCTGCCGGCTGGTAGCCTATGGTTTTCAGAAAATCCTGCTCCTCCGGCAGATAAAATCGCTCTGCAGGAGTCTGAGGGTTAAGCTGGTAGCGTTCCACGGCTTCCCGGAAAAGGGACATGAAGCGGTCATTCCATTCCATATGGAGAAATTATAAAGGTACTGTTTCTTGTTTGCAAGCGGAAAAGACGCCTTGCACCTGTATAACATTAAATAGTTGGATGAGCTTTACTTCATGCGCCAGAACAGTACGACAAGGCTGTAGGTGCAAAGCCACATCAGCATGCAGGTGATAAGGCAGCCCAGCATGAGCTCTGCACACACGGTCAGCAGACTCACGTGGCTCAGCACCTGCATAACGGCATCCCAGCCCTGCAGGGCGGCTTCTGCTGCCTGGTGAATCAGCTCTATGTCAATGCCGCTGCCCAGACCCAGAGCTCCCATAAGCAGTGCGCCGACATACCATTGCAGCGGCCAGGCTATCACCTGATATCCCGGGAAGGAAATGCAGCAGGCCAGTACCGACATCGGGATATTTCCCCGCGTGCGTATGCTGCTGAGTACAGCAAATACCATCTGCAAGGGAACCGGGGCAATGGCCCAGCTGGTTCCCCATGCTGCGCCGATAGCTACGCTGCGTGATTCCCACAGCCAGAGTGCAGGGGTGAACAAACGCTCCGGCAGCATGATTTTCCATGCCCTGCTGCTGGCTCGTTTGTTGCGCAGGTAGGTGTCTACCTTCTGCACCAGCTTGTTGTAGTCAAAGTTCATGCGTTTGCGTAGAATTGCTCTACAAGCTCCACGCTGCGATGCGTGGCTCCGGAATGCACGTGCAGGGCATTGTAGGCCCGTTCAATGCGCGCTTGTGTGGCTTCGCTCTTGTCCAGGGCTGATTGGATGGTGGCTGCCAGCTCAGGTGCTTCGCAGGAGAGGATGGCATCATCATTCTTCAGCAGGGTAACAAGGTCGGCAAAGTTGGTCATATCCGGGCCTATGATAACCGGCTTACGTGCGGCAATGGCTTCCACCGGGTTCTGCCCGCCCTTTGCCAGGAAGCTTTTGCCGATGACAACGGCGTCTGCCAGTGCAGTCCATTCGCGCAGTTCGCCGGTGGTGTCCGCCACGTAGCACGCATTGACCGGTATTTCTGCCGGCAGTTCACCGGCAGTGCGGAGCAGGGGGGTGAAACCAGCCTGGCTGAGGTCTGCCACTACCTGCTCGCGGCGCTCGGCATGGCGCGGCACAATGAGCGGGAATGCACCTGCCTCACGTATGGCGGTGGCAATGAGAGCTTCCTCTCCTGCATGCGTGCTGGCTGCCAGTACGACCGGTTTTTCTGCACGCAGGGAGTCCAGAATGGTGCGGAAGTCCTCACGCATGCTCTGCGGGGCATCACCCATTACATCAAACTTGATGCTGCCGGGGGCGGTGATGATATCAGGGTCAACGCCGATGCGTGCAAAGCGGCCTTTGTCATTCTCATTCTGGGCGCCGAGTGCGCTGAGTCGTTCAAAAAGCAGGCGTGTGATACCGCGTACCTTGGCGTAGCGCCCTTCGCTGCGGGGGGAAAGTCTCGCGTTCACCATGATCATGGGGATGCTGCGGCGGTGGCATGATTCTGCAAAATTCGGCCACAGTTCGGCTTCAATCAGCACAACGGCGCGTGGGGCAAAACGCTTCAGACAACGCCCCGGCAGCCCTGGCACATCCAGCGGAGAGTATAGCGGGCGGACATTCGGTAGTGCGGCATCTCGCGCCACCTGATGCCCGGTAGCTGTGCTGGTGGAGAGGATGACCGGCTCATCGTGCGTTTTGCTCCATTCGCGTATGAATTTGAGCGCAATGAACGTTTCGCCCACGCTGACTGCGTGCACGTAGAGCCCGCCCTTGGGTTCGTCTCTGGCCGGCTTGCGGTAAAAGCCGAAACGCTCGGAGAGCCCGGTGCCAAAGCCTCCGCGTTTCTTCATCTTGATGAGGTATCCCGGTATGGAAATGAGCAGGAATACCGGCAGCAGCAGGTTATATATCAGGAGAAAGATAAGGCGCTTCATATCGAATCAACTTGGTAGAAGAGTATTACGTTCTTGCCGTAGTGGCGGGTGTCGACCAGTTTCCAGCCCGGGAATTCACGGCTGTGCGAATCGCCTACACCGTATCCCTCCTGTGCTTCTGCAATGAAATAACCGCCTTCTGCCAGTAGTTCGTGCAGACGGTCTGTCATCAGTTCTGCTATCATATCCCGGTCTCCTATTGCTTTGGCGTAGGGCGGGTCTGCAAAGATGTAATCGTATTTTCCGGCATCCCGCTTCACGAATTGCAGACAATCACTCTGTACGACGCTGCCGCCCACCATCCGGGAGCGCTCCAGATTCTGCCGTGCCATGGTGCAAGAGGGGCGTGCGGCATCCACCATCCGGGCGCTGACCGCTCCGCGGCTCAGTGCCTCAATGCCCACAGAACCTGAACCGCAGAATAAATCAAGTACCCGGGCCCCTTGAATGGTTGGCCCGAGTATATTGAACAGTGCTTCGCGCACGCGGTCCTGTGTGGGGCGCACTTCTCCCTGTGGCACGCGAATCGGTAATCCTTTGGCAGCTCCTGCTATGATTCTCATGTTGTCTGCTGGGCTTTTTATGAGTAAAAACGGGAGCCTTTGGCTGGTGCTGGCTCCCGTTTAGTGAATAATCTTAATAAGCTTGGTTACTTCTGCCCCGGACGCGTGGCGCGTGCGCTGGCCGTTGTGATGGGGAAGATGATGGTGTAACCGTGGTTGGCAATGACCCCACCGCTGATGACTGAACGCTCTACCAGACTGTAATAGAGGAAAACAGCTTTGCCGTCAGTCGCTTTTGTGATGCGAATCATCTCACGGAGGGCTGAAAGGGAGTCCTTTTTCTCCATGACCCACTCATTGCCGGTCTGGGGACCGTAATCAAATGTTTCGTCTGCGGAGAATGCCTGGCCTTTCAGTTCGCCGTTATTGGAAATCCACACGTTCTTGTTGCCGTCGTAACGGAGTGAACCAATGGTGAGCGGCATGGTGCCGCCATTGTTGACGCGCGTGCCGGACAATACGCTGTAGATGTTGCCGCCATCGTTCTTCAAACCTACGATGACATCTGCCAGACGCGCCATCTTGGTCTTTTTCCAGGCATCTACGTATTTCTCGTATTCTCCTTTATCCGGCCACAAATCAGCGTCGTAGCTCATAATATGATCTGGGGAGCCTTTCTCGTTGATTGCCTGTTGTTTCTCTTTCGGCAGTTTGACAAAACGCTCAATCGCTGCACGGTGCAATTCTGCGAATGAAGCATCACGCACCGGGCGAATGACGGAGCCCTGCATGGTTGTCCCATTCGTGGGCAGATACCCCTGGATGGTCTGGGCTGCGGTGTCTGCCAGCGCTACGCTGCACAGCATGAACGCTGCAATCAACTTGCTAAATTTGTTTTGTGTCAGATTCATATCGGATGCCTCATACTCTAGCATCGATTTTTTTTCTTGGCAAGCATGAAATTCGGTGCTATTGTCATGCTGATATGAGATTCTCACGGGCTTTACACGTGCTGGTAGTGGCTGTTTCTGCGTTTCTTCTGGAATCGTGTCAGACATCCACTCCCGCTTCTCGAATAGGGCAGAACCCTGTCATGTATGATATGCTTACTCCTGAGCAGAAGATGCTGGTACAGCAGGGGCGTATCTGTGAGGGCATGAGTAAGGATGCAGTCTATCTTGCCTGGGGAAATCCCAATACCCCGCCAGTCTCTGGCCAGCAGGATGGCGTAAGCTATGAAAAATGGGTGTATGCATCATACCAGCCTGTGATGGTGGATTCTGTCAGTGTCGGGTTTGGCTGTGGGCATGGACCCTTCTGGCATGGTGGGGGTATTGGTACTTCCACGGCGTATGTGCCCCGGGAAAATGCCTGGGTCATGTTCCAGAATAACAAGGTAACGGCTTGGGAAGAGCGCCGTTAATCTTTTCCTCTTTTATGAAAAACGACATATATACTCTCAAAACATCAGAATTAACGGTTCGTATTACCAACTTCGGTGCCCGTGTGCTTTCTTTTGAATATCAAGGCACTGATTGCTTGTATGGCCCCAAAACACTGGAGGACTTGCCCACGGATACCTGCTACTGTGGCAGTATCTGCGGGCGTGTGGCCAACCGTATAGCCGGTGGTTCCTTTACGCTTGATGGTAAGGAATACAGCCTGGCTGTCAATAATGGCCCCAATCATCTCCACGGCGGGTTGAAGGGCTTTTCGGATATCCCCTGGCAGGTAGAGGAAGTAACTGATTCCCGCCTGGTGCTCTCCCTTGTGTCTCCGGATGGTGATGAAAACTACCCTGGTGAAGTGAAGGTGCGTGCGGTGTACTCGGTAGAGGGGCGGCGTCTGACTCTGCAGCTGGAGGGGTGCACGAATGCCCCGACTCTGCTTAATCTCACGAATCATGCATATTGGAATCTCTCCGGGGCAGGAACTATTGATACTCATTGCCTGCAGGTGAATGCCACGGCATATACGCCCATGGTTGCGAATATCCCGACTGGTGTCATTGCTCCCGTTGCCGGCTCGTTGTACGATTTGCAACGCCCCGCTTCTCTCGGAGAACGCAACGCCCCCGGCGCGATTGAGGGTGGGTATGATGATAATTATGTACTGCCGGCAAAGCCTGGTGTGAAATTAGCTGCTGTGCTTACAAATGGACGACGCACGCTCCGCGTGTTGACCGACGCCCCTGGTCTGCAGGTATATACTGGTGATTATCTTCCGCTGAAACGTGGTGGTGTGGCTCTGGAAGCCCAGAATTACCCGGATTCTCCCCATCATCCGCATTTCCCCAGCATTGAATTGCGCCCCGGAGAAACGTATTCCCGCTGCATTGCCTGGGAGATTGATTAATTGTTGCGGGCCAATCTGATAAGGCATCGCCCGTCTATCGCCCTCCGTCAGCTCGACAAATTGACTTTGTCGAGCTGGATGTTTTTTATTTTGAATTACGCGTTGGAATAATTAGCGGAGGGGCGCCATACTTGCTGCCACTGCCGCTTTATCCTCGTTTTTTTTCATCGCTTGTTAAAAAGGGGTAATACCAAATCTACCATGTAGACGCTTGAGGCGGTTATTTTGTTGAGTGATTCTGGAATTATGGATGCATGATGCTGCCTTGCTTTTCCCAAGACGGGAGCTCATCGTCATCGATATGGAAGGGCTGTTGTTGCTGCTGGGCGTATGTAATGAAGGGGTATGCAGGCAGGATGATGACCGCCGCACAGATGACAGCTGTGCCTTCTGCCACACATAATGTGGCGGTGGCCGCCATGTCCACAGCAGCCAGCGGAGCGCCCACCACGCTGCGCCATACGGAAGGGGTGCCGGGTTTGTCCTTAATGGGCAAATCGCAAAGAGGATAGCATGTGGATTGTAAATTATGTGCTACCTTGCGGGCTCTGGCAAAATCAAACCTGCTGGCAGGTATACAGCTGAGACTGTTGTATTCTATTGCTTCCCCTGTAATGTTTACCGGTTGCATCCATACTTCTTCGGGTATAGAGGGGTCAAACGTGAATTGCTCCCGGAGTTGCCGCTCTGTTAAAGCGTACGTGTAGCTGTCTGTACTATCAGCACGACGAATGATTGGACGATGCGCGCTTGCATACTGAATGGTGCGTTTCTGGTAGTGGATGCCGTTTAGTTGATATAGATAAAGATCTGAGGAGCTTCCCCATGAGCCCGTTTCAATCACACCAACCCAGTCATCCAGTTTTGCACGCCGTTGGGGGAAATGGTGGTCAACCATGGCCACACGAGCATCCGGAGGGGAAACCAGCTCGCGCAGATTGCAGGTAGGCGGCGTTTCAAAGCAACACGAACTCTGCCCCAGCGCCGCAAGGCTCAGGGCTGTAGTGGCCATAATTCTGGGGGATATAGTCTTCATCGCCATTCGCCTTCTGCATTGGTTTTTGAATTATTGCCATGCCACAGGGGCATAAGACTACGCTTCCTGCGTTTGTATTAAAAACGGGCAAACAGCAGAGCTGCGCGTTCCAGGTCCTTCATGGCGTTTCTCTGCTGCCGTACGCTTAGTATCGGCAGTTTTGTGGAAGGATTACCTGTAAAGTAAAGCTTGCCGTCCTTCACCGGAAAATCGGGAAAATGCAGGCGGTGCTGCTCCAGCAACCGGGGCAGGCGTTCGCGGTAGAAAGCGCGAAGCCTGTTGGCAAAACTGTCTTTTTCCTCTTCATCTGCTATCCAGCAGTCCCATTCCCAGCCGGACGGCTCTCCCCATTCTTCCTCAGGTGCCATGGCTGCTCCATTGAGCATGAGGGGAAGCAGAAATGACAACGCAGAACCATTGAATGCCTGGCGTAGCATGCGCTGGCATTCATCCTGAGTCAGCCCCTCCAGCCGTTGCATCAACCGCAGGGCATATTCATGGCTCTTTCTGGTATACTTGTCTGCACAGCCGTAGAATTCGTTGTGCGAAAGCAGCGTGCCCAATGCCTCCAGCAGGTGACTGCGTTTGAGCGGGTGGCGCAGCAGTTCATCTGCCATGGCCCAGTGGCAGGTGTCTACTGCCTCATGCAGAGCACCCATACACCCCCCTGACGAGTCATGGTCCGGTGCATACCCGTGTCGCAGTGCGCTTGCCATACTCAACAGGTTGCCGGAGCGGGCCTTCTCATGCAGCGCTGCCAGGTGCGCCACCAGGTCTGCTCCGGTATTGTCCTCAGCATCGGGGTTTCCGCCCCAGCGAGTAATGAAGTCTCTGGCTGCCCTGGATATGTACATGTGCTCATTCTAAATAATCGGGATGATAATTGCAACGTTGTTTTGTTCTCCGGACATAGTTTTATCCTTTTGGGCTTGTTTTTGAGCGGTGGTTTGCTAGAATGGCTGCAAAGTACGATTATGAAACACATTGCATGGATTTTCTGGCTTATTATGGCTCCGTTGCTGGTGGCGGCGGAGAAAGAAACGGCGGTGAGGGTGAGACCTGACCAATCGGATCAGACGGTGGAACTGAGGTTTCCGCAGCCCCTGGTGAGCCACACGACTGTGGAAAACTGTCGTCAGATGATGAATTCCGGGGGGGCGCTGCTGGAGCGTGATGAGGAGGACTGGGAGGATGATGAAGAGGAGGAAAATGAAGGCGAGGAAGGAGATATCGACATCGATTTGGGCGATAAGAAGTATACCCCCGGCGACCTGGGGCTGGATATCTTCACGATAAGCGGGGATGATAAACACAAACCCATAGCCCGCTGGATTGACCAGGACAGACTTGAAATCCGTTTTGCTGAGGGGACATCCTGCCGCACAGAATATAAGTTCCAGCTGAAGCCGGGGACGAAGTATCTGGGGGGAGAAGCAGCACCGGCTGAGCCAGTGGCATTCCGTTGTCCTGTGGATACGCTGAGTGGGCATCCGTTCATGGATGACCGCGGTGTGGGTATCATGGTGTGTGCACGGCATCAGATTACGCGCGAGAGCAGGGAACTTTCCGCGCAGTATGCTCCGCGTTTTGTTTTCCGCGAAGCGCATGAAAAGCTGATGAGCGGCAAAACTTATTACACCACCACTGTGGAGGCGGTGGCAGAGCCGGCCTGCCTGAAGCAGGGGATAGAATCCAGAACGCTGCAGGTGCTGCAGGAGTATGGCGAGGACGTGTGGCAGAATCTGCGCGAGGATTCCCCGCTGCCGGGGCATGTGGTGCTGCGTCCGCAGAAACCGCTGGACCCGGAAAAAGAATGGCATCTGCTGGTTGTTCCCGGAGAGCACGGTGGTTTTGATAACAAATATCCGGTGTGCGAATCTGCAACTCCCATGGCAGAACTGGGTACGGGGGTGAAGTGGACGTTCGATGCTGAAAAAAAGAGTTATCATTTCCAGGTGTTTTTCAGCAACCCGATGTCTTTGGCGGATATGCCCGCCTTGTTTGACCGCATGCAGCTTGAGGTGGGCGGTAAAGCTGCCGTCAAGTCGGGGCAGGGTACAAAGAAAGTGCAGCTTCCCAACCGTGAGATTGAGTTCCGCTATGCAGGTGTGATAGAGCTTCCCGTGGTGGAATGCCATTACTACCGCGCCCGCCCGGGCAGGACTCCTGACATGCTGACCTATACGCCGCTGGGGCAGGCCAGGGGCTTCACGGTGGAGGTATCGGCCACCTCTCCGGAGCTGCTGGATGTGGTGCTGCCGGCAGGTACGGCTTCCTATCTGGGGTTCAAGACTCAGAGTGAGCACCGCCACCGTATTGCGCTCAATCCCATATGGCCGGAGCTTGCCCCTGGCAGCCACACGGTGCTGCCTCTCAAGGGCGACCGCAGCCTGCGTGTGCCATATGCCAATTTATCCGAACTGCGCGTGAACGCCTGGCGCCTGGCGCATGAGATGACGGCCACCGCATTTGCGCATGATTTGAGCAACGGCAGTGAGGTGCCGGCTGCCATGTTGAAGAATGATGTGCTTCGCAGTCGGGAATGGCGCGGCATGGCGGTGCAGTCTCATGAGTTGGAGGCTGCTTCCTATGCGCTGAAATCTGCCCGGGAGCGTGAGCGCTACCGCGCTGCGCGCAGCCGCAAGGTGCTGCAGGGTGCCACTGCATTTCCCGGGTGTTCGGTGCCCACCGGAACTGAGGGAATGGTGAGCAGTGGTGAGGTTGTGCTGAATCTCGATGCCGCTACTGGTGGTCCTGCTGCTCCGGGTATGTATCTGCTGCGCTTGCAGAAAGTGGCCAATGCGCAGGTGCGCGCTGCGCTGCGCCGCATGGAGCGCGCAGAGGAATCGCTGGATAACACGCAGGATGTGCTGGTGCAGGTGACGGATTTGAACGTCACTATCGGGCAGGAGGCTGTTCTGGTGAACCGCTACTCCGATGGTCAACCTGTGGAGAAGGGGACAATTTCCTATCTGGATGAAGATAATAAGGTGCACCAGTTGTCTATTGAAAATGGTATAGCCTGGTTGCCGGATGAGATGGGCGGTGGAAATAAGGCGTGGGTGCGCTCCGGGGAGGATGTGGTACTGGTGCAATTGCCGTACCGCTCCCGTTATCATCGCCTGCTTCACCCGCACAAGGACAAGACCTCCACGCTTCTGGTGCTGGACCGTCCCTTGTACCGCCCCGGTGATACGGTATATGTGCGCGGCGTCTTGCGCCGCACTCTGCCCGATGGCAGCTGCGCGCTGCCCACGGAGAAAACGGCAAAATTGACCTTCTATCGCCCGGATGGCACCGAGCTGGATACCCGCGATGTTTCGCTGGGGGAATACGGCGCTTTTGAGACCCGTTACACATTGCCTGTGGGCGAGGACGATGTGACCGGTCATTATAATCTGCGTGTGGAAGCGGGCGATTTCCGAACCGGCACGAGTGTGAATTGCCAGGTGTTCCGCCGGGATGCGTTCAAGGTTTCGCTGGAAATTGAGGCAGAACCGGTGGCACCGGAGGAATATAAGGTGCGCGTGGCTGCTGTGGATTACAGCGGTACTCCGCTGGCAAATGCCACCTGCGAGCTGGATATCGATTACGATGATAAGGTGACGCTGACTCTGGATGCCGAGGGTAAGGCTGAAATCTCGCGCAAAGTGACCAAGACCTTGCGGGATGTAGGCCGCATCGAGGTGAGTGGCAGCGTGTCGAACGACCGTGAGGAGTATGTACGTATCGGGAGCAAGAGCAAGAGTATCCACAAGGGGGATTTCTACATCAGTGTGCGGGATAACCGCGTGGTGCTGCTCGATTCCCGAACCGATAAGGCGCTGGCGCGCGAGCAGAATCTGAATCTGCGCCTCATTGATGAGGAGGTAAAGCCTAAGCCTGGAGCCAATGGCCTGGGCTTTAAGGATTTGCAGAAAATAGAGCGCTGGAGCGGCGAGCTGGTCATCCCGGCTGATTGTGAATTGGGAGTACCGCTGCCGGACAACGAGTCGTGGCGTGGCAAGGCCGATTACTGGATGATTACCGGCTCTGATACCGCTGGCCGGAGTGTCAGCTGCCAGCATCATTTGTGGTATTACCGCCGTTCCGACTCGGTTCCTGATATCAAGTTCAGCCTGAAGGATGGTCAGGTGGAGTTGCTGGCTGAACTGCCTCACGCCGGTACGGCTCATCTCTTCGTGGGGCAGATGCAGAAGCTGCGCCACCTTACGCTGCCGGTGCAGGCGGGTAAGCAGACCCTCCGGGTTCCGCTGCAGGCGGATGAGGAAGGCTCGCTGAGTTTCACTCTTGTTCTGCCCGGGCAGAAACCGGGCGATGCCGCTACTGTCACCAACGGTTCCGGCTTTGTGCCCATTCAGAAGTATAAGCTGGATGTGCAGATGCAAGTACCGCAGGAAGCATGTCGCCCCGCGCAGAGTATCACGCTTTCCGGTTGCGTGCAGGCGGAGGGTAAGCCTGCCGATGCCGAGGTGACGCTGTACGCTGTGGATGAGGGTATGCTTTCGGTGGCACCATACCATTATCCTGACCCCGAGGCGTATTTCTTCTCGAATACGGTGCGGCGGTTCTCGCTATCTCATTATGGCGTCCGGAATACAGGTAAAGGATTGCTCCGCCAGCTGATGCCTACGTTCTGGCGTGGCGATTTGATGGGTTGTGGGTATTCACTTTCGCCATACCCCACGCTGTATGCGTATAAAGGCGGCAAGCGCACGTTCCTGCTGGGTGGACCGTTGAAGCGGATGGGGCGTCTGACGGTCAACGCTATGGGAGGTGCTGTAGAGACGGTCATGGGACTCGGGGAGCAGCGGCAGTACGCCGCGGCTGAGGCATGTATGCCCGCTCCGGCTCCTATAATGACGGCAGGCCTGACTTCTGGTTCGAAGAAAATGAAATCAGTGAAACGCGCTGCAAGCAATGCGGCGTACGCTGTTGAAGCGGATGCCTGTGACGAAGCGGCAGCAGAAGATGGTGAGTTGGATGAGAGCCTGGATGACGAGGGGGCTGAGGAAGAACCTTACCTGCGTACGAACTTTACCCCGGTGGCGGTGTGGCAGGGTGCGCTGCGTACTGATGCCGGGGGACGGTTCTCGGTGGATGTAACGCTTCCGGATACCCTGACCACTTACCAGGTTATTGCCATGGCGGTGGACCGCAGTGGCAAACGCTTCGGCTCCGCCCGGAAGGAAATCAAGGTGAACCAGCCGGTGATGCTGACCCCCGGCACTCCGCTCTTCATGAGCCTGGGTGACTCGCTGCGCCTGCCGCTTTCCATTGTGAATAACACAGATGAGCCCGGCACCTGGCGCGTCACGCTGGAGGGGGCCGAGACTCCGCAGGAAATCACCCTGGCTGCCCGTCAGAGCGGTACGCTCTACTTTGTGTTCAATGCCACGGCGGAGGGTGAGCAGACCCTGCGCTGGACGGCGCAGGGTAAACCCGGTTCGGATGCCGTGCAGGGTGAATTTGCCGTGCGTTTCCCGGCTCCGGTGCTCAAGGAGGTACACCGCCTCACCCTGAGCGCAGGGGATGCTTCCGTGACGCTGGCTTCTCTGCTGGGGAGCGATGTGGCTACTGCAGCACGCGGTGAGATGGAACTGGTGGCATCGGCTAATCCGGTGCTGCATCTTGCCGGGGCGGCAGATTTCCTGCTGTCCTATCCCTATGGCTGCACCGAGCAGCGCTCATCTGCCCTGATTCCCTGGTTGCTGTATGACCACCTGGCGCCGTTCTGCCCGAAGATGGCCCAGACCCGCCCGGATGAAGTGAAGGAGGTGGTGAAACTGGTGATAGAGGACTTGCTGCCCCGCCAGTGCGAGGACGGTGGGCTCTCTTTCTGGGGTGGGTGGAACAAATCCTGTCTGTGGGCTACGGCGCATGCCGGCTATGTGCTCAAACTGGCGCAGGAACAGGGCTACGAGGTTCCCCAGGAGGCGATGGACAAACTCTACCGCTATCTCTGGTGGGCTTCTGTCAGCAAGGAAAGTTACCGCACCCGCTTTGCCATTGCCCGCACGCGCGGCAAGACTGGCGAGATGAAGGATATTCTGCGCGATGCACTGGCGAAGGATGAGGAAAAAGATTTCCTGTACCGCGAGACCAAGGCGAGCATGCAGTTCATGCTGAGCATGCTGGAGAATCCGGACGGCGCGGATGATGCTTTCCGCACCTGGCTGCGCAGCACCGGGCGGGATTACCGCCACGGCACGACCCAGGGTAACGCATGGAATCTCTTTGCCCTGGTGGAGTACCTGAAGCTTAAGAAGGGGCAGGGGGATGAGGCAACACTCGCCTTGCAGGATGGAACTACCATCAAGCTGGACAAGGGCGCTACGACGGTGCCGCTGCCCTGGCAGCCCGGTCAGGAGATGAAGACGCTGCCCACCGCCATTTCTGCCCAGCAGGGTACGGTGTATGCCACCCTCCGGGTGCGTGCGCTGCCGCCCACCACGGATTACCCCGGCGTGACCGAACGTGGTCTGCAAGTGACCCGCCTGTATGAAACCAAGGGAGCAGATGGCGTGTGGCGTCCGGCTACCAGCTTCAAGGTGGGGGATGTGGTGCGCGTGACGCTTACCTGCGCCAAGGTGGCAGATGAGCTTAAGTATCTCGTGCTGGAGGACTACATGCCCGCCTGCATGGAAGCCATCAACCCGAATGTGCCGGGGCAGTCTGCTGGTCTGGAGCCGCTGGAGTGGAGCTTCTGGTTCGACCACCGCGAGTATCTGGCTGACCGCGTGCGCGGATTCTGCACCCGCTGGGAGGGGCGCGACCTGCTCAACATGCGCTATTATGCCCGCGTGAAGCGTGCCGGCACATCTGCTGCCCCGCCTGCCCAGGCCCAGCTCATGTACGAGCCGCAGGTCTACGGCCTTTCCCCGAATGCCCGCATCACTTCTGAGCCTTGATGACGAAGTGATGTCAGCTTTTGGCTGTGCTCCCGTTTCTGACTGCGGCAAAATGCCGCTGTTGGCGGTGCGGCAAAATGTTCACGCGCGGCAATTTGCCGCGCGTTTTGTGTTTGCTGGAGAGGTGTGAAAATAATTATGACGGTGTTGAAGTCCTTTAATAATAAATGATTGCAGATATTTTGTGCGTGTGCGACGGAAAGTTGGCACGGAATTTGCAACATCAGAAGGCAAAGGGCGCATGCACGCAGCCCGGAACATTTCAACAACAAAACATAGAAAGAAAAGAAACCATGAGCAAGATACTCGGTATTGACCTTGGTACGACGAACTCCTGCATGGCTGTCATGGAAGGCGGTCAGGCTACTGTTCTGGAGAACAGCGAGGGCGCACGTACCACCCCCTCCATCGTCGCTTTCACCAAGAACGGCGAGCGTATCGTCGGCCAGGCTGCCAAGCGCCAGGCTGTTACCAACCCCCGCAACACGGTGTTCTCCGCCAAGCGTCTCATCGGCCGCAAGTATGCCGAGCTGACCGCCGACGACAAGAAGGTTCCCTACACCATCGTGGAAGCCCCCAACGGCGACGCCCACATTCAGGTGGAAGTGGGTGGCGAGACCAAGGTGTACTCCCCGCAGGAAATCAGCGCTATGATTCTCGGCAAGCTGAAGGCCGATGCCGAGGCCAAGCTGGGTGAGACCATCACCGAGGCTGTGATTACCGTGCCCGCTTACTTCAACGACGCTCAGCGTAACGCCACCAAGGCTGCCGGTGAAATCGCCGGTCTGAAGGTGCGCCGCATCATCAACGAACCCACCGCTGCCGCTCTGGCTTACGGTCTGGACAAGGGCAGCAACGAGCAGATTGCCGTGTATGACCTTGGTGTTGGTACCTTCGATATCTCCGTGCTGGAAATCGGCGACGGCGTGTTCGAGGTGAAGGCTTCCGATGGTGATACCCACCTGGGTGGTGATGACTGGGACAA
>JAEIGA010002307.1_pt1 | contig 30493 bp, 20 predicted proteins | sample 9270691 | NCBI WGS metagenome assembly JAEIGA01 (sample SAMN17057246, study PRJNA624740) | gut metagenome | biome: biome; isolation source: fecal sample | host: Bos grunniens | place: China: Xizang | collected 2019
AGAGTTCGTTTAGGCTTCTGCTCATCCAGTATGTGCTCGAGACCATACTTGTGTGCTAGCGAAAGCGCTTCCTCACAGTACCCTAAGAACTCATTGCGGAGTTCTCCGCAGTAATAGGAGTAAGACCCCAGGTCGGTATCGTAGTATACCCAGTTCACGCCGCCATCTTCAAGGATGCAGTAGTCTGCAGCCTGTAGAAGGAACCTGATGGCATGACCTATATTCCCAGTGAGGATGTCAAATCTTGCGCACTGCTCATAAACCCTGATGAACCGTCTTGCTAACTCAAGGCTGAGGTATCCTCCATCCTTTTCCTGCTGATTGCGGCACTCTGTGACCTCCGTGATGTACGGTTCGAGTAGATCAAGCATTACAGACGGTATGACATAGAGCCTTGCCTTCTCCTTGTCAGTGATCTTTCTGGTCCATGCGACCAGTTCATACTTTTTTTCCATCATAACATAAAATGATTACAGGTTAGACAATGATCATATTCACGCACGGCTGCCGATATGTCAAAGAACGACTGACCCGCTATGGTCAGACAGGACGGGATACAATGCCCCCGTAATGGCCTTTGACAGCCGTCGGATATGTTTGATGGATTGTTTCGCCGGGAGAATGCGGCTTATTTGATGATGCAAACTTAGTGAAATTCTGATGATTTGCAAAATTTTGTGGACAGAACCTGCTATCGATGATAAATATCTATTTCACTTCTGGCATATTTCTCCTTGCCTTTGCCGAACTTTATACAGATACTGTTTCTAGATACCAGTGTCTTTCTTCATGGCATAAGCATCTCTTGGATCTCCATTGGCCAGATATATAACCCCACATTCATGAAATCCATATTTTGTAAGTACGTGTTTCATGATGCAATTGTCTCTGTGGGTGTCAATTCTTATGACACTGATTCCTTTTTTATATATTTCATCAAACGCCCAATCAAACATCTTGGCTGCCATGTTTTGTCCGGGTGCCGATGTCGCAATCCTGTGTATGACATAGTATGGATCATCATCTGGCCATCTGCCTTCGATATGCGTATATGTAGGGTCAGGACCAGGTATAAGAGCCATTGTGGCAAGTATCTTATTTTCCTCACATGCAATGAAACAGTGTCCTGATTCAATGTCTTTGAGTAGAATTTCTACTGATGGATATCCTTCTTTCCATTGATGAAGATTTCCGCAAGAGCGCATAATCTGTTTCGCACCTTCGAAAATCTGCATCAACACATCTATATCTTCGTATTTAGCCTGTCTGATTTCCATAAGTGTTTACGCTACGGTTTCTTGAAAACAAAGATAAAGTATTTTATCAATATAGGAGGGCTCTTTTAAATTTGAACAGATATATATGAGCCAAGTTTGATATGATATATAAATATATATGTATATTTGTCATGATAACCTGTATGGATATAAGACTATGAAGCATCACTTCAATATTATCAAGGTCGAGACCTCAATGGATATGGGCATCGGAGACAGACGCAAGTCCTGGGAGCATATAGATGCCTGTGAGCTGATTGCCGGAAAGAAATTTGAAATCTACGGTAATGAATTATCCGTCATGTCGATTGATGAGAATGAGATGGTATTCACTTTTACAGGCAAGACATTCAAGGTCAATCGACATTGGCAGGTGCTGGGAACTATAGAGTTCAGTATTCCTAACGAACGTATTTCAAAGCAGGGCAGATACGTATTCTTCTTCAGTAAGGACAAGGACGCCGGAACTGAATGGTCCGATGAATATTTCGTGGAGCTGATAGACCGGATGAACAGGAACAATGATGACGGCAATATCTGGAAGAATATTCCGATCATGCGTGATATCATCCACGAACTTAAGGATGTCGCGCCATTCAGATCAGAGACTATAAATCCAGCATATAAGGCTCACTATATAGCTTGTATGCTCGAAAGTGACTATGTCGACAAAAGGGAAACTCCACGTCTGTTCCAATCCTTATGTGAACTGTACAGGCTCTACCGTGACTTTGAAGTAGCCGACGATTACGATGACTATCTCCTGGAACATTTTGACAAATATTATTTCAGACAGGTGGATAAGTGGATATACAACCTGGCCATGATTGTCCTCGATCCGAAGTGGGAGCATGCTCTTCATTGCTGGAACAGTTTGGGAGGAATGCTCAAAGTGGATCCTGTGCAGGCGACTACGGAATGGGAGGAAGTCATTTATGAGGTGGAAAAGGAAGTTGATGAGGAACTTAAGGACGAGCCGCGATGTATGGGATTCTGCTTCAGTTACTGGAGTGCAAAAAGAGCTGCCTTAGCTCGCAGAGGAATCGAGTGGAGAAGTCCTTCATCCATGAACCCAAGAGTAATGTTTGACTGATTATGGCAATAAAAATCAATATACGACCTTCAGAGCGTGACCTCACCGGCAAGAGCCACTGGTGGGGCTTCCCGGATATGCCTGAGGCATTCGAGTGGCCTTGTGGCAGCGATTCAGAAACACTGCTTACATTCATCTGCCAGATACGACTTGAAGAGATAGCGGATCTGGATCCCGATGGCAGACTCCCACACAAAGGCATGCTTTGGTTCTTCGCTGACCTGGATTATTTCCTTGGTGATATGGATGCTCCGTGCGGTGGATCAGGGGAGTGGAGTCCTGAAACTTTCCAGGTTCTCTACAGCGAAGACTGCTCTGATCTGCTCACACATGAATATTACTGGGAGGACGGAGAGCCTGCTGTCCTTGATGCAGAAGAAATGACTTTCGAGGAAGCTTCAGAGACCGATTTCGGCTTCAAGCTTCTGGGCATGCCGGCCATGACGGAAGGCTATGAGAATGAAAACGAAGGGCTTATGTCTCTGCTCCAGCTTGATGAGGAAGAAAGATGGGGACTCCGCTTCTTCGACTGCGGCACCGTGAACTTCATGATTCCTGCCGAACGCCAGAATGATGATTTTTCGAATGCTACCTTTGTTCTGCATTCTTCGTAAATATCCGATTAATTCACTTAAACTGGAAATATCTATGAGTTTCGACAATTACAAGTTTGTCCTCAAGACATGCGCGTCATCTGAGAATGAGGTGACAGGGGAAGACATTGACCTTGAAGACCGCTTCGAGTGCGACTTGAAGGGTGTAAACCTCAAGGAAGGCGTCAGCCTGTTTTCTCCAAGAAAAGAAGAATGGAAGCAGAAGCAGTATGGAATCGAAAAAACGATTTACCCGGATTTCAATTTCAAAGTTCTTGAAGTCCACCAGGACGGAGTCGTACTTGAAACGTCGTTCCAATACTCCTCATACAGTTCGCATTTCAAGATTTCATTCGCAGAACCTGAGCATCGCGAATCTTTCTGGTTTGGCAGATATTCATATTCCTACATATTGACTTTTGAAAAAAGGTAAGTTTATGTCTGAAGATTACGAAATTCTGCCTACCGTCCTTGTTATTCACCCTTCAGGCTATACTGAATTCCTCGATGCAGATATGAGTTCCATGACATCAAGTGAAATGGAATCTCTTGTCTATGGCGAGAACCTTGAAGTTGTTCATTCATCCGAGCATCTGACCAGAATCACAAAGGAATGCAGTCTCGAAAAGAATCTTGTCATGTATTTCGCAAGGAAGGGATTGACAGAAGATTTTGAGGAAAATTATGTGGGATCTATGCTCTATGATGGGGAATCAGAGGTCAGAGGTCCGGTAATCATAGCGTTGGAGGATATTGAACAAAATACCTCCTCATTTGAGAATGAGGAGGATATCGAAAATGTATTTGAAGCTATCGATGACCTGACCGGTATATTGAGACGAGAGACAGATGACGATGGCCGATATGATCCGTGGGCGTAAAGTGTAATTAAACGTAACGTATAAGACCGCCTGTCATATCTGATATTTCAGAGATGACATTGTCAAGGTCTTCCTGGAAATGGAATGAATGGGTGTCGTATCTGTTGTCTTCAAGGGCAATGATTACGGCACCTCTTATTTCTGAGCCACGGCCATAAAGGATAGTGCCTATTGCGTTGTCCTCCAAATCTTTTGCATAGCCGTTTCTGTCTACATACATTGCCAGTTGATAACCTTTGAACTTGCAGGCCTTGGTGATCTGATTCAAAGGCTCCGAGAAATGAACGGCATCAAGTCCTTCTGCGCCGATAAGCTGAGCCATTTCACGATATGACATAGAGAATATATCATCATTGACAAAGGATACTACACCAGATGGCTGGATGATAATCGCCGTCGGATCGATCTGGGTCTTTGGAGCAGGATGCTTCTTTTTCCATACCGGCATCCATATAGAGTCTATCTCATCTCCATATCCCATGGCCACATAAGCGTCCTTATTCCTGATCACCTCGTCAAGGTACTCATCAAGGCCGTAGCGTAATGCGTCATATTTCAGTTTGAGAATTTCGTTTTCTGACATGAATTCCGAAGCCTGAAGCGTTTCTGCAGTCTCAATCATCAGATTGAATGCCGTGTTGAAACCATAGGTTACAGCAACCTGCGCATATCCCATGCCCTTGTCCAGATCAATATTATATCCGTATTTTCCGTTAAGGAACGCATCTGCCAGGATATATGCGCAGGCTCCGCTGCCTTTGTTGATTCCTTGCTGAAGATTATGATTCATCCGGTCATGCAGTTCCTTCTTGTCATAATCGTCAAGCTCATCCCAACAAGGCTCTTGCTCGCATCCTAGAATATAGCAGTCAGGAACCCCCAGTTTCATTCCCACTTCCATCAGGGTCTCATAATACTTATCGTCACCATCCTGAAGATATATCCATGCCAGATCATATATCGGGGGATAATAGCCATTGGCTATACACTTATCATATGCCTTGACAGCCTTCTCGGTCTCACCTTGCATTTCATATAGCCAGCCAAGTCGTTCCGTCCAGAGAATCGATTCACTGAAAATTGCTGATGATTCACGTTCCGCTTCAGCGATAGCTGCAGCTATGTCCGCTTCAACTTCTGGCGTACCGAGATATAGAGTTCTGTTACGCCTGAGCTTGGCAATGATACTGCCTTTTTCTATAGCTTGTGACTGAAGTTCCTGGGAAAGTTTACGGTCCATCACAAACTTTCCAGCCTGATCATCGTATGCTTCACCAAGATAATACATTCTGGAGAGCATATAAATGGCATCAGCAATGCCTGCGCCTGCCGATTCCTCAAATATCTGGAAGGCTGTTTTCAGCGATGTTTCGTCGTTTCGCGATGCCCAGAGCCATACTCCATATCCGTATCTGGCATATGGCGCTGTACTGTTCCAAAGTTTCGAGACAAGCGGCATCGGCAACTTCCTGACTGCCACAAAATCATGGAAACGGCTCAGGAACTTCGCGTCCTCTGTAAAGTCAAATGTATCCTCTGCATACTTCTTGCCCAAGAGGTCCTGAACAGCATCGTCATTCCTCCACCAGCCACTGAATTTCTCGTTCCATGAATCCACTACCTCCTTATAAGGTCCCGGTTTGGTGTTTGGATGAATTAACCTGCCGGCGCTGTCATATTCTCCCATCTGCACCCACTCCCACTCCTCATATTCCTTGATGAACCGGATACTCTCAGACCATACACCATAGCCTGAGCGCACTCCATGTTCAAAATGTCCCTCATACTTATATTTCTTGGATGTGCCTGACACATATTCCATAACGCCATGTCCATGAGGACGGCCCTCTTCATCTTTCTGCCCCTGGTAGGTCTTGCGTGTGATTTTTGATGGGTTTTCCGGAAGTTTCATATCTTTAAATTTAGAACCTTACAGTCTCGAAAACAAATATACGAAAATAAAATTACTAAGTCATTCGTTTGATAAAAACTATTTTTGATGTTATATTTGCTTAATAAACAAAAACTTAAAACTTTCAGTATGAAAAAGCGTCATATAATCCTTCTGATCGCTGTTCTTGTTCTCTTGAAGCCGTTCTCATGGTGCAAGAATCATTCGGAAGAGAGTGAATCAAATGAATCCAATGTGTCAAAGACGACTGCAAAGGAGCAGATTTTCGAAATTAAGACATATCTGGTCAATGAATGTGCTGTTCTTGATTCGGAGGGTAGTACTATATACAAGTACACCGGTAGAAAATCCGATGCAATCCCAATGGCAGGAGATGAGTCCGGACACGGCGGATTCTCTTTATGCGATGAGGGCTCATATGTCACTTTCAAGTTGGAAGATAAGTATGAAGCACTGACATTCACAATGGGACATGACGCAGACTGTCTCGAGGAGGTGGGTGTTGTCACAGCCTATGGTGACGGCAAGAAACTGCTTGATGAGAAGGTGCGAGGATATGAACCACCGCGTCAATATACAATCAATGTCTCCGGGGTTGATGAGCTCACATTCAGGATTGCAGCTTCAGATATCGAGCCTGTAATCGCTGATGCAATCCTCTGGAAATCAGCAAAAGAGGCGAAGCATGAGGCAAAGACGATCACTCCAGCAACAGAGCCTAAAGAGCTTGTCAAGGACATCAAGCCATATCATCTGAGCAATTATATGACGGCTGTGACGCCTGATGAACATCATATCATGCTGAATCGCCAGACCTATGAATATGGTCTCAGAGGAAATATGAATATGGCTCTCATCGGCACAAATAAGGGATCTGCTTATTTCAATCTTCGTGGACAGTATTCAAAACTCAGCTTTATTGTGGGATGTCATGACGACCTCGGCGGCGGCGCAGGTTCGGGCTGGGTTACCGTAAAGGCTGATGGAAAGATCATAGAAGAGATAGAGGTCAGAGAAGGTGAGATTGCAAGGCAGATAGCACTCGATATCGCTGACTGTCAGGTGCTTTCATTCCATACAGAGCAGACAGAAGGGGATTCTCATGCTGAAATGGCTCAGATCATGGTTTATCCGGAAGGTCAGGAAATGAACGCCAATATGACTGATGACGGACTAGCACCGCCTGACGAAAGACTCAAGGACCTGCCGGATGTATGCAAGCTGATCTCAAACATTACTCCTTATCAGGTCGTAGGCAAGGTCGAAAAGCAGATTTATACCGGCTCTTCCGATCATATTACGTTCTCAATGGGTGGTGACAAGTTCTCGGAGGGAATTATTCTCTATCAGACAGCATCATTCTGGGACAGCAATCTTTCCGCATGTGCAACTTTCGACATGGGCAATGAATTTGACTACATCAGCTTCACCGCCGGCTATGTGGGAAAGAGCTGGAATATGAATAACGACTATCTGATGGTCTATGCGGACGATGAACTTGTATTCTCGACGACTCTTATTCCGACTTATCCGAACCAGAAGTTTGAGGTAGCGATCAACAAGTGCAGGATGCTGCGCTTCTGCAATGCAGGCTGCGGAAACCTGGATGTAGCTGCATTTGGTGTGGGAGACATCGTTGCGTATCGAGGTAAAGTGGTTGAAAATGACCTCTTTGTGCATCCAAGGCCTGATTGTCCTAATGAAGCTGATCTCATTGACCTTGGCAAGCCTTATATTCACTATGTCTCGACAATGTCTGACTATCAGGATGAGATTGTCTATGACGGTACCACAAAGAAGAACTATTACGAAATCAATGGCGAACGCATATATAAGGGTTTCATCCTTCAGACAAGTACTCACTTCTCTCTGGATTTCGGAGTGCTTGGTGCAGGAAACGGTGCAAGTTCAGCAGCTGCGGGAGCTGTCGGAGCTGCTGCAGTAGGTGCATCATTCGTTGCTTCAGGTGTCGCAGTCGGAGGAGCTGCTGTCGGATCGACTCTTGCACCTATGGCTGCATTCCTTATGCTTGCGGCCGGCGGAGAAGCTGTCGAAAATTCATGCGCGGCATTCAATACCTATGGCGAGTATAACTCTGTGACCTTTAAGGTTGGCTGCCTTTCGACTTCATCAAGAAAGCAGGATTACTTTGAACATCTGATGATCGGTGCAGACCAGGAAGTGATAGCCAACATCGGTGTATGCGAATCCATGCAGCCGCAGGAGTTCACCGTGCCTATCAACGGATGTGAACAGTTGATGTTCTGGCTAGCAAATACAAATGGTACCTCTGCTAAGTATGTCATCTATGATGTGGTTGTCAGCAAGAAGAAGTCTTCGCTTGAAATTCCTGTTCAATGCAGAATGTCGCTGCCGCAGAAGAGGGAAGTGAAGACAACCGAATATGAGATCAGCAGGGAGTACGAGCGCTATTCAAGCACTTATGAATCTGATGCCGTCGACAGCTACCTTTCAGGTGCCAACAACTTTTACAGGAAAGTCTGTGATGTGATCGACAAGGACCGTTCCAACTATATTGTGTACACATACTATCTTGATTCATCCAAAGGCCCTTGCAAGGCTATCCAGCTGCGTTCCGGCAGGGATGAGGATCATTGTTATGATTTACCGAATGAATACACATTCAGGAAGAGAGAAGTCGAGAAATTGGCTGAGATGAGATCCAGAAAGACAGCCTTCATGGTTGATTATCAAGCAGCTGTCAGTGGGCTTTCTCAGGTGAAGACTGACGCAGACCAATATAGGGATCATGTCAATGAATACAGGGATATTCTCAATGAGTGTTTCGAGATAGTTGAAGCACTATATCAGGAGAAGTGCGAGGAATATGAGTTCATGGACTGGGTGATGAAGAACTCGATGAGTGTTGACGGTGTGGCATCTACTGATGAATGTGTGCTCTGTCCGCTGACAAGGAAAGATGTTCTTCCGGATTATCCTCTTCAGAATGTCAAATACTTTGATATGAAGGAATAAGACACATGACTCATGACATCATATGGCTCGACGAGACAGATTCCACTAACAATGAGGCTAAAAGGCAGATAAAAGGCCTTTCTGATATGTCTGTCATTGCCGCTGTCAGGCAGACTGCAGGAAGAGGGCAAAGAAATAATACCTGGCTTTCCGAGCCAGGTATGAATCTCACTTTCAGTATCGTGCTGAAATATGGTGAAGGATCGGTCAGCAGCATCTCACCGGCAGATCAGGTGCTCATAAGCGATGCAACAGCCTCGTCAATCATTGATTTTCTGTCAAAACACGGGATAGAAGCCAGGATAAAGCTTCCGAATGATATATATATAGGGGACAGGAAGATTTGCGGAATACTGATCGAACATACTCTTTGTGGCCAGGCCTTGATACACACAATTATCGGAGTCGGACTTAACGTCAATCAGACCGTGTTTGATGCCGATCTGCCTAATCCCACATCAATGGCTCTGGAAACTGGTTCCAGCTCTTATGATCTCCATGCATTGCTTGAAGAACTACTTGCTGTCTTTGACCTACGACTTGGGAGCCTCATCTTGTAGGCCGAGAATCTGATCGATGAAATTCTCAAGCGAATATTCTGTGTCCATTCCTATCTTCTGACGGAAGCGGTGACGAAGCATCAGGACGCTGCGTGGGGCAATAGCCAGAAGTTCAGCAATTTTCTTATTATCCTGCTTCAAGACTATCAGCATCGAAAGCAGCTCCTCGCGACGAGTGACACTCGGAACCCTTTCATGCAGACGATGCAGGAACAGAGGATGTAGCATTTCAAAGCACTGACGGAACTTGGTCTCTCCGCTTTCCTTCAGGACATATGGCGTCAGTGTCTCCAATTCCTGACGTTTTTCCTTGTCACTGAGGAATTCCTTGATCTCTTGTGCGGTCTTCTCCTTAACAGAATTAGATTCATCCAGCTTCTTGACTAATGAAGTCAGCATTTCGTCGGCCTTCTTCATCTGTTGTTTATGCTGATTCTTCTGATAAAAGAGGTAGGCGAGAATTACAGCCGTGATCAACAGCGAAATTGCCAAAGCAACAGTCAGCCATAAACGATGATTAGCCTGGGTAAGTTGTTCGATTCTGATTTCATGAACCCTTTTTTCGGTCTGAAAATCAACAATTGCATCAACAAGGTTAGAATTCACCTTGTTAACCCTGAATAACTGCTGCTCCTGAATGATCAGCTGAATGAAACGTTCAATTTTGAAATGGTCCCTTTTACGTATATAGTGATTCAGAATCGGCTCATAATCAATATGTATGACTGATGAAGGCGTATCATTCTGTATTATCATTGTGTAAAGACTGTCAAGGATCATATCTGCCTTCCTGTCCTCTCCTGTTCTCAAATATGTCTGTGCAAGCTGGTGATATGCCTTAGTCTTGGCGTATGCAGTGCCTTGCTGAATCACTTTCTGAAGTTCCTTTATACCCGAATTCAAGGATTCTCCTCCTAATTCTGTAAGGTAGATGCCCTCAAGTAGATCAACATCCACCATACCACTATTATAAGGTAGCGACTCACAAAGTATCCTTGCCTGGTCATTATAGAATTTAATGGAATCCAGTTCACCCATTCGGTGGAGAGCTCTTCCTTTGATAAGATAGGTCTGTGCTGAAACCATAGGATTCTTCATTTCCATACTCTTCTCCACATCCAGTGCCTCTGATGCAAATATATCGGCATATTCAGGGATATCCCAATATAGGAAAAGGTCGACCAAGGCGTGAAGACTGTTAAGTACACCCAATTCATCATCTCTTGAGATGGCCTCTTCCTTACTTTGCTGAAACAGTTCCAAAGCTTTGTTCAGATCACCGTCCCTTTTATACATGGATCCCAACATAGCTGTGACCCACTGTTTTCCAGATATATTATTACATGATTCAGCGTGTCTCAATGCCTCATAGCACCAGTTCATGACTTCTTTTTGATATTTCGGGTTACTATAAAACACGGCTGCCGCATACGCAAAATCTCGGAAATATCGCTCGGGTGTGGGAGAATAGAGGGGGAGTGTGAGTGCCTTCAACATGGTTTCCTCTGCATCCTTCATCATTTCTGTTCTCGACAAGGCATAACCCATCACAGAATTAAAATCTCTCAGGCACTCATGTTGAAGAAGTGGTGAAGCCTTGAATATCTCCTGCATAGCGGATATGCACTTTTCTGGCTCTCCCATGCTTTGATATGAGTTCATCAACTGGACCAAAGCATCTGTGTAGTTTGAGACATATTTCTCTGTAAGTTTCTGTCCTTCTGAAGGTTGAAGAAGAATCTGCTTATAAGCTTCTATAGCCTCGTCGAATTGTCTGTTGCGTCTCAATGTGTTTGCTTGCTGATACTGTCTGTCGATAGCACTGCTGTTGAAACAAACAGTCACCAATGCGCAAAGTAACAAAATTGTTTTATTTAGAGCCTTTGAACCCATATTTAATTATATTTGTATATATCGCGTAAATTAAGGTGGGTTAGATTGTATAACCTAGGACAAATTTATGTAAATTTTCTGCAATAGCAAGTGCATTTATGTTTACAAAACGGTATACATTTGGGGTTTTAGGTTAAATTTTCCAGCTATGTAGATTTAAATGTAGTATAGTAACCTTTGCTATTTAGATTTAGCGATTGTATCTTTGTTTTAAAGTTTAAGTGATATAATATATTTATTATAATTAATACTATCGATGGCAAACAGAAGATTGGGTCTTTGTCTTATACTTGTGATGTTGACCGGGTGGTTGAGCCCTGTGAGAGCGCAAAGTTTTGCTGTAAAGACCAACCTTATCTACGATGCAACAGCAACAGTGAATGTTGGAATGGAAGTAGGACTTGCTCCAAGGTGGACATTTGATTTGTCCGGTAACCTGAATACATGGAGCAAAAACGAATATACAAAGTGGAAACACTGGATGGTACAGCCTGAAGCGCGTTATTGGTTCTGCGACAGGTTTTCCCGCCATTTCATCGGCGCACATCTTCTTACCGGAGCTTTCAACTTCGGTAATATCAACAATAATATTTCCTTTTTAGGAACCGACTTCTCGGTTCTTTCCGATTATCGTTATCAAGGCTATGCCTATGGCGGTGGCCTCGCCTATGGTTTCGCATTCGTACTCTCGAAACATTTGAATCTTGAATTGGAGGTAGGTGCAGGTTACGTCTATCTTGATTATGAAAAATTCGAATGCGCAGACTGCGGACGCAAGGTGGGCGAAGGCAATCATCATTATGTCGGTCCTACCAAGGCTGCTATTAACCTTGTTTATCTTTTCTAAATTCCCAGAATGCAATATATGAAAAGACTGATCATACTGTCACTGGCTGTCATTCTTTCTGTTTTCAACAGCCATTCACGCAATACAAAACACCTGAACATCAAGGACTACACACTGGAATTGAAGGAAAACGGCATGTTGAATCTCGATATCGACATGGATCTTTCGGAAGTGGACATAAGGACAACTCAGGTCGTAGTCCTTACACCTGCAATCATTAATGGTACAGACACCTTGCTGCTTCAATCAGTGGGTATTTATGGAAGAAACAGAAGAATCTTCTACATGCGCAATGAAGAAGAGAAGCCGACAACTGAGAGTGATGTCAATCTTTCTGCAAAGTCAGCTGACGTCATTGACTATAACGTCTCTGTGCCTTTTATGGAATGGATGAACGGATGCAAGGTGGAACTCGTCAGGACAGACTTCGGATGCTGTGGTGAATCATCTCTTGTCAGCAAGGCTGAGTTGGTGGACAGATTCCCGATCGAGCCTTATTTCCCTGAGCTTATTTATCTGAGACCAGAGAGGGAAGTGGTGAAGATTCGTGAAATCAGCGGTTCAGCCTTCATTGATTTCCCTGTAAGCAGAACTGAGATCAGACCGACATACCGAAACAACACTGTTGAATTGGCAAAGATTACAGGTACAATCGATTCAGTGAAGAATGATAATGATATCACTATCAAGTCAATAGCAATCAAGGGTTTCGCTTCTCCTGAAAGTCCGTACAGCAACAATACACGACTTGCAAAGGGTAGAACAGAGGCATTGAAGCAATATGTCGAAAGCCTTTATCATTTCGGAGAAGACTTCATCAAGACTGATTTCGAACCGGAGGACTGGGCCGGACTGGAAAGATACGTGATGGCATCGTCTCTGCCACACAAGGAGGAAATTCTTGAGGTAATCCGTTCAGACAGGGAACCGGACAAAAAAGAATGGATGATCAAGAGCACATGGAAAGAAGAGTACAGACACCTCCTGGATGAGTGCTATCCTGCTCTGCGTCACTCTGACTACACGATCGAGTACGAGATCAAGAGCTACACCACTCCACAGGAGATCGAGGTTGTTTTGAAATCTGCACCTCAGAACCTTTCACTCGAAGAGTTCTACATTCTTGCACAGAGCTATGAGCCTGGTAGTGAGGAATTCAACCAGTTGTTTGAGACAGCGGTGAGAATGTATCCTTCGGACCAGGCAGCAAACCTCAATGCAGCTAATTCAGCAATTCTTAGAAAAGATTACACAGCTGCTTTACGCTATCTTGAAATTGCAGGAGATCTTCCTGAAGCTGTCTATACCCGTGGAGCGCTGGAGGTCTATATGGAGAACAACGAGGCCGCAAAGCCATATCTTGAAGATGCACTCAAGCTTGGTGTTTCCAAGGCAGAGGAAGTTCTTAAGGAAATTTCAATCAACAGATATGTATATACCAAGACAATAAAAGTTGAACAATATAAATAATCAATTAAAATTTCAGTAAAGATGAAAAAGTATCTATTTCTTGCAGTTGCAGCATTAGGATTTGCTGCCTGCGCTGAAAAGGAACCTGTAACAGGTCCTCAGAATGGTGAACTCGAGCAGTCTTATGTGGCAATTACAATTGCTGCAGATGACATGACAACCAAGGCTGGTACTGATCCGGATGGTGTCTATGCAGATGGTTCCAATGACGAAAGAAAGGTAGTTTCGGCTTATGCGTTCTTCTTTGACGAGAGCGGTGCTGCCTTCCCTGTAACCGCTACAGGTGAAAACTACGTTTCTGTTTTTGATCAGACAGATGGATTCAATAAACTTGATCCTGAAAAAGACAATGTGTCTGACATTCAGAATGCAGTTCTCGTTATCCAGAACCACAAAGGCGAGCATCCTACCAAGATGATTGCAGTTCTCAACTGGATTCCTTCAGCAAACTATTCAATTGCTGATCTCCAGACAACTTTGTCAAATCTCGGTAACGAAACCAATGGCTTTATTATGACCAACGCAGTTTATGCACAGAACGATGTCGAGATGGCTGCTACAACCATTACAGCAGATAACATCAAGGAGACACCAGGTGAGGCACTGACTGCACCAGTCAAGATCTATGTTGAGCGTCTTGCTGCAAAGGTGACTTTTGATGCAGTTGACAATGGTTTATTCACCGTTGGTTATTTGAATAATGACAAAAAAACTGAAAATGAAGTGAAAGTTCAGATCACAGGTTGGGAACTTTTCAACGAATACAGTCAGTCTACTTATGTAAAGGATATCGATCCAGAGTGGACAGGTCTTGGATTTAATTGGAATGACCCTGATTGGAACCGTTCATACTGGACAACCTCACAGAAGGCAGCTTTCGGTTCAGACAACAAGTTCAACTGGGACGCTGCTTCACTCGGCCTTAAAGGATACTGCTACTGTGGTGAAAACACTGACCGTGATGAGGCTGACCGCACAAAGGTTATCATCAAGGCTCAGCTTCTTGATGCAAATGACGCTCCTATCGAGCTTGCAAGATGGTATGCAACTGATTATGTTGGTGATGTGGCTCTCAAGACAGCAGTAGCAAACACTCTCAAGCACTCTATCTACTCTGGCGTGACTACTGGTGCAAATACAGAATACACATCTATCCTTCCTTCAGATCTTACCGTGGTAGAGGCAAATGAAGCTCCTACCGGAACTGACATCGAGGCATTTGAGGTATTCTTCCAGCTTGAAAAGAACTTGAACAAGAATTGGTATCAGTATGTGGACGGTGAGTATAAGTCTGCTACTGAAGCAGCTATCAATGAGCGCCTTGCAAAGGTTCAGCCTGCGCTCAAATATACTGAGGGTCAGACATACTATTACACTGACATCAGGCACCTTGGTGCACCTGGTTCAAAAGGTGAGTTTGGTGTAGTTCGTAACCACGTCTACAACTTCAATATTACTGCTATCAACGGATATGGTACTCCTGTATACGATGGTATCACTGATTTCACAACTACTGAGCGTCCTGAAGACGTAGAGACATTTGTTGCTGCTGAAATCAAGATCCTTTCATGGAGAGTTGTAGAGCAGAATAATACTCTTCAGTAATCACACCCTTAATATCAAAGATGAAAAGACACTTATTCATAATCCTTGCTGCAATCGGACTTGCAGGATGTACTGAAAAATTGACTGGAACCGGTTCCCCTTCTGACAAAGGGGAGCTGGAAAAGTCATATATATCGGTTACACTCAAGTCAGATGATGCATTCACCCGTGCTGAAGACTTTGAATACGGAGAAGCAGATGAACGCTATGTCGAAAACGTCCATTTCTTCCTGTTCAAGGAAGATGGCAGCGCTTTCCCTGTAAATCCAGCAGAAGGAAAGAACTATCTGTCATTCAACCTCTGCAGCAACGGCACGCAGCCAGGTGAGACAGGCAATCCGAATGAGGGTCCGAACGTCTCTGATGTCAAGGACAAGATACTCGTTTTAAATAACTATAAAGGAGAATATCCTACATATATGGTAGCAGTCCCGAACTGGGACACAAGACATATCCAGCCATCATATACTCTTGATAACCTCTATAACGCTATTGCCGGTATCCGAAATGACGGCAATCATTTTGTGATGAGCACATCTGTATATTCTGATATGCAGGGTCAGGTCATCAAAGCGAATGCACTCGGAATTGAGAATATCGCCAAGACAGAAGATGAGGCTAAAGCTAATCCTGTCGAGATCTATGTAGAGAGAATTTCAGCCAAGGTGCAGGTGGAGGCGAAAGGCGATGTGGCAGGAATGGATGCAACCTATGATGTGAATGAGGATGTTGATGGAACTAAGGTTTATGCGAAGGTCCTTAATTGGGAACTTTATAATGAATACCATCATTCCATTGTCCTGAAGCATATATATCCGGAAACATGGGGATTGGCCGGCCAGATCGGTTTCCTCTGGAACGACCCTAACAGGTTCCGTTCATATTGGGCAGGATCCTACACTGGTGATTTCCCGTCGGACAACAGTTTCAGCTGGTCGGGCATCGCACTTGAACCTGGTACAGGCGTGGCATACTGCGGAGAGAACACCCGTCAGGCTGTCAAGGACAGCGAAGGCAGCATCACCTCCGACCCACGCACCAAGGTCATCGTCAAGGCGCAGCTTGTCAAGGCTGACGGCACACCTATGGAGGTGGCGAACTGGTACGGTCATGATTATGCAGGTGAACAGGCAATGCGTACAGAAGTCGCTTCGCTGCTTGCAAGCAATATCTACTACCTGGATGGTTCTGAATATAAGTCATTGACGGAAGCGGATCTCAAGCTGGTTCCTGGAGTCAATGCTCCAGCCGGAGCAGATGTCAAGGCCTATGAAGTCTTCTTCCAGCTTTCTGACTCCGGACTTGCCAGGAATTGGTACGTATATTCAAGTTCTGCAGGATATGCAGGAGCGACAACCGATGAAATCAATGCGCAGCTTTCCGAGGTTGAGCCTGCAATGGTATATAAAGATGGTATGACCTACTATTCTACTGACATCAGACACATGGGCTCAGAAGGATCAGCATCGGAATTCGGCGTGGTCCGCAATCACATCTACAAGATCAATATCTCTGATGTAAAAGGTTTTGGAACGCCTGTGTATGATCAGGATGTGGATATAGATACGCCTGAGCGTCCAGTGGACAAGCACTCATATATTGCTGCCCAGGTTCGCATCCTTTCCTGGAAAGTAGTTAAAAACGATTACTCTGTCGAATAATTTAAAATCACAATAAAATGAAAAAGTATTTATTTCTAGCACTCGCAGCAATTAGCTTTGCTGCCTGCACAGAAAAGATTGACGACAACAATCCACAGAACGGTGAGTTGGAGGAGTCGTACATCGCAATCAACCTCATGTCAGCAGACCTTGATACACGTGCTGCTTCTGACAGCTATGGTTATGAAGAGGGTACAACTGCTGAGCGAGCAATCAAGACTGCTTATTTCTTCTTCTTCGATGCTGAAGGAAATGCATTCAATGTGACTGGTGCTCCAGCTACAGCTCCAGGTGGAAGCGTCAATCATTTGTCGCTTAACATTGCCAATCAGAATCCAGCTGCATCAGAAATGCCTAACGTTTCTGACATCAAGGAGGCTGTCCTGCTTCTCAGCACTTATAAGGGCGTTTACCCAAGTCAGATCGTTGCTGTCCTGAACTGGACTCCACAGACTAACAAGGCCTATACTTTGGCTGAACTCCATCAAGTTATGGATAACTCAATCGGTAACGATACCAATGGTTACGTGATGAGCAACGCGGTATACATGGATGGTGCCAACAAAGTTGTTGATGCAGTTCCTCTTACATCAGCTAACATCAAGACAACTCCAGAAGCAGCTAAAGCAGCTCCTATCGATATCTATGTGGAGCGTACTGCCGCAAAAGTTGTTCTCACAGCAAACGGAAAGGTAACTGACACAGATAACATCTTCGACACACAGAAGAACTCTACACCAGTTTTGGTTGCTGGTACATCTTCTGATATCGACGTATATGTAAAACTCAACGGATGGGAGCTTTACAACGATTACAGCACATCAAGCCTTCTCAAGAACATTGAGACAACATGGGATCCTTCAGCTCTTGGTCTTACTTGGAATGATATCCCTTACTATCGCTGCTACTGGGCTAAGTCTCAGAATACTACTCTGGCTGATGCTTTTGCATGGAACTATAGTGATGAAGATAAGGCATCAAAGGGATTCCAGACAAATTATGGCTTCAAAGTAGCTTCTGCTGCCGATTACGCCGACCGCACAACTTATACTTACTGCGGTGAGAATACCAATCAGATAGAAGGTACAACAGATCCTCGTACTAAGGTTATCCTTAAAGGTCAGCTCATGCAGAAGAAAGGTGATAACTATGAGTCACTTGAGCTTGCACGCTGGTATGGTACTGAGTATGCAGGAAACGAGGCTTTGAGAATTGCAGTTGCAAACTCTCTCAAGTATACCCTTTACTATGATGATGGTGGAAGCTACACATCTATCAAACCAGAACACCTTGTGTGTGTAGCCGGCAACTCCGTAGGAGCAGAGGCATACGAGGTCGGCTTCCAGCTTTCAACAGAAGGTCAAGCACAGACATGGTATCAGTACAGCTCAGCAGATGGCTATGAGATATTTGGAGACACTGGCGTTGCAGGCGATAATGCAGCCAAGGCAAACGCATACCTCAAGGGTGTAGAGCCAGCTCTCCTTTATTCAAACGGTATGACTTACTACATCGTGGACATCAAGCACCTTGGCACAGCAGGCAAGACTGCAGAGTACGGTGTTGTTCGTAACCATGTATATCAGATTGATATCAACTCAATCACAGGTTATGGTTCACCTGTCTATAGTGGTCTTTCAAATATCGTTACGCCTCCAGAGTATCCGGAGGAAGACGAGGCATCTTACGTAGCTGCAAGAATCAACGTTCTTTCATGGAAGGTTGTCAAGCAGAGAGTGGACATCGTTCAGTAATATATTATCAAGGGGCCGCCAGGCGGTCGCAGGACGGCCCCTTTTAAATATAAAACACAGGGAAACCCAAATATAGAACAGAATAAATAATGAACAGAGTGCATATATTCAGAAGAATCGTGTTGGCGTTGTCAATGGTGGCGGCGATGCTGACTGCTTCTTCATGCTTGAATGAGCTCATCTTTGAAGGTGAGGGGGACTGCGGTATCTACTACCGCATACGTTTCAAATACGACTACAACATAAAGTTTGCAGACGCCTTTGCCAATGAGGTGAAATCTGTTGCACTCTATGTATTCGACGAGAATGATGTTCTTGTCGAGGAAATTGCCACCACTGATACTGAAGCCCTCTCTTCAGGCTCATTTGAGATTCCGCTTGAAGTCGAGCCGGGCAACTATACACTTGTTGCATGGGGAGGACTGATGAACGAGGAGTCATTCGATCTTTTGGCAGACACTCAGGTCGGAGTGACAAGACTGGATGAACTGCAGGTGAAGATGCACAGGCAGTATGATGAGAACTCGAATGCAGGAGTCAATGAGGACCTGCTTCCTCTCTACCATGGCTCTATGCAGCTCGCTGTGACAGATGTTCCTGGTACATACACAGAGACAATGTCGCTTATGAAGAATACAAACATGGTCCGTATCCTTCTGCATGAGATGTCTGGACATGATGTGGATGCGGATAAGTTCATCTTTGAAATCAAGGACGATAACGGTCTCTACAACTGGGACAACAGCCTGCTTGATGACGAGATGATCACCTATTCGGCCTGGCACCAGAGCACTGGTACAGCTGAAATGGAAGAAATGGATGTGAAGGCAGTCTCTTCTGTCAGTGTGGCTCTTGCCGAGCTCACAATCGGCCGCATGACTGCAGGAAAGTCACCGATACTCCACATCAGGAGCCGCGAGACCGGAGAAGATGTATTCCGAATTCCGGTAGCGGATTACGCACTGCTGGTGAAAGGAAACTACAGGCAGGGAATGGGCGATCAGGAATATCTTGACCGTCAGGACGAATACACAATGACCTTCTTCCTCGATGAAGGGGAGTGGGTAAGTTCAGTCATCTACATCAACTCCTGGAGAGTGGTGCTGAACGACACGGAATTGAATTAACATATACCTATTATATATAAGGTGAGAGGAATGGTGAAATATCTTGCGCAGCTTCTGGCGGGCATTCTGGCTGCATCGTGCGTTTTCGATGCGGACCAGTGTGTCATGTCGGAGGATCAGTCGCATGAAATCATGTTCACCGTCGCTCTCGACCAGCAGAGAACAAAGGCGACATGGGGAGATTCATATGAATCGGAAACAGAGGAACTGTTCGACATCCGCATCATTCCGGAAAATCTCCATGTGGTTGTATATGGCCCGGACGGAAACCGTGTGGGAGTGCTTCAGGATCTTGGTTACTGGCCAATTGATGAAAGTCATACGAAGTTCCAGTTCATCGGCAGGATGCCGGAAAATTTTGCGACAACCTATAACGAACACCCTGATACTCCGAACTATAAGTTCATGGTCCTGGCGAACTGCGGAGATAACATGAGCGGAGATCAATATATCACCTACAGCCAGGCGCAGTTGAACCCGGCCTTGCAGAATGGCTCCATCCCGATGTGGGGAGTGCTGGAGGCAGATGTGTCTTCACTCATAAACGATACCTTCCTTGATCTCGGAGAGATATGGCTCCTGCGTGCTGCAGCGAAGATCGAGGTGAAACTCTCGGAGAATGAAAAGGACAAAGGCACAGAGATCAATTCAGCAACTCTTAAATACTACAACCAGACAGGATACGTACTGCCAAATGGCTGGTCTCAGGTAGCAGCCACCAAGCTTCTCGATCAGGAAAACTGCATCAGGCTCTACCGCCATGCTGCAGTGAATCTGCCTTTCTATAAAGATGAGGAAACAGGAAACGTCTATGTGTATGTGACCGAGTACGATAACATAAATTACACCGGAGAACGTAATAAGATCAGCCTCAATTTCAAGATCAATGGCGAAGACAAGGTGTTCGAGGATGCAATCTCATTCTGCAACTATAGAGACGGCAAACCGCTGGAGGACTCTCACTACAACATTGTCCGTAACCATATCTACGAGTTCGAGATTCTGAGCATTGCAGGTGATAATCTTGTCTTGGAATATACAGTAGCTGATTGGGATGCAGAACAGTGGGATTCAGACGGAGATGGTGTGTATGAGGATTATGAAGAGCATGATCTTGCATACCCGACTTACCATAACCCTGTGATGCCGATAGGCTATCTGAACTTGACCGGAGCAGATGACGTGAATAATTACGTTATTGAACAAAAGCCTACAATGTACTTTAATAATGCCCACGATCTGGAGGCAGGAGCTTTTGAGTGTTTGTTCCAGATCACTGCACCTGAGAGTGTTGAATGGAAACCAGGTATTGCAGGTACACTCGAAAACTATGGGATACGTGTATATAATGAAACAAAGACAGAGTTATTTTTTGATTCAACAGATAATAAGAATCTCAATCTTGGAGCATGCTCTCGTGACTCCTGGTATCGAATCGTAGTATTTCCTCTTAGTAATGATGGTGCAGGCTCAACTGAAGTTGATTTTATAATATCATATCACCAGACATGGACCGACCAATATATTCACCTATATATCAACGGTGAATATGACAATATAAGATGGCCTGAAAGTGGTGACAACCCTAAGATCATAAAAATCAAGCATGTTGCTCAGGAAACTAATGTTGATGATGAATAAGTTGAAACTATATATATTGTCATTGTTGATGGTGTCGCTTGCTGCGGTATCATGTGTTGACCTGTCTGGGGATGATCTCATTCCGGGACATGGAGGTGACATTGTCCTTCATTTCAGCACCCCTGATGTGTCTGTAAAAGGAACTGTAGCAGACAATGCATGTGAGTCATATATGAGTCATCTGGATGTCGTCATATACAGATATGCAAGCGCAGAATATACTCCTTTCCATCATGAAAGGATATCTGTAACTTCAACTCCAACCGGCAAAGTCACCATTCATAAGACAAAGGAGGACTTTGAAGTGGATGTTCAATATAAATTCTTCGTTATCGCCAACAGTACTCTTGATGAGAGTGCATTTTATGACGGGGATAATTTAATTGACTACAATAGTTTCCTGAATCTTGACCAGACTGACAAGCTGATTCATCTTTCCGGAGTCGATCATGACATCATGAACCCGCACTATCCGCAGATGTTTCTTATGGATGGCGTAGCCTATATGGGTAATGAAGAACCGGCAGGTCGTTCGGGACATGTAGTTATAAATGACCCGGATAACCAAGATGATGTGGAGCTTAAGGTGACATTGCGTCGAGCCGCTGCCAAGATCATACTGACAATCATTCCAGGAGACAAGGTGATGTTCACCAAGGAACTGATGGCCCTGTCGCAGGGTTATCTGATACGAAACATGCCTGTGCGTACGACTCTGGTTGCAGAAGGAGGTTATCCTTTGAATGAAAATGGTGCAAGACCTTATTGGGCATCGACTACAATATCTCAGAGTCCATATTTCCAGATGACAAAGGTGAAGGATAAGAATGGAGTCGAGCACGACGGCATTCAGCTCACAGCCTATTGCTATTCCCATAACTGGGACAAAAATCAGGTCTTTGAAAAAGGTACATCTGTCGTTATGATGCTGCCGTTGAAGTATCAGGAAAATGTGAATGAAGTTCCTGTCGAATATATAAACAATTACTACCAGCTCTCATTCACCCAGAATCTGACGATAAAGCGCAATACCGTTTACGATTTGAGAATCAATCTGAACGCTCCTGGAGCTGAAGATATAACCACACCTGAGGAAGTGCGTGATATTCAATATTTCACCGCTCCATGGGAGATTGTAGATATTCCGGTTACCGGCGAGAGTAAAGTGAAGTATCTCAAGGTCAACAAGGAGAAGATATACATGTATAACGTCAGCGATGACAACACTTCGCTGTACTTCTCATCATCATCGCCGGTGTCAGTCGAACTTGTTTCTGGCAGCGCGTACTATTACAATAAGTTCAGCCAGAAGATCACCCTGGGCAATAATAGCGATGAAGTCAAGAGTATAACCGCTTCTACAGCCACCGGTTCAGTATCCGGAAACATATCCGTACATAGCGATATCCCGACCAACAACACGATCCGCTACTTCCAACTCAAGGTTACAAATCAAGATGGCTTGAGCGAGATTGTCAATGTGGAACAATATCCCTTGATCTATATCACCAATAACCTGCCTTGGTATTCGTATAGGGATGACTATTACCACCGCACCGATGGTGGACATGGATGGGATGGATATACCTCTTCAGGAACTGCCTCTGGTGATCAGCCTACAACATACCGTTATGCGGGTGACCATGTAGTCAGTGTACATACGATTAAAGAAGTTAATGTAGATACCAAGACGGTAAAATATACATATACAAGCCAGTATCCAAGAAACAATACAGGTTGGACAGCTTCTAAATTTAGAGGAGACCAGGTGAGGAATAGTCAGAATTACAAAATCATGTATTATTATTTCACTTATTCCAGAGGTTGGTCTTCAATGAAGTCGTACCAGTGTGAGGAGCATAATGTACGTAACTATCATGTGAGAATGATGGCTTCATCGTCAGAATATACAGTCGGCCGTCCGGCTCTTGACGAAAATGGATATACTGCTGGAGATGAAGATAATGCAAAGCTTGTGTCACCTTCTTTTGTGATCGCTTCGCGTCTGGGTGCCGTGCTCTCGACATATAGCGGCTTGTCAAATATGTCCAATGACAAGAAACTGATCGCATTTGCCGACCACTGCAAGAATTATGTGGAGGTGGATGATGTGAACGATGATAAGAAGGACCCTGTCGAGGTGCATGATAACTGGAGATTGCCTACAGAGGCTGAACTCAAGATCATTATGAACATTCAGGGAACAAGCGGCCAGAATGCGGATGCAATCGACTTCCTGCTTAATGGTGGCTATTATATGAGTGCAAGCGGCCCTGTCTTCAACCATAAGAACAATGATGGCACTAATGAACTTGCCGATCCGATGCAGGCGACTGGAGTGGCCATCCGCTGCGTTCGAGATGCTTTTTAAACTATGACTGAAATGAAGAGATTATCATACATATTCATTGCTCTGATGGCATTTATCTCAGGCTCGTGCGTGCAGGAGAATTTTCCGCAGCCCGAGGCAGAAGCCGTTCCAGATGGATACACAAAGATCGAGTTTGCAGCTAACATTGCAGACCCGACCTCGGTTTCTACGCGTGCTGTCGACCCTGACGGACTTGATGTGAACAATATGACATTGTTCTGCTTCAATGAGTTCGGACTCTTCATCAGTACTGAGACCGCCATACTTGTAAGACACACAGCTGTAGATGGAGTATCGGACAGTGGAGTGTATAGCGCAATTATTCCAAGCCACACCCGCATCATTCATTTCCTCGCAAATCACAGTGAGGGTCTTTATGATGAGTCAAATTTCCCCGGACAGACTGAGAGCATGGTCATCGCCAATATGGAAGGCGGTTCAGGAATGCTTGTCTATTGGTCGCGTTTCGAGATGGACCCGGACAGCGAAAAGGACATGCACACTCAGTTGTCAGAGTTGAAATACACTATAGCAGGGCACGAGTACGATGGAATCAAACTCATCCGTAATCAGGCAAAGATCACTATTGCAGATTGGGAAACAGATAAATTCATTGTGACGGGATTCCGTACTGTCAACATCCCGGCGTTCGGAACAGTTGCACCGCATCATCCGCAGGATCACTTCCATATCGTTGACGATTGGGAAAGTACTGAGGATTTCATCACATTGCCAAATAATCAGGCTCTTATGTCCGATATCGTGGACATCAATACCAAGAGTGAGGACTATATCTTCGAATCCGAGAATTCGGGCGACAGACTGGTCAGCGTCATCATCAGAGGACATGCTCCGGGACAGACTGATAGTGATGACAAATATTACCGTATTGTGATGCAGAATGAGGATGGTTCAAATTTCCTGATCCGAAGAAATCATAACTATAACATCCAGATTACCGGTATGCTCACATATCCAAGCAATAGTTTTGAGGATGCGATGAATGCACCGGCATCAAATAATGCTTGGATTTCAATTGATGAATGGGTCAATGAGTTAACTGACGGTATAAGGACGCTTTGGGTAGAGAAGACTTCTTACGTCCTTGCCAGTGACCAATATGCCGGAACTGACTATGTGATTGAATATAAATATACCGAAAACAATAGAGGAGTTGATACAGCTCCTACAGTCACATGGATCGACAATAATGTTGCCTATGACAATATCAGCAACAATTACAATAAGACAACAGGAGAAGGAACATTGACGTTGAGACTATATCCGATGTATGAGGGTAACGAGCAGCAGGTGGGTTCATTCCTGATCAAGCACGGAAAGCTTCAGCGCAAGGTGAGCGTCTATGTCATCAAGACACAGTATTTCACCCCGTCATGGATTTCATCTCAGGTCTATGGTGTCGCTGATGAACATGTGACCATGATGTTTACAATTCCTGAGACATGTCCTGAGGCTCTTTTCCCATTTACAGTACTTGTTTCAGCCAACCATCTTGACGTACGTTCAGAGTCCGGCCAGCAGCTGCCTGTGTACATCAAGGGAGAGGAGGGCTATTTCGGTCAGGAGTGGGAAGGTATCAACTATAAATATGCATATACCATTTCAGGCCCCGGAAAGCATCGTCTGCATATGCGGTCTATTCTCAAGCATAATGACAATGACACAGAAGATGTGCATCTGGAGGCCGATTTCTTTGAGACCATCACTAAGACTGTGATTTTCAGTGGTTATGAAAACACTCACCGTCGAGTCTTTGTGGAAAACCTGCACACGTATAATCTACCGTATGCTGAAGATGAGCCTCTTTATTATATGCTGGTTCCCCAGAAGAAGGCTTCGCCGCTGATCTTTACGCTCGATCTCCAGGAGAGGCTGAGCAATGGAGATTATGGCAATTATGACCACACCCAAGATCCGGAAAAAAATAAGTTTGATGAGTTCCTGATATATACAAAGACATTCAGTTTCTATGATGAATATTTTGAAGAAAATCCAGGAACATTCGAGGATATAAAAGAACGTGCCTGGGAAGGTGAGGTCACGATGGTCAATAGGGAATCATGGAGTACCAATGGTCGAGTAATGGCATTCAGAACATTGAACGACGATGCGACCGGAACAGCAAAATATGGTCTACAGAAGGACGGATCATATAACATCTATATGCTCACAAACAGTTCCTACAACAAGGATGTTGTACGAGTTGCTTCGAACAATGCATATAGTTCATATGTGTTTAAAACAGATCGTGACGGAAACTCATATACGGGTAATTATCAAGGTAATGAATACCGCTCCGTCATCTTTGATGTGGCACATTACAGACCGTTCCGTTTTGCCGCTCAGGTGAGGGTGGACGATGAGAATGGAGATGGCAGCAAGGCAGTGACGACTCCAGATGCAGCTGCTCTTCTAAGCAATGAAAGTCATGGAGATCAGGCTGAAAATGTAGATGAGATACATCTTAGTTATAAGCCAGGTCAGAAAGTGGATGTTCTTCTTGACATCACAAGTTTCAAAGGATCGGACAATCGTTCTGTGCATCCGTTCGGACAGCTCTTTGGAGAAGAATTCAATGTCTATATTGATGCGCCAATGCTGGAAATTGACTATACTCGTATGCCTGATAACTGGAAAGCAGATAAGAACAGCCAGCTGAAGGCAGATAAGCTCAGACCTGATCCTGCTGTACCGGGAAGATTCATATATACAGTCAGTAAGAAGCGCGAAGATGAGAGAGTATTCGGATATGCTGATGCTCACCATGATGATCTTTCAAAAGAACGATATGATGACTTCGGAGGTGTAGTCACTTCTGAATATATGCCTGTGGGAGGAATCGACCAGACTGGTGAGCGTAAACTCCTTCCTTTCAAGAAGACATCCATCACTTCAAAAGGAGACATCAACATCACTTCAGAAAAGGAGAAAGTCGTCTTCTGGGACAAGACGTTCGAGGTGAAGACCGAGCACATGAGAGGTATTTTGCAGTATAAGGATGCTAAGGAGGGGATACTTCCAGTCCCTGACGATGCCTTCATTGCCTTTGTGCGTCTTCGTACCAACGCCCGTATCGGTGTAGTGACGTTGAACCCAAGCACTGGCGGACCTGGTGCGTTCGAACTCAACCTCCGCGACGAGTACACTTTCGGTTGGAATGACGACCCGATTGACTTTTACTATACTGCACCTGATGGCACTGTCTATAACTTCAACTATATGGTTAATGGGGAAGAAAAGCCTGTCGATCTGAATCTCCTGTATACCTTATTGGCTAACGGTGAGGAAATCATTCTTTCAAAAGACTAAAAAAAGAACGTTGATATTATACAGAAATTAAAACAGTAAAAGGAGACTTGTAAGACTGAATTTATTATTGTTTATCACTCTCATTTGGGGATGTGAAAAGATTGGTCCGGGCGAACCTTAGCAATCAGGCAAACTGCCTGCAGATTTTGAAATACCTGAGGTGCTATATGCGTCGGTATCTGACAAGACCCGTACATTTGCAGATGGTAAAAACGTGCTCTGGCATAATGAAGATGCTCTTTAATTTTTTGCAGGCAAGGCGACCAAAGCCACAAGAACCAAAGTGAGGAGTTTCTGTAATGTTCTCATATCTGTAATTTTTAAGTCAGTGTAAAGTTATTCAGAATTTATCAAAAGTGAAAGATATATTAAAAAAGTAATTACCTTTGCGCGCTAATTTATATAAAGGTAATTATTTAATTATGAAGAAAGTTCTCCTGAACATTGCAGCAGGATTATGCTTGATATCTTGCAGCATGGAAGAGCAGTTACCGAATAACCCCGCAGCATCCGGTAATTGCATCAACGTAAGTGTTGAGACTATTGTCCCAAGCACTGAGGCGCCTACTAAGACAACATTGGATGGCGATCAGCTTGTATGGACCGGCGATGAGACATTGGACGTCCTTATCGGCAATTCCAGCAGCAGCGACTCTGCGACATCAAAGGCAGTCGCACTTGATTTCGATCCTGTCACATCCACATTCTCAGGTGTAATAGATCTTGGCAGTTTTACAGAATCTGACATCCACGCGATTACAGTACCTGGAAACAGCGGTTCATGGATCAGCTACGTCAATGACTCATATCACGCAAACATTCCTTTGTCAGTGAATCAGGTGCAGGTTAAGAACGGAGTCATGAATGGTGACAATTTCCCTCTTTATGCAGATATCACTGACGAAATCCGCTCACACTGCAAGCTTGAGAACGGTTCATACAGATTCAGAAATATCCAGCTTGAGTGGGCATGCTCAGCAATCCGTTTCAACGTATATGGCACTCACGCAGCTATGGATTCAAACGAAATCCTTAGGTCTGTAAGCGTGACATTGGCAGAGATTCCTGAAAACTATACTGATAATACTATCACAGTGTCATTGAGTGAGAGCGCAGCAATTGCTGGCAAGAACGCAGAGAACGGCATCAAGCTTTTCATGGCAATATTCCCTGAAGGCAACAGCATCAACTCTGTCAAGGTTACAACAGACAAGGCAGTCTATGAACTCAGCGGCAATGCAGGCGCACTCAAGGTTCTTGAAGGCGAGGATATTCGCGGAAAAATGTACCAGTTTGGTCTTAACCTCGCGAAATTTGAGAGAACAGCATTCCCTGTTGCTGACCTTCTTGACATCAGCTTCACAGCAAATGGTGCTGTTGATTTGTCAGCATCCCAAATGGCTGTTACATACATGTCAGGAAGCACAACCAACAATTACTACAACGATAACTTCTCAGGCTATATTGCTCACTTTAATAATCCATTCAACAAAAATGGACTTTCAAGCGGGTTTTATAAGGTGGATTTTGAAAGCAATACAGCATATCGCAATAAACTTGCTGACGGTCATGCACTTGAGGTGATGTTCAAAGTAGATGAAACAGGCACTCCTGATGATGATTTTGAGATCAAGCCATTCAGTGCAATGGAAAAGGGAGGTACAGGTTTCCTTCTGACAAAGCCACTTTCACGAGGTGGTGATATTGCCTTCCTCCCTAATGTAAGTACAACAGGAACAAGCAACTGGATCTGGGCTCAGAGCGGTGTTGTCCCTGTACCTGGACAGTATTATCACGTTGTTGGTATCTGGAACAAGGAAGAGGGTAAAGCATATACATATGTGAATGGTGTCCTTACATCTGAAGTCGATGCTGCAGGAGAACTTATTTTCGCAACTGCTGACAGAAACTGGTGGTGCATCGGTGGAGATTCATATAAAAAGACTACAGCACACTGCGGATTCAAAGGAGACGTAGCAATTGCGAGAGCATATGACGCTCCGCTTGATGCAAAACAGGTAGAGATGCTCTGGAATAAGGTGAAGAACTTCCAGTCATCTGATAGTGAGACTGAGACAATCATTCTCGGCGGAGTGGAAATGCTTTCTAATGCAACTGTCAAGCCTGGCTGTACATTCTACATCTATGGAACTGGATTTGAAAAAGGCGATATCATCAAGCTTGGTTCAACTCCTTGCAAGACAACATTGGGTAATAATTGTGTAAAGGTTACAATTCCAGAGGGATTGACTTCGGGACAGACTGAAGTATATATTACAAGAGGAAATGCAAGCGCACTTCTGAAAAATGTCAATTTCACCGTTTCCACAAGCATCTACCCAGCGAAAAACCCTGAGGTTGTTGCACATAGAGGATATCACCCTGGCAACGTCTCAGAGAACTCTATTTCATCCCTTGTCGAGGCACAGAAGATTGGTGTGTTCGGTTCAGAATTTGACGTATATGTTACAACTGACAATGTAGTTGTCATCTACCATGACGCCACACTCAGTAATGGACTCCGCATTGATTCAAGTTCATACGATGACATCAAGAACTTCAAGCTTGGAAATGGTGAATCACTTCCTACATTCGAGCAGCACCTCATCCAGGGAAAGAAGTACCCTGATGTGAAACTTGTCTGCGAAATCAAGCCTCATGCAACTGTTGATCTGAGTCTTAAGTGTGTGGAAGCATGTGCCGTACTCGTCAACCAGTACGACATGGCAGATCAGATCGTATGGATTTCATTCGACTACAATGTCTGCAAGAAGGTTGCTGAGCTTTATCCAGATGCTAAGGTGCAGTATCTCAGTGATTCTAATCCACCGCTTGACCCGCAAACAGTGTTGAATGATGGTATCAATGGTATTGACTACCAGATGAAAGTTCTCTCCGATGCATTGATTTATAAGGCACATGATCTTGGCATGGATGTGAATGTATGGACAGTCAATAATCGCAGTGATATGTTCAAATTCATTGAGAAAGGAGTTGATTATATCACTACAAACGAATCTGCACTTGCCCTTGAACTTGTTAGCCGACCTTACATCACTGAGTAATATTTAAATAATTGAATTATGAAAAAGTCAACATATACAATACCTGGCATTGAATGGATTAACGTAAATCCCGAAGGCGTTTTATGCACATCTGACGTTGTTCTTCCAGTTCTTGACTGGATCATTGAACAGGAACTTTAATCACATGGATAGTGAAGTCCTTGTTTTGAACTTTGCATTTTTTTATTAACTTCGCAGGAGTTGAAAATCTTCCCTGCATTGGAAAGCGGTTCTACCGATGCAGGGAAGAAATACTAACCCATAGAACCTGACACTGAAATTATGAATGAACAAGTAATGGAGCAGAGAGCAAAAGCTATTGGAACTGTAATTGGAAATCTATTTGCTATTGGACTCGTTTTCGCACTGGTACTGATTTTTGACATCAATTCCGCTAAAGAATACGGTTGGTTCAT
>JAEIGA010002308.1_pt1 | contig 30493 bp, 25 predicted proteins | sample 9270691 | NCBI WGS metagenome assembly JAEIGA01 (sample SAMN17057246, study PRJNA624740) | gut metagenome | biome: biome; isolation source: fecal sample | host: Bos grunniens | place: China: Xizang | collected 2019
AGACGAGAATGTGGAGTTCCTTAAAAGTGTCAAGATCTCATTCTATGCGATTGATGAGGCTCATTGCATATCGGAATGGGGACATGATTTCCGTCCGGAGTACCGTCGTATCAGGCCTATAATAAATGAGTTGGGAAAGGCGCCTGTCATTGCACTTACAGCTACGGCTACGACAAAGGTACGCGATGACATAAAGAAGAACCTTGGAATACAGGGGGCACCCGATTTCAAGTCTTCGTTCAACAGACCGAACCTTTATTATGAAGTACGGCCCAAGACAAAGGATGTTGACAAGGATATAATAAAATTCATCAAGTCCAATCCTGGTAAGTCTGGAATCATATATTGCTTAAGCCGCAAGAAAGTGGAAGAACTTGCTGAGATTCTGCAGACGAACGAGATATCAGCCAAGGCCTATCATGCTGGAATGGACTCTGCAGTGAGGTCGCAGACTCAAGACGACTTCATTATGGAGAAAATAGATGTCATTGTAGCTACAATAGCATTCGGTATGGGCATAGACAAGCCGGATGTAAGGTATGTAATACATTATGATATCCCAAAGAGCCTGGAGGGTTACTATCAGGAAACCGGCCGTGCCGGCCGTGATGGCGGAGAGGGCTTGTGCATTGCCTTTTACAATAACAAGGATTTGCAGAAGTTGGAGAAGTTCCTCGAAGGGAAACCGCTTGCCGAGCAGTATATAGGCAGACAACTGCTGCATGAGACTACGGCATATGCCGAGTCTTCGGTGTGCCGAAGAAAATTATTGTTACATTATTTTGGTGAAAATTACGACGTGGAGAATTGCGGAAACTGTGACAATTGCCAGTCACCTAAGAAACAGGTTGAGGCAAAGGAACTGCTTGAGGCTGTGTTGGAAACAGTCCAGGCACTAAAAGAGAATTTCAAGACTGATTATGTGATTGATGTTCTGATGGGTAAGGAAACTGCCGATATACTTTCGCATAAGCATGACGAACTGGATTGTTTCGGTTGCGGCGATGATGAGGATGTAAAACGCTGGAATGCGGTAATACGTCAGGCTCTCATAGCCGGTTACCTTGACAAGGATGTCGAGAATTACGGCTTGTTGAAAATAACAAAACAGGGAAAGTCTTTTTTGGAGAAACCGGTATCTTTCAAGATTGTTGAGGACCGTGATTTTGATGAAGAGGAGACTGTTGTACAGACATCAAGCACATTTGCTGTCGATCCCGAACTTTATGCAATGCTCAAGAATTTGAGAAAGAAGCTTTCGAAACAGCTTGAGCTTCCGCCATACGTGATATTCCAGGACCCATCGTTAGAGGCGATGGCTACGACATATCCTATTACCATTGATGAACTGAAGAATATTCCCGGCGTTGGTGAGGGCAAGGCAAAAAGATACGGTGAGGAGTTCTGCGCCTTGATAAAGCGTCATTGCGAAGAGAACGAGATTGACCGCCCCGAAGATATACGCATACGTACTGTCGCGAACAAATCGAAACTTAAGGTCGCGATTATAAATGCAATAGACCGTAAGGTTGCATTGGATGACCTCGCCATAAGCAAAGGAGTCGAGTTCGACGAACTGCTCGATGATGTCGAATCTATCGTCTATTCCGGAACAAAACTGAATATAGACTATTTCCTTGAAGAGATTCTTGATGAAGAGAATTTGACCGAAATATATGACTATTTCAAGAACTCCGATACAGACAACATTGATGTGGCTATAGAGGAACTTGGAGGTGAGTACAGCGAGGAGGAAATACGTCTTGTAAGAGTGAAGTTCATCTCGGAGATGGGAAACTGATATAATGAATAAAAAGAAATAAATACTATATCTTATGAATGATTTTATTAAAGAGAAAATTGTAATGGATGGTCTTACCTACGATGACGTGCTGCTTGTACCAGCATATTCGGAGGTTCTTCCTAAAGAGGTTTCGTTGAAGACTAAGTTTTCAAGGAATATTGATTTGAATGTCCCGTTCGTGACAGCTGCCATGGATACTGTTACAGAGGCAAAGATGGCCATTGCCATTGCGCGTGAAGGAGGTATCGGTGTCATTCATAAGAATATGTCCATTGCAGAGCAGGCACATCAGGTCGCTATTGTAAAGCGTGCCGAGAACGGCATGATATACGATCCGGTTACAATTCTGGCACAGTCAACAGTCAAGGACGCTCTTGACATAATGGCTGAATACCACATCGGCGGTATTCCTGTAGTTGACGAAGAGAAGAAACTTGTCGGTATCGTTACAAACCGTGACTTGCGTTTTGAAACCAATATGTCGCGTCCAGTGTGCGAGGTGATGACTGCTGCCGAGAACCTTGTGGTTACACATCAGAAGACCGATATGGAATCGGCTGCGAAGATTCTGCGTGAAAACAAGATTGAAAAGCTCCCTGTAATAGACTCAGAGGGCAAGCTTGTCGGTCTCATAACATACAAGGATATAACCAAAGCCAAGGACAAGCCGATGGCATGTAAGGACTGCAAAGGCCGTCTGCGTGTCGCTGCAGGCGTAGGAGTAACAGTAGATGCGATGGACCGTATAAAGGCTCTTGTAGATGCAGGTGTCGATGCAATTATCATTGATACGGCTCATGGTCATTCTGCCGGTGTCGTAAAGAAACTCAAGGAAGCTAAGGCTGCTTTCCCAAATATCGATATCGTTGTAGGAAACGTAGCGACAGGCGAGGCTGCAAAGATGCTTGCAGAGGCTGGAGCTGATGCTGTAAAAGTTGGAATCGGCCCCGGTTCTATATGTACCACACGTGTTGTTGCCGGTGTAGGTGTTCCGCAGCTTTCTGCTGTGTATGACGTGGCAAAGGCTCTTGAAGGTACAGGTGTGCCTTTGATTGCCGATGGCGGTCTCCGTTACTCCGGTGATGTGGTGAAGGCTTTAGCCGCCGGCGGTTACAGCGTTATGATAGGTTCTCTTGTAGCCGGTACAGAGGAGTCTCCTGGCGATACTATAATATTCAATGGACGCAAGTTCAAGTCATATCGTGGCATGGGCTCCCTTGAGGCTATGGAGAATGGCTCAAAGGACCGTTATTTCCAGGCCGATACTGCCGACAAGAAGAAGTTGGTTCCAGAAGGTATCGCTGCGCGTGTGCCTTATAAGGGAACTCTGTTCGAGGTGATTTATCAGCTTGTAGGCGGTCTGCGTTCTGGTATGGGCTATTGCGGAGCTAAGGATATCGTAGCACTTCACGATGCCAAGTTCGTGCGTATAACCAACGCAGGTGTCCTTGAAAGCCATCCGCATGATGTCTCAATAACAAGTGAGGCTCCTAACTATAGCCGTCCCGAATAAAACAGATATTTAATATGCGATATAACAGTCTTATAGTGTTGGCTTTATTGGCGGTTTATTCGGCTATAGCCCAGGTTGCCGACCCGGTATTGATGAGAATAAACGGGAATGAGGTCCGCCGTTCGGAGTTTGAATATGCATTCAACAAGAATAACGGCAATCTCAGCGGTAACGAGCAGAGTGCAGAAGAGTATCTGCCTATGTATGTCGATTTCAAGCTTAAGGTAGAGGAAGCTAAAGCTTTAAGGTACGATACGCTGTCGTCCTTAAAGGAGGAGTTCTTGAGAGACCGTAGCCAACTTGCTGAAAGTTATCTTATTGATGATGCCTTTATTGAAAACGAAGCATACCGTATCTATGCTAATGACTCAGCGACAATCGGCAAGGACGGATTTGTTAAGATGGCGCATATTTTCTTTCCGTTAAAACAGAAGGAGAATAAGACAGCTGTAGATCAGGCAAAGGCAAAGGCTGATTCTGCGTATGTTATGCTTAAGGAAGGCAAGAGCCTTACGGATGTTGCAGGATACTTTAAACTGCAGCCTCGTTCTGCCGAGCCTTTTGAGATTATAAAAGGTCAGGTTTACGCCGAGTTTGAGAATGTTGCCTTTGCTCTCGCTGACGGGGAATATTCTGTTCCTTTTGAGTCTCCGGTAGGCTATCATGTGGCAAAGCGTATATCCACTCGTCCGTTCGGCTCTTTTGAGGAGTATAAGCCTGCTATAATAAAGATGCTTGAACAGAATAATATACGTCAGCAGGCACGATTCAGAAAAGGTATGGAATTGGCCGCTAAATTCGGTGACGGCATATCGCCGGAGGAGGCTCTGGCACGTGAGGACAGCCTTCTTGAGGTTACGTATCCGGAATTCGGAAATCTTATGCGTGAGTATTATGAGGGACTGCTTTTCTTTGCTGTTTCAACCAGTCAGGTGTGGAACAAGGCTTCGGCTGATGAGGCCGGCATAAAGAAGTTCTTTAAGAAGAACAAGAAGAAATACAAGTTTGACACACCTCGTTTCCGTGGTGCTGTGATATTTGCCAATTCAAAGGAAAATATGGACAGCATAAAGTTGATAGTTGACGGAAAGCCTGCTGATGAGTATAAATCCCTTCTGGAAAAGGGCTTGTCAAAAGATTCTATTCGTGCGGCTCGTGTCGAGGTCGGTGTTTTTGCTGTCGGTGACAATGCATGGGTTGATAAACTAGCATTTTCTCAGGGCGATGGAGGTAAAATGCGTCCAGGCTTCTTGCTTGTTGATGTTGCCGGTGAGATTATAGCCAATCCTGAAACATATAAGGACGTCAAAGGGGTTGTGGTCAATGATTATCAGAAGTTCCTTGAAGAGAAGTGGGTGAAGTCATTGCGCAAGAAATATGATATATATATTGACAAAGAGGTACTAAAAACTGTTAATAATCACGAATAAAGGTGTTTATTCTGTACCTTTGTCAAAATTATTCCTGTATGAATGTTTGCCGTTACGGAAGAATGTGCTTGACTGTTGCAGTTCTGGTTGTGGTGCTGTGTGCTGCATGCCAGTCCGGAGATCCTCATAAGGGGCGTGTCCCCTTGGCTGGAATCGACGGTGCGTATCTGTATAAGGATGAAGTTGACCTGATGTATGCCGTCAATGGTAACGGAGGAGACAGTACTGCATATGCAGACGCGTATATTAAGAAATGGATAGTGGAAACGCTTTTCTACAATAAGGCGCAGGAAAATGTGGCTTCGGACAGTGAAATAGAAAGGCGGGTTGAGATGTACCGGCGTAATCTGATTTTGAATGATTATCAGGAGAAACTGGTTGTGCAGCAGCTTGAACCTTCGTTGAGCGATGATGAGATAGCAGATTTCTATAAAAGGAACAGTTCTATGTTCGATGCTGAGGAATCGGTTATGAAAGGTTACTTCCTTAAAGTACCCCAGGGCTCCCCTCGTTTGAACGAATTGCGTATGTGGTGCATCGGCAAGACCGAAGAAGATCTTGAGAAGATAGAAAAATACTGTCTTGGCAAGAACGCTGTCTTTGAATGTTTCTTTGATGATTGGCAACCTGTTGCGGTCGTTGCGGCAAGAACCCCGTTGACGGAGTCTCAGTTGCAGGAGCGTATCTTGCGTAAAAGCACTATCGAATTCAAAGATAATGCTTATGTATATTTCATCAGTGCTGATACTTTGATTGTTGAAGGTGACTCTAAGCCAATCGAAATGGTATCGTCCGAAATTAAGGAGCTGCTGTTGAATTCAAAAATGGCGAATTTTATTAAGGAGAAGAAAAATGCACTGTATAATGAAGCTATTCAGAATAACAGTGTTGAATATATAAATGCTAATAGGCCTTGAAAGGCTTGATAAGATTATGATAAGGAAATATATTCTAGGAACATTATGTTCCTTTATGGCGTTGATTGCTGTAAACTCGTTTGCTCAGGATAATGTGATAGACCGTGTCGAATGGGTTGTTGGCGACAAGTGTATCTTGCGTTCCAATATTGAGGAGTCGATACGTTACTGGCAAAGTACCGGTCGTCAATTTGAGGGTGAACCGTATTGTGTTGTCGGTGAAGATTTGGCTGTACAGAAGCTTTTCTTGCATCAGGCAGCACTTGACAGTATTGAAATTGATGAGAATCAGGTTATGCGTGAGGTTGATGCCCAAATGGATTACGTGACGCAGAAGATTGGTTCCAAGGAGAAACTTGAGGAGTATTTCAACATGAACTCAGCTGAAATCCGTGACATGTATCGCGAACAGTTGTATAATATGCAGATGATGGACGCTATGCAGAACAAGATTGTCGGTGAGATAAAAGTTTCTCCGGCTCTTGTACGCCGTTTCGTGGATTCATTGCCGGCAGACAGCCTGCCTTTTATACAGGAGCAGTACGAAGTTCAGGTGTTGACTCTTGTTCCGCCAATAGAACAGGAGGAGATTGACCGTGTGAAAAGTGAACTCCGTGATTATACAGAGAGAGTAATGAGCGGGGAGACAACATTCTCTACCTTGGCATTGCTCTATTCCGAGGATCCGGGTTCGGCACGTCGTGGAGGAGAACTGGATTTTATGGGAAAGGCGCAACTTCAGCCTGAATTCGCTGCAGTAGCCTTTAATCTTACAGATCCGAACAAGGTCTCTAAGATTGTTGAGACAGAATATGGATTCCATATCATACAGCTGATTGAAAAGAGAGGTGACCGTGTCAAGGTGCGTCATATCCTCAAGACCCCTCGCCGTTCGAGCGAGAATATAAAGAAGATGCTGGTTCGGCTTGACTCAATCTCTAATGGAATAAAAGCCGGGGAAATAAGCTTTAACGATGCTGTGACAATGTTTTCGGAGGACAAGGACACACGCAATAATTATGGAGTGCTCTATAATCGCCAGAACGCATCTTCCCGCTTTGGTCTTGACGAACTGCCGGCAGATGTGGCACGTGTGGTCGATGGCTTGAAGCCTGGCGAGGTGTCGCAGCCTTTTACATGGCTTCTTGATAATGGAAAGACAGTCTGTGCTGTTGTTAAGGTAAAATCCAAGATCGAGGCTCATACAGCAACTATCAAGGACGATTATGAGAGGCTGAAGGCTATATATCAGGCTAAACTTAGCAGTGAGCGCATTCAGGAATGGATTAAGGAGAAACAGCGTGTTACTTATGTGAGAATAAACACTGATAACCGTGATTGTGAGTTCAAATATCCGGGCTGGATATTCTATGAGGAGAAGTAAGAATGGGAAATATCTTTCTTGTCATAATGCTATTGCTCTTCTCTCAGCCTTTATCTTCGCAAGATAAGGCTGTAGGTGACAGCACTTCTGTAAAAAAGAAGAGTTATATCCGTATGCTCCATACGGATGTAACACGTTTTGATGAAAAGATTAATCCTGATGCATGGATTCTTGTAGGTGACGTACGTTTCCGTCGTGACAGCATGTACATGTACTGTGACAGTGCCCATTATTTTCAGAAGAAGAATGCGTTCCAAGCTTTCGGTAATGTAAGAATGGAGCAGGGTGATACCTTGTTCCTTTATGGAGATTACCTTGACTATAATGGTGATACGAATCTGGCGCGTGTCAGGAGGAATGTGAAGCTTATAGACAAGAATACTGTTCTTGAAACCGATAGCCTTGACTTTGATAGAAATAAGAACCTTGGCTATTTCTTTGATTACGGCATTCTCTCTGATGAGGAAAGTGTCCTTTCTTCTTTCTATGGAGAGTATGACCTAAGTTCTAAAATGGCCCTCTTTACCGATGAGGTGAGTCTTGAGAACCCACAATTCCGTATGCTGTCCGATACTTTGTACTACAATACGGGGAATAAAATGGCTACTATTGTAGGCCCTACGAATATTTATACGGGCGAGAGTGAGGTCTATTCTGAGCGTGGGAACTATGATACTTCCTTGCGCCGGGCATTCCTTCTGGACCGTTCTGTCCTCTACAACGAAATGAAGAATGTTGTTGCCGATTCAATATTCTACGACTCAGCCCAAGGGTATAGCGAGGCTTTCGGGAATATCGTGTACAATGATACTGTAAACCGCAATATGCTTACAGGTGACTATGCGTACATCAATGAACTGGTTGACTCTGCTTATGTCACAGACCGTGCTGTTGTGGTCGATTATTCGCAGAAGGATTCCCTTTTCATGCACTCCGATACAATTTGGGCAGTATCATACAATATTGATACCGATTCGGTGTATCGTCTGGTCAAAGCATATAATAAGGTAAAGGCCTGGAGCCCGACAATGCAGGCAGTTTGCGATTCTATGGTTTTTGATTCTCGTGATACTTGTGTGACAATGTATAAGGACCCTATCTTGTGGAACGAAGGTGTCCAGCTATTGGGTGAGGTCATAAAGATATATATGGATAGTACCTCCATAGACTGGGTCAATATAATAAACCAGACCCTTTATGCAGAAGAAATGGATTCTGTCAATTATAACCAGATTAAAGGGCAGGAGATGAAATTCTTCTTCGATGATGGCAAGCTTAGCGAGATGCAGGTGATTGGCAGTGTTGAGGTCGTTTTTTATCCATTGGATGAGGATAGTGCATACGTGGGTATGAATACGACCATTGCCGGCAGTGTAATAGGCTATCTTAAAGAGGGGCAGATGGATAAGGTGCTGGTTCCCAAACAATCAAAAGGTGTTTTTTATCCGATGGATCAGCGCCCGGCCGATAAGCGTTATCTGGATAACTTTGTATGGTTCGATTACGTGCGTCCTTCGAGTAAGGAAGATATATTTGTCTGGAGAGGCAAGAACGATGGACAGAAACTGAAGATTGTCAAGAGGGAGAAAGTCCCATTGCCGACTTTGGATGACTTTAAGGATGAATAAGTATGGGGTTCTTCAAGATGCGTGAGCCACGACGGTTCGAACATAAATATATTTTTGTAGATGAACGTAAGGAGAAACTTGACAAGATAGTTGAGAATGCCAAACGTGAGCTTGGGATGTTGCCTCCGGAAGAGGTTACATACAGGGAGCGTCTTCGCGGTGCATTCTCGAATGAGTGCGCTCATCTCTCAAGACGCAAGGAGCATGGTGAGCGCATATCGTCCCGCGTGGCGATAGTCTCGCTCTTTGTATGTGTGTTTATACTGTATTTTCTTCTTAAGGGACTCTTTGTCTTTTAAAATCCATGAATGATATTATACACCTTTTGCCAGATTCGGTTGCTAATCAGATAGCAGCCGGTGAAGTTGTACAACGTCCGTCTTCAGTTGTAAAGGAGCTGATGGAGAACGCTGTAGATGCAGGTGCGACAACGGTCAAGGTTGTTGTTTCTGATGGCGGGAGAACACTTATTCAGGTAATCGACAATGGCAAAGGCATGTCGGAGACAGATGCCCGAATTGCTTTTGAACGTCATGCTACGTCAAAGATAAGCAATGCGAACGACCTGTTTGCATTATCGACAATGGGCTTCAGGGGTGAAGCTCTCGCTTCCATTGCTGCAGTAGCAGAAGTTGAATTGCATACCCGGCGTGAGACCGATGAACTCGGAACGCATCTGGTCATTTCGGCATCCAGGCTTGAATCCCAAGAACCGGCAATGGTGCCGGTGGGCAGTAACTTCAAGGTCAAGAATCTGTTTTTTAATATACCGGCGCGCCGTAAATTCCTCAAATCGATGCAGACAGAACTCAATAATATTGTAACTGAGTTTGAACGTGTTGCATTGGTCAATTGTGGAGTGGAATTCTCCCTTTCTCATAACGGAACAGAAATGATATCTCTTCCGTCTTCTTCTTTCCGTCAAAGGATTGTCAGTCTTTTTGGCAAGAAGATAAATGCACAATTGATAGAGGTTGGGGTCGAAAGCCCCTTGGTTTGTATCAGAGGTTTTGTAGGGTCTCCTGAAAGTGCCAAAAAAAAGGGAGCCTTGCAGTTCTTCTTTGTGAATGGCCGGTATATGCGTCATCCGTATTTTGCAAAAGCTGTTTCTGAGGCATATGGAGCTGTCTTGCCTCAAGGAGAGCAAGTCACTTTCTTCCTTTGCCTTGACGTTGACCCTTCACGAATAGACGTCAACATTCATCCGACAAAGACAGAGATTAAGTTTGAAGATGAACAAAGTTTGTGGAAAATTATCTCTGCAGCAGTCCGTGAATCTTTAGGACGTTTCAATGCAACTCCTAGCCTTGACTTCGATGATGAGACTTTACCCGATATACCGGTAATGGATATCTCCGGTTCTGCTGGGGCTCCGGTTTCGGCTCCAAAGATTAAATATACGCCGGGATATAATCCTTTCAACAGCAAAAGAAATGGTGGCAGATTGCCTGGTGAATCTTGGGAGTCCTTGTATGAAGGCATTCATGGTGACGAAAAACCTATTGATCCCTCTCCATTTGATGATGCTCTCTGTCTTGAGCCGTCGTCATCTTTGTGCGGACATGAGGCAAGTCTTTATCCCGAAGAGTTTGTTCCGTTAACCCAATATAAGGCACAATATATACTTATTCCAGTCAAGTCGGGTCTGATGTGGGTTCATCAGCACCGTGCTCATGTAAGGGTGCTGTTTGAAAAATACATTTCACAGTTGTCAGAACAGAATGCACCGTCGCAAGGACTTCTTTTCCCCGAAAGGCTAGAACTCTCTGTTGCTGAATCGTTGGCTCTTGACTCCGTTTCCGTTGAACTCTCTTCGCTGGGTTTCGATATATCTTCTTTGGGTAGCGGCTCTTATGCTATAAACGGTGTGCCTGTAGGTCTGGACGGTCTCTCATATACCGATTTGCTTATGGATTTGCTGCGTTGTGTCATGGAGCAGACACGTGAGGCCAAGGAGAGCATAAGTGAAAGAATTGCCAATTCTATGGCAAAGCAAGTTGCGATAGTAAAAGGGCTTGTTCTGTCAATGGATGAGATGAAGGCTCTCATTGATGACCTTTTCCGATGTGCTGCGCCTTCAAGGACTCCTGATGGTCGTACTATAGTATATATAATGCCGGATAGTGAAATTGAGCGACGTTTTTAGGTGCAAATTTATGGTAAAGTCGGTTCTTTATCTTATAGATAGTTAAAAAAGGTTAACAAAAAGCCCTTTTGCGTTGTATGTTTATAACTATTTTTGAAAAATATGTAAATTTGCAAATAAATAGGTGAACTCTAGTTTACTTCGCATGGCTGTATTGTCAAGTCTTTGCGGTTTTGCGGAACAAAATATTTTGTTCATCTGTTTTTTTGATAAGTGACAAGTAAGCATATACAATAAATAAAGAATAAAGTTCTAATTAGTTTAAGCGTATGAAAAAGTTTATGATTTCGCTGGCAATCGCTAGCATTGCAATGTTCTCTTACGCACAGGAAACTGTTAGTGAGGTTGTGATTCCTACAAATGACAAGTCTGTAGTTACAAACAGCTTCGGCAGCAACTGGTTCGTAGGTGTGAATGGTGGTGTAAACCTCTACAATGGTGTGTTTACAAACGGAGAGAGCCCTTTCAAGCACATATCTCCTGCACTTAATATCTATTTCGGTAAGTGGCACACTCCAGGCTTCGGTTGGAGGATCGGCTACAATGGTCTCAATATCCAGCCATATGAGGATGTTGACCATGCAGCATTCATGAATTTCCACTTTGATGCAATGTTCAACCTCAGCAACCTTATCTTCGGTTATAAGGAGGAGCGTATCTGGAATGTAATTCCATATCTTGGAGTAGGTTGGGCTGGTCGTCAGGCTTTTAACTACGAGGAGGATTTCAAGGACAAAACATTCAGTGGCAAGTCATTCTCTGGTACTCTCTCTGCTAACTACGGTATTATCAATACATTCCGCTTGGCTAAGCGTTGGGCGTTGAACCTTGAACTTTCAGGTTTCTTCTTCCGTAACGGTTTCAGCTCGGTTCCAGGTTCAAGCGGCCACGACATGATGTGGGCTGTAACAGCCGGTGTTACATATAAGATCGGTAAGGTAGGTTGGGAGAAGGCTGTTGACGTAGCTGCTCTTCAGGCAAGCTATGCTGCAATCATCGACGGTTTGCAGAATGACGTTAACAACGCAAACGCCCTCAACAGAAGAGCGCAGAACGAGATTGCTTCTCTTAAGAGCCAGCTTGGTGACATGACCAACAAGTACAATCAGGCTAAGAACGACAAGAAGGTTCTTGATGTTAAGCAGTCTGTATTCTTCGCATTCGGTTCTGCAAAGATCGATTCAAAGAAGGAGGAGATGAATATCGCTGCTTATGCAAAGGCTGCTGTAGAGGCTGGTGCTAAGCTTCGTGTAATCGGTTGGGCAGACGTTATCGGTACTGACGAGTACAACAAGGGTCTTTCACAGAGACGTGCTGATGCTGTTGCTGAGCTCTTGAGAGCTAATGGCGCTACAGTTGAGACTGCTGTCGGTAACGGTGAGTCAAGCGAGTACAGCAACAAGTTCTTGAACCGTCGTGCAATCATTGAGGTTGTAAAGTAATTGTTGACACCAATAGGTAAATATGAGGAGCGAGTCCGCTCCTCATATTTTTTATATCAATATATAAAAAACTTGTATAAAAATTTGGTTGTTATCTTAATTTGATGTACCTTTGCATCGCAATTAAGGTTTGCAACATATTGGACGTTTAGCTCAGCTGGTTTAGAGCATCTGCCTTACAAGCAGAGGGTCGGCGGTTCGAATCCGTCAACGTCCACGATGCTCTACCTGCGCGCTGCGTAGGTTTTTTTTATCCCCTTTTTTGCTATTGTCCAATAAACTTTGGGCAGGCATAAGGTGTTTATAGCTAAAAAGTACTATTTTTGCATAGAAAAACATTATCATAAATAAAAACGATGGAACTGAATATTCTAACAGCTGTATCCCCAATAGATGGGCGTTACAGGGGCAAAACTGAATCGCTCGCCGGCTATTTCTCGGAGTATGCGCTTATAAAGTACCGTATCTTTGTTGAGATAGAGTATTTCATAGCTTTGTGTGAACTGCCGATTCCGCAACTGTCCGGTATTGACAAGGCTTTGTTCCCTAAATTCCGTGAAATATACAGCAATTTTGCGCCTGCTGACGCATCACGTGTAAAGGAAATCGAGAAGGTTACAAATCACGATGTCAAGGCTGTAGAATATTTTATAAAGGAGAAGTTCGATTCAATCGGAGGTCTTGATGAATACAAAGAGTTCATTCATTTTGGTCTTACTTCTCAGGATATCAACAACACGTCAATACCCTGTTCAATAAAGGACGCACTTTCTGATGTCTATTATCCGGCTATTGAGGAGCTCATATCTCAGTTGAAGGAATATGCTGCAGCGTGGGAGAACATCCCGATGCTTGCACGTACTCATGGGCAACCGGCATCACCCACGCGTTTGGGTAAGGAAGTGATGGTTTTTGTCTATCGTCTTGAGACACAATTGGCGGAACTTAAGAAGTGTGCTGTTTCTGCAAAGTTCGGTGGAGCAACAGGTAATTTCAATGCTCACCGTGTCGCATATCCTTCAATTGACTGGAAGGCCTTTGCCAATAAGTTTGTAAGTGAAAGCCTAGGCTTGCAGCGTGAGCAATATACCACACAGATATCCAATTACGATAATCTTGCGGCTATGTTCGATGCAATGCGTCGTCTGAATGTAATAATCATGGACATGGACAAGGATTTCTGGCAGTATATCTCAAATGAGTTCTTCAAGCAAAAGATCAAGGCTGGCGAAGTCGGCTCAAGCGCGATGCCTCATAAGGTAAATCCTATCGATTTCGAGAACAGTGAGGGAAATTTGGGCATAGCGAATGCAATACTTGACCACTTGTCAATGAAACTTCCGATTTCACGTTTGCAGCGCGACCTTACCGATTCAACAGTACTCCGTAATGTCGGTGTTCCTATGGGGCACATGCTCATTGCCATAAAGAGTTCTCTTGTAGGTTTGCGCAAGTTGCTTCTCAACGAATCGGCAATATATGAGGAACTGGACAACTGCTGGAGCGTATGTGCCGAAGGCATCCAGACAATACTCCGTCGTGAGGCATATCCAAATCCATATGAGGCATTAAAGGCCCTTACGCGTACAAATGAGGGTATAAACCAGAATACATTGCTGCAGTTCATTGAAGGGCTTGATGTTCCGGAGAATGTTAAAGATGAGTTGCGTGCAATTACTCCACATACATATACAGGTTTGTAAGAAGATATGAATTGGACCGTGAGGTTCGTAAAATATTTTATAAATGAGCAATTACAGAGAGAAGCGTCAGGGCGATTCCGCTCCGCGCGGCAACAGGGAAAGAAGTTCATTCAACCCGAATTTCGGAAGTGACAACAGATTGAAGTCGCGTCCGCGTTTCAATAGGGAATCAGACGAGCGTCCGCAGTTTATGCGTACAAATCGCAATGATTCAAATGGCGGTTACAGGTCATATAATCGCTCAAACCGTAATTTTGACAGCGGTTTTGACGGGGATAGAGGTGGCAGGCCACGTTTTGGCGGAGATTTCAAGCCGCGTTACAATGCAGAGCAGCAAGGTGGCGACAAGAATTTCCGTAAAGGAGGCTACCGAAATGAAACACAGAATACATATTCCAATAATGGCGAGAACAGGTCGTATGGCAACTATGGTGCAGACCGTCGTGGCAGCTATGGAGCAAGAGGCAACAGAAAGGCATACGATCCAAACTCCAAATACAGCAACAAGAAGCGTGTAGTATATCGTGAGGCTGCAATAGACCCGAATGCTCCTGTTCGTCTGAACAAGTATCTTGCCAATGCTGGTATATGTTCACGTCGCGAGGCTGACAACTATATTGAAGCCGGTCTTATAACAGTTAACGGTGAGGTCGTTACAGAATTGGGTACAAAAGTCGTTCCTACAGACGATGTGCGTTTCAATAGCGAGCGCATAAACCCGGAACGTAAGGTATATGTCCTTCTGAACAAACCGAAGGATTGTGTTACAACGGTTGATGACCCCCAGGAGCGCAAGACGGTGCTTGACTGTCTTCGTGGAATAGGCAAGGAAAGAATCTATCCCGTAGGCCGTCTTGACCGAAATACTACAGGGGTGCTTCTTCTCACAAATGACGGAGATATGGCGGCGAAGCTTACTCATCCCAAGTTCATGAAGAAGAAGATATATCATGTGACATGTGACAAGAATGTCGCTATGTCCGATATGGATATGCTTGTAAACGGAATAGAGCTTGAAGATGGCCCGGTATATGCCGACGAGGTTACTTATGTTAACGAGGCTGACCGTTCTCAGATTGGTATTGAGATTCACTCCGGCAAGAACCGTATTGTCCGTCGTATGCTTGAGCATCTCGGTTATCGTGTGAATAAGCTTGACAGAGTCCTGTTTGCAGGCCTGACCAAGAAGAATCTGAAGCGAGGTGACTGGAGATATCTCACAGAGAAGGAGGTCAATATGCTCCGTATGGGTGCTTATGAATAATATGAAATAGAAATGGGGTAATCCCGACACAAATAAATATTCAATGAAAACGATAAAGCGTACAAGAATATCGGATGTCCTCAAGAGCAAGAGTGCCGGTATTGAAGTTAATGTAAGAGGTTGGGTCAGAACTCGCCGCAGTAGCAAACAGGTCGCTTTTGTGGCTCTCAACGACGGCTCTACAATCAATAATATCCAGGTCGTGATAGATGCTGACAAGTTCGATGAGGAACTTGTAAAACAGTTTACGACCGGTGCATGCCTTAGTGTCAATGGAATGCTTGTCGAGTCTATCGGCGGTGGTCAGGCTGTAGAGATTCAGGCTGCAGAAATTGAACTGCTCGGTGCATGTGACAATACATATCCGTTGCAGAAGAAAGGCCAGACAATGGAGTTTATGCGTACTGTAGCTCACTTGCGTCCGCGTACAAATACTTTCGGTGCAGTGTTCCGCATACGTCACAATATGGCGTATGCTATACATAAGTTCTTCCATGATAAGGGCTTCTACTATTTCCATACACCGCTTATCACGGCTTCAGATTGCGAAGGTGCAGGACAGATGTTCCAGGTTACGACCATGAACCTATACGACCTTAAGAAAGATGAGAACGGAAACATCAAGTATGACGGTGATTTCTTCGGCAAGCAGGCAAGCCTTACTGTTTCGGGCCAGCTTGAGGGTGAATTGGCTGCTACAGCATTGGGCGCAATATACACATTCGGTCCGACATTCCGTGCAGAGAACTCAAATACGCCACGTCATTTGGCTGAGTTCTGGATGATAGAGCCTGAGGTCGCATTCAACGATATATACGACAATATGGAACTTGCAGAGGAGTTCATAAAATATTGCGTACAGTGGGCTCTCGACAACTGCATGGAGGATATAACGTTCCTCAATAACATGATTGACAAAGAGCTGATTGCCCGTCTGCGTTCAATCGTTGATACTGAGTTTGTTCGTCTCAGCTATACCGACGGTATAAAGATTCTTGAAGATGCTGTTGCTGCCGGCCACAAGTTCGAGTTCCCGGTATATTGGGGTGTTGACCTTGCTTCGGAGCATGAGCGTTATCTTGTTGAAACGCACTTCAAGCGCCCTGTTATTCTTACAGATTACCCGAAGGAGATCAAGGCTTTCTACATGAAACAGAATGAGGACGGAAAGACTGTACGTGCTATGGACGTTCTTTTCCCGAAGATTGGAGAGATTATCGGCGGTTCCGAGCGTGAGGCCGATTACAATAAACTGCTCACACGCATTGAGGAGATGAATATTCCGATGAAGGATATGTGGTGGTATCTTGACACACGCCGTTACGGCTCATGTCCGCACTCCGGTTTCGGCCTCGGCTTTGAGCGTCTTCTGCTCTTTGTGACCGGTATGGCAAATATTCGCGATGTGATACCTTTCCCAAGGACCCCGAACAATGCAGAATTCTAATAAGTTTTAGGAGATATTACAGACAGATGAACCAACTGGTTCATCTGTCTTTTGTTTATGGTGTCATGTAGAAATGTCTTCATGTGACTCCGAATATTTCTTAAATGGCTTTTGATTCTGCAATAAAAATATTATACTCGCGTTATAAATAAAGAATATAAGATACCGATATATGGATTGCAATCGTTATTGCGTGATAATGGCAGGTGGTCAAGGCACACGTTTATGGCCAATGAGCCGAAAGGCTCTGCCAAAACAGTTCCTCGATCTTCTAGGCTGCGGCAGGACATTGCTTCAGCAGACTTACGACCGCTACTGTCGCGTGGTGCCGCGCGAGAATATAATTGTGGCGACTCATGTCGATTATACCGAGATTGTCCGTGAACAGCTTCCTGAACTTCCCGAATCTCAAGTGATACACGAACCGGCATTTCGCGGAACAGCTCCGAGTATAGCAAATCTGGCGTGTCATATACGTACGCTTAATCCCAATGCAAATATAGTAGTGGCCCAGAGCGACCAGCTGATACTTGATGAAAGCAAGTTTGCAGATGTCATAAGCAAAGGACTTGATTTTGTTGCAGAGAGAAACAAACTTGTTGTTGTTGGTATCAAGCCGACATGTCCGGAGACGCGTTATGGGTATATCCAGGCCGAGGGTACTGCCGAAGCCGGGAACTTCTTTAAGGTAAGGACGTTTACCGAGAAGCCTGAGCTTGAGTTTGCAAGGATTTTTATGGAGAGCGGTGAGTTCTATTGGAACTCCGGTATTTATATCTGGAATGTGCAGACAATAATTGATACAATATCAATGTATCTGCCTGATATGATGGCAATGCTTGAGAATATATATCGTGACATCCCCGACCGTGCGCAACGTTGCCGCAAGGGATATGAGATATACACGTCTTTTCCGAACGCGTCGGTTGATATGACTGTCATGGAACGTGCTGATAATGTTTATGTCATGGCCGGTGAGTTTGGCTGGGCCGACATCGGAACATGGGATACGCTTTATGGAACTTTGCCTAAAGATAGCGATGGCAATGTCTTTATAGGCTGCAAAACGCTCAAGTACGCGAGCCATAACAATATGGTTGTCCTTCCTAAAGACAAGCTTGTAGTAATGCAGGGAGTTGATGAATTGGTTGTTGTGGATACGGACGATATCCTGATGATATGCAAGAAAGGTAATGAACGGGATATAAGGAAATTCCTTAATGAGGCAAAGATGAAACTTGGAGAAAAGATGGCATAAGTGTATAAATGATTGACGGAATGGACTCTTGTCCATTCCGTCAATCATTTATGTCATTCAACGACCCATCTGCTGTCGTGTGCTTTGGTCTGTTGCGGGTCATATTCAAGAGTCTTTGTATCTGGGATCTTTACCGAGTACTCTTTCAAGTTCTTGTTTGTGAGGGATGTCCCTCTTATCCAAGGATTCGCTTCGCGCAGTTGCAGGTATGTTATTCCGTGCTCTTTGGCGAATGTGCCCCAGTTGTTGACTGCGGAATCTACAGATATGACTTTTTTGTGTTCTATAAGCGGGTAAAGGTCACTGCTTCTCAGGTGAAAACCGTATGCTTGAGGATTTGAGAAGATTGTCTTTACAGCTAGAAGACGGAAAATATAGCGCGAAGTCTCTGGTAAAAGCTTCATGTTTATAGCCTCCTTTTCTTTCTGTCCTTCAATGCGTTTCGCGATGTTTCCGCGTCCGGTGTTATAGCTTGCAGCAACAGTCAGCCAATCATTGTATATGCGGTATGACTCTTTCAGGTATTCACATGCTGCGCGTGTTGCCTTTTCTATATGGTATCTTTCATCCACCTCCTTGTTTACCTCTAGACCATAGTCTCGTCCGGTGCCTTCCAGGAATTGCCATAGTCCTCCGGCTTTAGCTGGTGAAAGAGCTTCGATGTCACCATTGCTTTCAATAATCATAAGGTATTTCAGGTCATCAGGTATACCGCAATCTTTCAATATGGGCTCTACTAAAGGAAATAGCCGGTTAGCACGTTTTATCTGCAGGATAGTGTTTATATGTGAATATGTGAATGCCAGAATTTCTCTGTCCATACGTTCGCGCCTGTCCTGGGTCGTGAGCATGATGTTTTCTCCGGCAAATGTAATGCAATCTGGCACTTCCGGTGAGAGCGCTATGCTCGGCTTGCGGCTCTCTTTCTCTTCTGTATCAGCGTTATGCATGTTTGATGCACTGGATAGTATGGAGACTATGCCGATTATTGCAAGTATAGAAAGTATTGTAGTTGCTGTTTTTGTCTTCACTGTTTTATCGTTTGTATTAAGTCACTAATTCCTAAGGCCTTTTATCGGTTTTGGCAACCGATGCCCGATAGGAGTGCAAATGTAGTTCATTCCTTTTCAAATAACAAGTCTCTTTTGTTGATTTGCATCGCTTTTTTTTGTTCCTTTGCAAAAGATTAAGGGGGATTTCTCTATTTCTTTTTGACATTTATGGGTGAATTTGAAATGATAGCAAAGACCTTTCAGGGTTTGGAAGAGGTCTTGGCAAAGGAGCTGGTTGCTCTAGGTGCGAATAATGTGCAGTTGGGACGCCGAATGGTATCTTTTACCGGTGACAAGGCGTTGATGTATAAGGCTAATTTCCATTTGAGGACTGCAGTCCGCATCCTCAAGCCTATTATGCACTTCAAGGCAGCTGATGCCGACGAGGTCTATAATGTTATCAAATCGGTAGAATGGGAACAGTATCTGGATAGCCGTTCTACTTTTTCTGTAGATTCGGTGGTTTACAGTGATGTCTTCCGCCATTCCAAGTTTGTGGCATATCGTGTAAAGGATGCCATTGCCGATTATTTCAATGACAAGTTCGGAGAGCGTCCTTCTGTCCGCTTGAATAATCCCGATCTGATATTCCATATACATATTGCAGGAGAAGAGTGTACTCTGGCATTCGACAGTTCCGGTGAATCCTTGCATCGTCGCGGTTACCGTGTTGAGACCGGAGCTGCGCCGATAAACGAGGTTCTGGCTGCAGGAATGATTATGCTTACAGGTTGGAACGGCGAATGTGACTTCATAGACCCCATGTGCGGTTCGGGAACAATTCCTATCGAAGCAGCCCTCATTGCCCGTAACATAGCCCCCGGTGTATATCGCCAAGGATATGCTTTTGAGAAGTGGAAGGATTTTGACAGCGAACTTTTCAGGTCGATATATGACGATGATTCAGGTGAACGTGAGTTTAATCATAAGATATACGGCTACGATGTTGACGGCCGTATGGTGGCATGTGCCCGCAAGAATGTCAAGTCGGCCATGATGGGCGATATAATCGAAATCGAATGCCGCGATATAAAGGATTTCGTAGAGCCGGAGGAGCGTGCTCTTATGGTAGTCAATCCTCCTTATGGAGAACGTCTTGTGCTTGATAATCTGTTGAATGTGTATAAGGAGCTCGGTTCGCGTCTCAAGCATGCTTTCCAAGGCAATGAGGCATGGATAATAAGCAGCAGCTACGATTGTTTCGATCAGGTAGGTCTCAAGGCTTCGGCACGCATACCGCTATATAACGGTGACCTTGACTGTGAATTCCGCAAATATGAGCTATTCCAGGGTAAGTATAAAGGTTTCAGAGACGAGGGCAATGAGCTTAAGAAGGAGTTTGCTCCACTTAAGCGCAAGTCCCGTCTGACAGGTCTTGACGGAGAGCAGCGCCCGTCACGTAGGGAACGCGAAGAAGACAGTTTCTCGGCTGATATAGACGGTGACTCAATGCGTCGTCGCAGAGAGTTGGAATCTTATTTCGGAACTATGAACGCCAAGCGCATTGTTGCCGGACGTGAACGTAAGGAGTATGGCAAGGAGCGCCCGCAACGCGAAGACCGCAAAAATGGCCGTTACGATGATAGAAAGGAGAACCGTTATGACAATCGCAAAGAGAATCGTGGCGACGAAAGGCGTGAGGGTCGTAGCGGATACGGCAACAGAGAACGAAGCGGTGTACCGAAAGGTCGTCATGAGCGTCATGACGGAGCCGGCAAGCGTCAGACGGCTCGTAGCAACAGCGATTTCAAGCCTTTGCGTGGAGGAAAGAGGGATAATAAAAGAAAATAGTCATTTTAATATAAGGAACATATAGTATGAAGATATTGCTTTTAGGAAGTGGAGGCCGTGAACATGCTCTTGCATGGAAGATAGCTCAGAGTCCAAAGGTGGAGAAACTGTTTATTGCTCCAGGTAATGCTGGAACAAAAGAAGTGGGTGAGAATGTCAGCATCAAGGTTACCGACTTTGATTCTATTGCTGCTTTCGTGCTGGAAAAAGGTGTTGATATGGTGGTCGTCGGTCCGGAAGACCCGCTGGTAAAAGGCATATATGACTATTTTCAGGGTAGCGAGGCTCTTAAGGGTATTGCTGTCATTGGACCAACTAAGGCAGCTGCAGAGCTGGAGGGAAGCAAGAGTTTCGCAAAGGATTTCATGCAGCGTCATTCAATTCCTACAGCTGCATACAAGGCCTTTACAGCCGCAGAGAAAGAGGAAGCATATCGTTTCCTGAATGGGCTTAAGGCTCCGTATGTACTTAAGGCCGATGGTCTTTGTGCAGGAAAAGGCGTGCTTATTTTGCCGACACTGGAAGATGCTAAGAATAGCCTCAACGAGATGTTTGACGGCATGTTCGGTGATTCCTCTGCAACTGTTGTCATTGAGGAGTTCCTTGACGGTATAGAGTGTTCAGTGTTCGTTCTCACAGATGGAAAGGATTATGTAATTCTGCCCGAAGCTAAAGATTATAAGCGTATAGGCGAGGGAAATACCGGCCTGAACACCGGAGGCATGGGCTCCATCTCTCCTGTTCCTTTCGCAACAGAGGAGTGGATGAAGAAGGTTGAAGACAGGATAATACGTCCTACTGTCGATGGGCTTGTCAAGGATAATCTGCTGTATAAGGGATTTATCTTCTTCGGCCTGATAAATGTTGAGGGCGAGCCGATGGTTATCGAATACAATGTGCGTATGGGTGACCCTGAGACAGAATCAGTCATGCTTCGCCTCAAGAGTGATATAGTAGAACTTTTCGAGAAGGTTGCAGCCGGAACATTGGCCGGTACTTCCGTCGAGTTCGATGAACGTAATGCTGTGTGTGTGATGCTTGTATCGGGAGGATACCCTGAGCATTATGACAAAGGATTCGAGATGACCGGTTTTGAGAATGTCAAGGATAGTATTCTTTTCCATGCAGGAACTGTTGAGAAGGAAGGCAAGGTGGTTACTGCCGGTGGTCGTGTAATAGCAGCTGTGTCGTATGGCTCAACACGTGCCGAGGCTCTGGAAAAGTCATTCAAGGCTGCGAACGAAATAAATTTTGAGAAGAAATACTTTAGAGGAGATATAGGCTTTGATCTATAACAAGTCTTTACAAGGACGCTTTGTCTCAGGGATGTTTACAATGCCGGTGCTGCTTTCATGCGCTCTGGCATTGTGGCTTTTTCTTTCAGTGTATGGTGAACTGAATGATTCCTCCTTGTCTGCTTTGGATATTAATTGTACCCCAGTCACAAGGTTCATGGCTCTGCTCTGTTATATTGGCGTTGCTTTGATACTGAACTCTCTGCATTTGTTTGAGGTAAGGGTCAATTGGCTGATTTCATTGTTCCTATGGCTTGCAGTACTGTCAACCAGTATCCAGTTCCGGTTAGAAACAGCGGTCTCTGTACTTGCTTTGGCAGCATCATTTTCGATTCTGTTTTCCTGCCAATTGCTTGTTGACCAGGAAAGACGCCTTTTTACGTCCTTTGCAATTATAGCTTCAGTCTCCTTGCTGTCTCCGGTCCTGCTTCTTGTGTTGCCGTTTCTTGTTGCATTCTCTTTTTTTTCGAATATCTTGACAATAAAAAGGTTCTTTGCGATGCTTCTAGGAACGGCTGCTCCTTTCTGGATTGTTTTCGGCCTTTGTTATGTTTATGAACCGGCATGGAAAATACTGGCTGTAATAAAAGATTTCTTTGCATGCAATGGATTTCTTGTATTCTTGCCTCCTTCCAATATCATGTTTTCAATGGCTGCAGAGCTGATGGTCCTTCTTCCGTCTTCAATACTTTTTTTCAGCTCTTCGTCTCCGGGGAAGCCGATGCTTAGGAGAAGGCTGTTCTTTCTGATACTTCTGAATTCCTTTCTGATATTGTTGTCGTTTATTATGCCTCTTCAGAGCGAACTCCTTTACGCCTGTCGCTTGCCTGGCAACGCAGTTCTCTTGTCGTATATATTTGTGCTTAAAATTACAAAACTGTCAAATATCTATTTTATATTTGTACATATAATTTGGGTTACTATAGCATTGTATAGTCTATGGATGGGATTATATTAGAATTTTTCAAGGATTACGGATATTTAGGAATGGGAATCCTGTCATTCCTCTCTGGAACTATTGTCCCAATAACCAGCGAGGTGCTGTTGGTTTTCTTTCTTAACTTAGGGCTTAATGCAGTAGGTATAACTCTTGTAGCGACATTAGGCAACACCTTAGGAGGTATAACCTGTTTCCTTATAGGCTATTTAACGACAAAGGAGAGGGCTCAGAAGTTCTTTAAGATTTCGGACAAGAAGATGAGACGTGCCGATAAGCTAATCCAGAAATATGGATACTGGACCGCAGGAATATCATTCGTTCCGATATTTGGAGAAGCTCTATTGGTAACTTTGGGTGTAATGAGAGTTGACAGATACAAGGTGATAGCTGTTATGGCTACGGGCAAACTTATCCGTTATGCATTCATAACAGTGTCGTACACAGGCCTTTCGGCCTTATTTGAGTTTTGATGTTTTCTACAACGGGAACTCAGTATGATACTGACGCTTTTATGCCGGCACTAGCCAGGAGAGATGCAATTCTGTCAAGTTCTTCTTTTCCGGCTTTTTGCAATCCCGTTGCCGGTGTCTCTCTGTCTATTGTATAAATCATGACTTCACGGGGTGCGATCTCTTTTACAGCTTCAATCCATGGCAGTACGTACTCGTCTGTCGTGTTGTCAAGTTCCTTGCCGTCATAAAAACCTTTGAGGAACATTGTCTGTATGACAGCTTTTTTGTTAAAAGCCTTCATTCTTCCGATGATCGTGCCAAGTTCGTAGTTTCCTGTGGGGCGGTCAAGCGTTCTGATGTAATCGGCATCAACGGTATCAAGTTTCAGGATATTGTTATCGACCTTGCATAGTGCTTCGAAAACTTTCTCCTTAGTTATTAATGTAGCATTTGTCAGCACACTCACCTTGGCTTTCGGACAGTATCTGTTTCGCAGTGCTATGGTGTCGTCTATTATATCGTTGAACTGTGGGTGAACCGTGGGCTCGCCGTTGCCTGCAAATGTAAGGACGTCGGGCTGTGTATCCTCGCTAATCATCTCTTTCAGTTTCTTCTCAAGCGCATCGGCAACCTCTTCCCGTGTCGGCAGCGGTGACTTTGCTCTCCTGTCAGCATTAAAGCCGCATTCACAGTAGAGGCAGTCGAATGTGCACACTTTGCCGTCATTGGGCAACAGGTTAATGCCTAGTGAGATACCGAGTCTCCGGCTTTTCACAGGCCCGAATATTGGAGAAGGATAAATGATTGTCGGCATAAGGCAATATGTTATAGACTATTTCTTAATACAAACGGACAATATATTAGGCTTGTTCAGATATTATGTGTCGAGTTGAGCAGCTTCTGTTGTCTGCGGCAAAGATACAATAAAGAAACGAAAGTTGCTTGAAACTGTAAAATAATGTGTTTTCTGGTAGCTGTTATTATTATGGAGTAGAGAATAGGTGGTCTCAATAGAAATAATCATATTATTTTATAAATATTGCCGGAATTCCAGATGTTTTTGTATGTTTGTAATATGAAAAAGCCTGCAACGATAGGAGTAATTATCTCTACCTACAATAATCCGCGATGGTTGGAAAAGACTTTGTGGAGTTATGAAGCACAGACCGTCATTCCTGATGAAATTATAATAGCAGATGATGGCTCTGGTGAAGATACAAGAATACTTATAGAAAGTTTTGCTAATTCCTTGCCGATAAAGCATGTCTGGCATGAGGATAATGGTTTCCGTAAGACTAAGATTCTCAATGAAGCCTTGAGAGTGGCGACCGCAGATTATCTGATATTTACAGATCAGGATTGCGTAGCACGTCCCGATTTTGTGGAGACGCATAGGCGTTTTGCACGTCCTGGATATATATTATCTGGAGGATATTTCAAGCTTCCTATGGATATAAGCGAGTCGCTTGCTAAGGAGGACATTAAAAGCGCGCGCGCCTTCTCCCTTGATTGGCTTTTCGGAAAGGGAATGAAGAAGAACTTCAAATGCACAAAGCTTATCGGAAACAGATGGTTCACAGTCTTTATGAATTTCATTACTCCTACAAAAGCTACATGGAATGGAATGAATTCAAGTGGTTGGCGGAAGGATATATTGTCCGTCAGAGGCTTTGATGAACGTATGCAATATGGCGGTGAAGATCGGGAGATGGGTGAGCGTATGTTCAATAATGGCATACGTTCGAAACAAATACGGTATTCAGCCATTGTGCTTCATCTGGATCACAAGCGCCCATACATTAATGCGGAAGCTCTCAAACGGAATATGGAAATCCGGAGAGAGACCAAGAAATTGCGTAGGGTTGTTACGGAATATGGCTTGCCTCTTGATAAAGAAATATAGTCTTTTAATTTTAGGGGAGCTGTTTGTTGTATAAAACTTTTCGGTTCAGGCTCGTTTTCCTCTTTTGAAATGGTATAGCCATACAACGAATCTTATATATCTGCCAGTATGGTTCCTGCGCCATATCTTTACGTATTTGAATGGGAGCATGTGCTTGTTAAGGTTCAGGTCTTCTACCTCCTTGTACAGCTCAGGGTGCTCGATTTTTAGCAATTGATCCAGTTGCGCCATCTCGACATTGTCATAAGCTCTCCACTTGACAATGACAGTCCTGTACATCATTCTGATTCTGCGATATATCCTGTAGTGGAATACCTCCTTAAGTTCAGGACGTATTGAAATCATCTCCTTGTAGTAGTTGAGCATCTTGAAGGTTACCACGATTCTGTCGTGAATATGTTTTTTGCCGACTTCTGCACTCATGGTCTGTCCTTCACGTGCCAAGAGATATCTGTAAACCGGCTTGCCCATGTAGTACCAGGTCTTTACGTTGGCCATTGGACGGTATATCCATTCGTTGTCGGTGTAGAATATCCCTTCTGTCTGTCTGTAGTTTATCGATGTGAGTATCTCTCGCTTATAGGTGACATGGTGCATCCAAATCCTGTCAAACTGACGATAGTTTTGGGTAAAGTATTCCTCAAAGTCATTGATACTGTCTTCAGGGAATGGCAGCTTGATATATACTTCCTCATCGGCATATATGTTCATCTTGTCGCTGAATAATAAATCGACATCGGTTTTCTCCAGCAGGTCAACCATCTCTTCAAAATTGTCGGTATAGAAAGAATCGTCTGCATCCAGCACCTTGATGTATTTGCCGGTTGCCTTGTATAGCCCGTGGTTTATGCAAGAACCGTAGTTGCCGTTTTCCTTGTCTATTGTCAAGAACGATTCTGGGTATTTTTCAACATATGACTGTGCGATTTTCAATGAGCTGTCAGTACTTCCGTCATTGACAACAATAACCTCAATTCTTTCCAGTCCTTTTATCAACAACGATGAAAGGCAAGAGTCAAGGAGTTCTTCCATGTTGTATGTCGGGATTATTATAGACAATACTTTTTCCATATGTTCAATGTTTGTATTTGATAGTGTTCTTGAGTTGATAAAATACCATTTAAATGCAAATATATGAATGTTTGCTGAATATTGCAAAAAGTGAGTCCTTTTTTGCCGTAAGTTGAATTCCGGTGTCACTTATAAAGAAACGGAATGACAATATTTCTCTAAAAAAGTATCTAGAATAATATTTTTTGTATATTTGTAAAAATATGGGTGTGGGTCTTTGTATAGAACTGGCAAATTGCAAATGGAGTACTGTTATTGGCATGTATGTTCAGCATGCCAGGCGAGTTGTAGCCACGTGTTGACCCAGAATAGATGTTGAATTGTTTTAATATTGTCATATCTTAAGTGTGCAGTTATGGATGTTAATTATGATTATCTGATAGTAGGTTCCGGCCTTTTTGGCGCGACATTTGCCTATCGGGCAAACAAACGAGGCAAGAAGTGTCTTGTCATAGACAAACGCAGTCATCTTGGAGGCAATGTCTATTGCGAGAATATCGAAGGCATTAATGTCCATAAGTACGGTGCGCATATCTTTCATACATCAAACAAGGAGGTCTGGGATTTTGTGAACTCTTTTGTAGAGTTCAACCGTTATACGAATTCTCCGATAGCGATAAATGACGGCAGAGTCTATAATTTGCCGTTCAATATGAATACGTTCAGCCAGATGTGGGGCGTAAGGACGCCCGAAGAGGCGCAGATGAAGATTGAGGAGCAGAAAAGCGAGGTCGTGAAAAGCATGCGCGAACAAGGTGTCGCTGAGCCGCGTAATCTCGAAGAACAGGCCTTGATGCTTGTCGGGCGTGATATATATGAAAAATTGATAAGGAATTATACCGAAAAGCAGTGGGGGCGTAAATGTACAGATCTTCCCCCGTTCATAATCAAACGTTTGCCGGTGCGTTTTACTTATGACAATAATTTCTTCAACGACTCGTACCAAGGTATCCCGGTAGGTGGGTATAATTGCCTTGTCAATGCGATGTTGGACGGTATTGAGTGCCGTACCGGCATAGATTATTTTGAGGAAATAGGCAAGCCCGGCTGTTCGCGTTATGAACTGTTAGGAGAGAGGTTTGATAAGATAGTCTTCTCTGGCAGAATTGATGAATTCTATGAGTATCGTTTCGGCGAACTGGAGTACAGGACTGTGCGTTTTGAAGAGGAGATTGTCGATAAACCGAATTTCCAAGGAAATGCGGTCGTTAATTATCCCGATTCTGCGGTTCCTTATACACGAGTAATTGAACACAAGCACTTTGAAATGTTCGGTCAACAGATCTATGATACGCCGAAGAGTGTTGTGTCGCGTGAGTTTTCAACAGAATATAAGCCCGGTATGGAGCCGTACTATCCGGTGAACGACGAAAAGAACAATGCCTTGTATGCTAAATACAAAGAGCTGGCAGACAGAGAAGACCGTGTTGTCTTCGGTGGCCGTCTTGCTGAATACAAATATTATGATATGGCTCCTATTATTGAAAAAGTATTGAAAATGAATATATAATCTCTATGCTATGAATTTAAATTTGAATGAAGAGGTTCGTGAAGGCCATTTGGTTACAGCTGACATGAAAAAGGTCTGGGCAGTAGAGCTGGATCTGCTTGAGAAGTTCCTTTCTTATTGTAAGGAACACAATCTGAAGTGTTGGGTACATGCAGGAACGCTTCTCGGTGCCGTAAGGCATAAGGGATATATCCCATGGGACGATGATATTGACCTGATGATGCTTCGTGAAGACTATGACCGTATGTGCAAGATAGGCAACGAAGGGCTGGAAAAACCATACTTCTTGCAAACAGCATACAGTGACGTTGACTATCATAGAGGACATGCCCAGTTCCGTCGTAGCGATACAACGGGAATCCGCCCTCCCGATTCATACGAAAAATTCAATCAGGGTATATTCATAGACATATTTCCGCTGGATGCCGTGCCTGACGACAGGAAACTGGTACGTGATTATTGCAGGATATTCCGGCGTACTATGCGCCTTTTGAAAGCCAAGAACTGCAGTCTTATGGTTTCAGGACGTCTTTCCTTGCTGTTCCGTAAGATAAGGGCGAAGTATCGTGTTTACAGGTACGGTTGGGCAAGTATTTATGCCAAAGCAGAAGATAAGATGAGAGAATTGGGCCGTATGCCTCATACTAAGGTCGCTGAGCTTACCTTTTCTGCCGACAAGGTCGTATGGGATAAGAGCATTTTCGATGAAACGGTCTATTTGCCGTTTGAGCACCTCATGGTGCCGGCTCCCAAAGAGTATGATGCCTTTTTGAAGAAGAAATACGGTGCGAACTATATGACTCCTGTCAAGGCTCCTACAGTACATGGGTTCGTTGTGTTTGATACCGAACGCAGTTATGTTGAACTGTTGCCTAAGGTAAGGAAAGAATATAAGCGCTCTCTGATTAGACGGGCAAGAAAGAAAATGTTCGGGAAATAATTCTGGAGAATACAATAATAGAGGAAAGGAATCTCATTAGGTTTGTCCCGAAGTCTTGTGGCTTGTGGTTTCGGACGATGTACGCTCCTGTGAGATAGATAATTATATAGGAATTAAAGATTCTTATTATGGGTTTTAATTTGAATGATGAAATACGTGATGGGTATAAGGTCTCTGCAGATATGAAGAAGGTCTGGGCCGTTGAGCTTGATTTGCTGGAAAAGTTCCTTGCCTATTGCGAGAAAAACAAACTAAGGTGCTGGGCCGAAGGCGGTACTTTGCTCGGTGCCGTAAGGCATAAAGGATTTATCCCATGGGACGATGATGTTGACCTGATGATGCTTCGCGAGGATTATGACCGTATGTGCAAGATAGGCAATGAAGGTCTGGAATATCCATATTTCCTGCAAACAGCATACAGTGACGTTGACTATCATAGAGGCCATGCTCAGTTCCGCCGTAGTGATACAACAGGAATCCGACCTTCCGATTCATACGCAAAGTTCAATCAGGGCATATTCATAGATATATTTCCGCTTGATGCTGTTCCCGATGACAGGAAACTTGTACGTAAATATCGTAAGCTCAATTTAGGGATTCTTAGTCTTTTGAAATCGAAGAATTGTAACTTGCTTGCTTCAGGCCGTTTTTCTTTGTTTTTCCGTAAAATGAAAGCAAAGTATTGTGTCTGGAAGAATGGATGGGGCGGTATTTATGCAAAATCGGAAGAGTATATGAGAGAATTGGGTAAGATGCCTCATTCAAAGGTCGCAGAATTGACCTTTATCGGTGATAAGATTGTATGGGATAAGAGCATTTTCGATGAAACGGTCTATTTGCCGTTTGAGCACCTCATGGTGCCGGCTCCCAAAGAGTACGATGCATTCTTGAGAGAAAGTTTCGGGCCTGATTATATGACGCCGGTAATGCAGCCGAGTATGCATGGAAAAGTGGTTTTTGACACAGAGCATAGTTATTTGGAACTCCTTCCTAAGGTAAGGCGTGAATATAGGCGCTCGATTCTAAAGAGATTAATGAATAAAATAATGAAGTAAATCCAAATAGTTCAAAATATGGGCAAGAAAGTATATCTTGGTATGATTGCTGATATAATGCATCCGGGTCTTACCAATATTATTAACGAAGGTGCCAAGTATGGCGATGTTGTCATAGGTCTATTTACAGATAAGGCAATAGCAACCCATAAGCGTTTGCCTTACCTGAGTTATGAACAGCGTAAAGAGGTTCTTAAAAATATAAAAGGTGTAAGTGAAATTGTACCTCAGGATGAATGGAGCTATGTTCCAAATCTGTTGAAGTATAAGCCCGACTATATAATACATGGTGATGATTGGGTGCAGGGGCCTGACAAGTATATTCGTGACGAGGTTTTCAAGATAATGAAAAAGATTGGCGGTGAGGTGATAGAGATTCCTTATACACAGGGTATTACATCCTCAGGTCTGGCAAATGAACTGGCATCTCTCGGTACGACACCTCAGGCGCGTCTCTCATCTTTACGTCGTTTGATATCCGCAAAGCCTATTGTGCGCATTCTGGAATCGCATAATGGCTTGACAGGCCTTATAGCAGAACATACAAG
>JAEIGA010002309.1_pt1 | contig 30490 bp, 45 predicted proteins | sample 9270691 | NCBI WGS metagenome assembly JAEIGA01 (sample SAMN17057246, study PRJNA624740) | gut metagenome | biome: biome; isolation source: fecal sample | host: Bos grunniens | place: China: Xizang | collected 2019
ATATATAAACAACATCTTCTTCGTGATATAAATAATGTTCGCAAATTCTCCAAATCTCGTCATAAGCAAAGGAACGGCGGTAGTAGTCATAGTCCATATTGCCGTAATCCTCTCCCCATCGCTTGTTGTAATATGCCCTCACAGCTTCGTCTGTGGAGTTTTTCCACTTTTCTGCTATCTGCTCAAAAATCGGCACACCTTTCCATTCCTCAAAATCATAATCTTGGTCGCAAGAATTTTGAAAATAGCAAGTCAAATCAAAAATGTCTTTTACAGAATTAGGCACACCAAACACACCAAGCAAATTATTTTCTGGTATATAGAAAAACCTATAAGAGAAAAGGCTATTTCTCATCCAACCTCTATCAAGTTGCTCTTTCGCCCATTCGCTATCATTTTTCAATAAATAGTCCTTGTTTATAGAGGGCATAAAGATAAACTCGTCTTTTGATATTTCGTCAAACTTTTCTTTGCAAGTATCTTTTATCTGCTTTAAAAAGCCGTAAAGTTCTCCCTCTTTTACCGTCTTAAAATTTATAGTTGCATTATAACTCATATCTCTACCCTCATAAACTAATTCCTTGACTTTCGATGTAATCTTTGATTTCTTTTAAAATTCGCTTGTCCTTTCGGCTTTTACAATCCTGTATGCCATTTACAAGCATATATAATACTTCTTTCAATACTTGTTCTTCCATAACTACTCTCCTATGTATTTCTTTTTGAGTTCGGCAAGGTTATCAAGGTCAACAAGTCTTGCACAATTGGGTAAAGTATCACTTTCTATCAAATGCTCTTCAATCTCCACAAAAATATCACTTGTAGTATCGTGCTTGGCTTTAATAAGGTTTGTCTTTAAGAACTCGATATACTCTCGTTCTCGTTCTAATTGCCACTTTAACTCCTCAACCTCGCTTCTCGGTACGACATCGGAGGTTGGCTCAGTTACCAAGCCTTTGAGAATATCAAAAATCATTTTATTTTCGGCTTCTGCTATCTTTTGCATAAAGTCCGTGCCTATGGCGCAAACAATATCGTCTTGGAATTGTTGTGCTTCTCTCATTAATTGCTTGACTTTCTTTTCGTCTATTTCAATATATCTTGGCATATCATTCTCCTTTTTTATGTGTTTTTTCATAACAAGATTTGCAAGTACTTTTTGTGCCTCTTATTGTATCTCCAAGTTGCACTTTATTTTTACAAATAGGGCATATTACTGTCTTGTTTAAATCAAAAAAATCAAAACGCTTTTTCATATCATTCACCTCGCATTTTTGCTCCACAGTTAGGGCAATAATTGTAGTGTCTGCCTTTTAGCATTTCTGCCCTGTAACCACAAATGCTACAAATAATTTCGTGAGTTACGGACACACTATAACTTGGCACTTTCCAAAATTGCCACTCTCCCTGTGTTTCCTTTCGGTAGCCTGCGTTGTAGAGGGCAGTTGCCTCTTTGGTGTTATATGAAGTACACAAATGGTTTGTATCACACCAACATTCACAATTAGAACATTTGTTGCCTAAAAGTCTGCCATTTTCGTCATACCTATTGCAACATTCATTTAGCACTTTCGCCATTTCCTCAATCTGCTTTTCTTTTTCCATATCTACTCCTTTATCATTTCTTTAAATATTGCTTCAAGCACGGCAACCACGATAGAGTTACCTGCCTGTTTGTAAAGTTGAGAGCCACTTTTGTCTTTGCCGTTGTAAAACTTTTCATTAAGCGCATTTCTCGCCTTTTCATAGTCGCAATCGTCAAAGTCCATAAGTCGCCAACATTCTTTTTGGGTGAGCTTGCGAATGGGAGATTTTGGCTTTTTCACAAGAAACGTGCCACTACCGTTAGTGGCACTACCTGTTGTTATTGTACCCACCACTTTATTATCAATTTCTCTGTGATTATAATAATCTATAACAGTTAAATCATCGCCTACAAAATAATTATAACTACCCTGCGGAATGCTTGCGCAATGCGCCATAGCCACGCTATCTGCAATATGTTCACACTTGATAAAATTGCCTGTCCAATTTGCGTTACCAACGGCAGTTATCGCAGATTGCTCAATCTGCGAGTTTTCGTCAAGAACTTGTGTGTACTTGCCATCTCTACGCATTACATAGTCAACACCTTTTTCTGAAAGATAATATTTGTCGTCAATTTCCTCGTCAGGTTGCAACAAATCTCTTAAAACCTTTTCAAGTGGTTGTGGATAAGGGAATGTGTAATAATAATCTCCAAGCCAAGACACCATAAAGCACCTTTCTCGATTTTGTGGCACTTTGTAATCTTTTGAGTTCAAGATTTCCCATTTACTTGTATATCCCTTACTTTCAAGGAAATTTACCCACCTATTAAATTCGCCTTTGTTTTTGTCGCTTAAAACCTGTGGCACGTTTTCCATCACAAGAATTTGTGGCAGTTCTTCCGTTTCCTCTAATAGTCGCTTTACTTCCCACAATAAGCTCGATTGTGTTCCACTACCCTCAACCATACCCTCTTGTTTTCCTGCAAGGCTCAAACTTTGGCAAGGGTAAGAGTAAGTAAGTACATAAGTAAAACGGTCTATGTCAACAATTCCCAAGTCCTCACCTTTCAACTGCTTTACATCAGATGTTTCAAAGTTCGTTCCGTGAATTGCATTATAACTTGTTACTGCATATGGGTCAAATTCGCATAGTCGGTAATGCTCAAAATCTGCACCAAGTCTTTCAAGTGCTTTTGCCTGTGCGCCTATTCCCCCAAAAAGTTCTATCAAACGGATTTTATTTTTTATTTTCAAAGGCTCTTTCCACATTGAAAATATATCTAACTGTCCGTTCATTTCGCACTCTCCTCGTTAATTTCTGTCAATCTACAAATATCCACTAATTCTGATTTGGCAATAGCGACTACTTGTTTGTCTTGCCAAGCACATATCCACTCATCTTGTCTGTTTATTGCATCGGCAGGTACATTGATAAACTCTCCGTCTTTTAACTTAAATACTGCTCGTTTCATTTTTAGAATGGTAAATCGTCATCTGTTGCGATTTCTTCAAACTTTGGTGTATCTGTTGTAGATGCCACTTGTGGAGCTTCTATCTCTCCCTTGCTATCTACAAAGTAAGCATCCGAAACAACAACCTCAACGGCTTGTCTTTTGTTATCGTCCTTGTCTTGATAGCTTCGTACTTGTATGCTTCCGTCTACTACAATTGAGCTACCCTTTTGGAAATACTTGCTTATAAACTCGGCTGTGTTTCTCCAAGCGACACAGGTTATAAAGTCTGTTGTTTCCTTTGCACCTTTTCTATTTATTGCAATGCTAAATGTTACAACACTAACGCCTTGTGGTGTTTGCTTTAGTTCCGGGTCGGCTGTAATTCTGCCACCGAGTATTACTTTGTTAAAATTTAAGTTCGCCATAATTATTTCTCCATTTCGGTATTTAAAATTTTTTCTAATGTTGGGCAATATTCATTTAATATCGCCTTGCAGGAGCAACTTACATTTGTTATGTTTGGATGCTCTATCTTAAATTGCTCTCTGCATACAAGACAAGCGATATTGCACTTGTCCTGTATCTCTTGTGGGTATTCGTTTATTTTCATTTTTGCGACCTTTCTCTTATATGTCTTTCGCTACGTTCCAAAGCAACTTGAAAGAAATCGTCTGTATCAAAGCTTGATATCTCGTCTTCCGGTATCTCGTCTTCCCACCGTCTTTGGTTCAAATAGGTCGAAAAGTGTGGAATGAACTCAATTTTAGTCCAATTTTTAGACTTTTTGGCTCTTTCTATACCAAGTCTAATGGTTTGGACTAAGTCTGGACTTGGGTCAAGTCTAACAAAACATTCAAGTGCATACTGCTTCTTTTCTTTCCTCGGATATATACTCCATAAAGAATTAAATAAATCTATATTTAAACTATTAATATTTATAATTCTATTTATAGATTTATTTACATTTTTATTTTCATTTTCATTTTCACTTGGGTTTTGTTTGGCTTTAGCCAATTCAAACCCACGGGTTTTTGGTCTACCACCTTTAGCACCATTTTCTCTTTGAGCCGTAATGTATTTATTACGTTTCTCAATTTCTTCCTCTACCCTTTTGTTGTAGTAAAGTCCGTTTTCGTCTTTATCAAATTTATCAAGCACGTATTGGCTTACGTTTGGTATTGATAAATCAATTGTCCTTTTGTTTAGCCTACCTTTTTGATGTTGTAAGCAGAGGAGCGTTATATATTGCCCTCTCTCTTCCATTGTCAAGTCGCTAACACCTACAATAAAATCGGCAGAGTAGAAAAGAAATGCAGGGTCTTTATTTGCCATTCGTTACACCCCCTATGCGAGAGTGTAACGATTATATGTGCAAATCTCGTTATATCTGTTTTTGCTCTTTTCAGGTGTTGCTTTAAGAATAATGCCTTGTCTTCTAAGGTCGCTTATTCTTGCGCCAAAATTAAGGATGCCAAGCTCATATGAAGCCTCACGATTGGTAATGCTCCCAAAATCTCTTATGTACTTTATAATGCGTTCACATTGTGTCATTGCTTATTCTCCTTTGCTTTCTTTATTTCAGCCCTTATAGTATCAATAGCTTTCTTTGTTTTTTTGGAGCCTTGCTCATAAATAATTGGTATCATCTCTTTTTCCGAGTTCCAAATTTCTTTAAATGTCTTACCTGCAAGGCTTGTAACCTCTACTATGTGATTAAGTGCATCGTCATATGACATTGTTATTTCGTTTTTAGGCTCGTTAAGGCTTGTTTTTGGCTCGTTTTCGGTTTTTGTAGGTGTTTGCTTGTCCTCTTTCTTTTCGTTTGAAATTGAGCCTTTATTTTGCCCTCTGCATTTACCGTAGGTAAATACTATCTTGTTTGTATTATCGTTCTTGATTTCAAGTCCTGTTATAACCTTGTCCTCAATCACTATATTGCTAACACTGAATGTGTCTTTATTCTTACCTTTTGCATCAAGGTTGTAGTTGCCTGAGCTTACCCAAATAAAAGGTGATGTATAAAGCTCTCTGCCTGCACCAAAATTGACACAGGCTCTTTTAAAGCTGTCGCTTGCTTGTCCTTTCTCTGCCTCGGTGTTGCTTTCTGTTCCTACATCCTCACGGCTTATCCATTGTCCCTTTTCCTTGTCCCATACGGAAACAGTACAATATAATCTACCGTCTTTAAATGTGTGTGTTCTTTGCCAACCCAACTTGCCGTATTCCTCGTCAAGCAAGTCCATGTCTACCCTTGCGTTTTTGTATAAGAGCAATATCAAGCCACTATCTTTTTGGCTCTGCACTCTAACGTCTATCTCGGTTGCTTTTAAATTCCTACACATAATTTACCTCATTTAATCTTCATATTTTGGTGCTGCACCAAAGATGCGCCCGGAACCTCTATGCCTTGCTTTAAAGCCTTTTTGATTTCGGTCTTGTCTGCTTCAGGTTGCTTGTATTTGAAATACTTATCATTGAAAGAATTGTTGAAAAATTCCTCGTTGATTTCTACTCTTTCACTCTTGGTGAATTTAACCTCAAAATCTACACATTTAAAGGCTTCACCATTCAAGCAGAATGAAAGATAATTGTTAAGACGGTCAATGGTGTTTGATAGCGATTTAATTCGTTTGTCAAGTTCCTTTTTGCGTTCTTGAATAGCATTTAATTCAGCTTGCTTATTTAAAATCACATATCCGATATTGGTTATCTTTTCCTCTTTGGCAAGGTTTAGTGCCTCGATTTTATCGGCATCAAATATAACCTCGCCTGTTTCCTCGTCAACCTCAAATTGATTTAAGGTTTCTTCAAGCTCTTTAATTACATCATATAAAGTCATATGCGTTCCTCTCTTCCTCTGCCGCTCTGCCTTTGCCTGTTAAAGCATAAGGACATCCGTCATCCTGTGTTGGCTCTTCATAATGTGGGTATGTTATATCTCGCATCACATCATCTCCCTTGCAGTTGATACGGAAAATATAATCTCCCGGTAAGCATCAGCTTTTGCTCTTAACACTTTGATTTCCTCGTTCTTTTCGCCTATCTCTGAGACGATTTCCTTAATTTCATTACACACTTTATTAAACTTTTGTATGTAAGTGTTCATAATGATTTCCATTGCTTCATTTTCTGCCATTTTTATTTCTCCTTTTTTATATGTTCCCATTTACTTGACTAAGGTAAAAGGGTAATGTTTGAATTGAATACGCACTGTTTTTCCCACCCGGTCTTTTCCAAGCCAAAGCAGAAAAACCACAAGTGCCTTGCATTATTGAATATCTAAGACTTTCAGGCTTTATGTGTAAATACCTTGCAACCTCGTCAAGAGGAATTTCAACAGGATATTTTTCACATAAGGCTTTTAGTTCTGCCAACCTCTCTTTGATTGCATCAGGCATTTCCACACCCCCTTAAAAATCGTTTACAGTGCATCCAAGCACTTTGGCGATTTCCTTTGCAAGAGGCACGGTCAAAGCCTTTGTGCCTCTCTCAATTTGTCCTATCATACTTTGAGTTACATTTACAGCATCTGCAAGCTCCTTGCGTGATAGTCCTTTTTTCTTTCTTAGCTTCATTAACTTATCTCCGATTGCCATTAATACCACTCCCCATCTTTAAATACTAAGTCATATTCATTGTCTGCGATATACATCTCAACGTCTTCACCGTAAACGTGATATAGTTCAATTGCTTTGTCCCAACTGTCAGTGCTAAAAGTGTTCCAACCGTCTTCGTCGTCCATAAACAATTGGGCGTTATAATGTACTGTGTACTTTTCTACTTGTTCGTACTCGTCTATTTCGTTACCAAATACGTCTGTATAAAAGCCTATTACCTTACTTGTGTCTACCATTTTCATTCTCCTTTTATTTTGGTCAAGGGAAAGCTCTCAAAGGTATATCACGCAACCTCTCCGTTTTGTGCCTTTCCCTTTAACCTTTTTTAGTTGCACCTCTTTACAAATCACAAAACTTGTGATATGATTGAGTTGTACTTGCAACTACGGTTTCATTTTATCTCATTTTTCTCATAATTGCAATAGGTTTATTTCATTTTTCTCATTTTCTACCTTTTGCACAAAAAATGGTTATGAGATTTATGAGAAATGCACAAAGTTGTTAAAGGAGTAAAAAAATGAACTTTTGGAATGTTTTTGTTAAATTATGTAATAAAGTGGGCAAAGCGCCCAACGTGGTTGCCAAAGAGCTTGGAATTTCATCAGGCTCCGTCACAGCTTGGAAACAAGACCCTACTCGACAACCACAAACAAGAATGCTTTATAAAATAGCCGACTATTTTGGCGTTTCTGTTTCCTATTTATTAGGTAATGAGGAAAAAGAAAAGACCCCCGATGAGAATAATCTCACCGAGGGCGAAAAGTTGTTATTACAATTATTTAGGCAAGTGCCTGAGGAGAAACAACCTCATTTAATTCAATTGATAAAGGTTGCTTTAGGTATGCAGTAATTATTGAAATAGCCGTTATTAAGGCTTTTTCAGGGTCTTTTGATTGATGGATAGTGTTTAATAGTTCTCTTTCATTGTCTGTCATTGTTGCACCTCTTTTTTATTGATAATATCATATTTTGTCATTTTTTGTAGTGATTTCAAATTTTATCGCTTTACTTGACTAAAGTATATCAATGCAAGGATGACATTTCAATGCCCAAGTGTGACTATTTGCTACCCAAGTTCAACAGTGGCAAATACCAAATTTAACATTATGCGAGGACAAATTTATGTGGCTTGACAATTTAAAAGAATTAAAAAAGGAAAGATGCGTGACATCAAAGGTAATCGCAGAAAAAACAGGAATACCTGAAAGGACAGTTGTTCGCATTTTTTCAGGCGATACACCAAATCCATATGTTGACACTTTGCATCGCATTGTAACATTCCTTGGTGGCTCTCTTGACGATATACTTGCCGATACAAAGGCGGTTGTTGGTGGCAAAAGCCTCGCTACATTACAAGAGGAAAACGATGCACTTGTCAAAGAAAACACACAAATAAATAGCGAAATGGCACTTTTACAGGCAGAATTGTCAGTTTTAAAGGACAAGGTTGTCGTACTCTCTGCCGAGAATGACTTGCTCAAAATGAAGCTCGAGCATAAAGAGGAAATCATTGCGCTTCATAATTACTACATTAATAAAAAATAAGGTAAGCTAAAAAAGTATTGACATTTATATTATACGGGTGTATAATATATAATATAAGAAAAGAGTATTTAATTTCACATTGCGGCATTGTTCACTTTCTAACATCTATTGCGGTAGATGTTGGCTCTCCTTAATTTTGACTAAAAATTAAGTTGATTGTTAAAAGCAATATTAGTTGTAGCATTAATAATACTTGTAACATTTTGAACACCTGCCTTTCTTACCAGTCTAAGAAAACCAAGCTCGCATTGTGATATTAAATACTCAGCTTATTATTGTATAATAAAACTCCTTGATTGTCAATGCTCACTTTGATTATTAAGGAGTTATTTTTATGGCAAGACCAAAAAAGGTTGAAAAAAAGGCTAATAAAGACGGATATTATCGTGTTGACCGTATTGTCGGCACATCCATTGACGGCAAGCCTATAAAAAAGGCATTTCGTTCAAGGATATCCCTTGACGATGCAAGAGCAAAAGCAGATAAATATTTCGCTGCACTTGGTGATAGCAATATTATGTTCTCCGATTGGGCAACGAAATGGCTATGGGAATATAAAGAGCCTACTGTTAAAGCTACAACATTTGAATATACATATCGTTCTATTGTAGAAAATCACTTGATACCATATTTTAAGCATTTTAAGTTGAAAGATATAAACAACTATATGATTCAACAATTTTTCAACACAAGGCAAAGTCTATCAAAATCTCAGCTTAACAAGATGCGCCTGTGCTTGATGCAAATATACAACGTTGCTATTGCGAATCGTCTTGTTGACTATTCCCCAGTATCTGCTGTCACTATTAAATCAACGCAAAAGCCTAAGGCAAAGCTAACATATACTTATGAGGAAATGGAAGCAATAAAAAAAGAAGCACAAACACACCGCTTTGGCTTGTTCGTGCTTATTCTTGCATATATGGGTTTGCGTGTTAGTGAACTTTGTGGTCTTAAATGGGAAGATATAAACTTTAATAATGGTACAATGTCAATAGTTAGGTCTTGCACCGATTACAAAGGAATGGCACTTATAGGCGCTGTAAAAAACAACAAATCTAATCGCACTATACCAATTCCACAAGAGCTTATGGAAACATTAAAAAAACACCGTTCTCGTGGCTACATCGTTATTTCAGCATCAGGAAAGAATATAACACCTCGCACATTTACCGCCAAAAGATATAATGTATTTTTTGAGGAAGCAGGGATACGTCTGCTCTCCCCTCACCAAATGCGACACACTGTCGGCACAATGCTATATGAAAAGTGCCACGATGTTTTTGCCGTTCAATCTTTCTTGGGTCACTCTAACGCAATTGTGACATCAAGTATATATGTTCACTCTAACGCAGACGATTTAAGAGAGCAACTATTCAAAAAATAAATGTTGACTTTTTGTCGTCTTGGAACGGGTTTATGTAGGTATAATGTAGCACTTTTTGTTTTATAGCTTGCATAAAAAATCAACCACAAAACAAGAAAAAACCCTTGTAAATCAAGCATTTACAAGGGTTTTCTATATGGTGCTCTTGCGGAGATTCGAACTCCGGACACCTTGATTAAAAGTGTACTACAAATGCTTTAAAATAAGGCATTTCAAGATTTTTCTGTTGATTTTATGGTTATTTCACCCTCTAAAATGGGTAATTTTTCCTCGTTTTCTCGTTTTTCTTTGAGCTTAATCATTTCGTCTTTTTTCTCTTCAAAAAGCGACAAAAACAAAATTCTACTTAAAACACGTTCGTTCTGTTCTCTCACATCCTCTTGCCCGGCAGAATATCCACAAACGGATGCAAGGACAATTGACATTACGGCAAGCAAAATTTCAAGTACGGCATTTTCTGTACCAATAAAGGTTGTGCTAATCGTGTTGAGTGCTGTGGTCGACAAAAATATCATAATTGGTCGCTGCGCTAACCATTTCGCTATGTATGAGCTATTGTTTCTACCTGCATCATTGATAGTGCGCTTTCTAACACCCGATAAAATTATAATTGGGTTAATAGGTTTTACTCTTGTAGGGTTAAAAGCTCCGTGACCGTTTGCACGATTTATAGCGTTTGCCTCTTTTTTTGTCAATTCTCCGCTTTTTACAAGGCTTTTAATATAAGATTTTGATTTGCCAATGTATTTTCCTTCATATGTTTTATAAGAAATTAAAGTGTTATTTCCAATAATAAGCTCTCTTGCCTCTTTGCGTTCATACTCAATCTGTTCGTGACAAAAAAACCTAAACAAATCATTATATCCTTTTCTTACACCCTCGGAAAGTTTAGACCACAAGGTTATATTCTCACCTATGCTTACATTTCGTTTAAGCTCATCGCTCTTGCCGAATGGAATAAAGCATATATAAGCAATAAACGTTGTTATGGTTGATACAATTAGTTCCAATACGAAACTAATTGTAAAAGGGTTTAAAAAGCCTACTTGATAAAGCTCCAAGACAACACGGACGGCAATATTGAAAAGCAATACTATGTATATTAAATACTTTTGTATTACTTTTTTACCTTTTGCCAACATATTGTTTTTGCTATCGCTTAAATCAAGATATAAGTTGTTGTTATCGCTCATTTCTTAGCCTCGTTTTCCGTTGTTTCTTCAACTTTTTTCTCGGTTGGTGTTTCGCTTAGACATTCCTCAACTATTGCTAAAGTTCTTCCTATAAATATAAATATACCGACTTTTATCCAATATTGGCTTATAGAAAGCATTATTGCTCGCACATAATCAATTCCCAAAAATACTAACAGCCATATTCCTATTGGATAAGCCGAAATAATCAAGGCTCTTAACCATCCTTTTTTCATTTTTAGTACTTTTGTTAAAAGTTTAAATGCGACAATTACAACTGCTATTGCTAAAGCTATATATCCCATTCCGGTTAAGCCGATTCCACCGGTTTTGGTTGTTTCGGTTGGTCCGAGTTCTCCTGTCACTAAGGGCGATATAACGCCCAATAGTAGTACAGGAACAATGTATGTGCATGTAAATGCAAGTATTCTTAATATAATTTTTACAGCTTTCATAAAATCACCTTTTAGTTAAGAGAAAGTGACATAACCTCGTCAAGAGCAGGCGTGTCAATCTTCTCCTCTTCTTTCTTTGCGGTTTCAATAGCATTGTTTAATTTTTCTATCATTTCAACGGCTGTGCCTGTGTACTGCTTGATGCCACTTGCCATTTTCATAATTTCACCTTTGGCACTTGTTCCAATTTTTGTATTCAAAATATAGGATGTGAGCATTACAGTAAGTTGCTTTGAATTGTCTTTTTCCACCTCAAGTTCTTTTTTAAGCTCTTGAATGTTTGAATTAAGGGCAACAACGGTTTCCTCATATTTAGATGTTAACTCACCAATTCCTTTGCTTATTTCGTCTTTAATTGTCTTTGCATCGGCTTTTGATTTAACAAGAGCTTTAACAGAATTAAAGCTACGCACCATAAACACAATACCGCCTGTAAGAGCAGACAAAACACCTGCAACGGTAGTCCAAAATGCAGAGCTTGTAGCAAGGTTGATTGCATACTCCACTAATTCGCTTGCGTTCTCTTTGGGTGTGGATGGCTCTATTGTTTCTGTTGCGGCATCTGTGCTTGTAGTTATATCTCCTTGTCCCTCTTGTAATGTGTCACTTGCACTTGCAAACATAGTAAAACAAAGACAAAATAACAATACTGTTGCGATTGATAATAAAAACTTTTTCATAATCTTATGCTCCTTGATTTTCAATAATATTCATAATTTCTTTTATAGCATTTGCTTGTAGATTTAGCGCTCTTTTTAATTCCTCGATTTCAGGAATAAGCTCAAATTTGTGGTCTATCTCTTTAATAAATAGGCTTGGCACACGCCAATTTTTAACCGCCTGTCCTTTTACACAAGCAGATATTTCAATGTCGATTGTTCCTACAAATGCAAGCTCTGTTATATCTATTGTGTAGTTGTTTTTATCACTTGCTTTGTATTGCTTTTTAACATCTCCATTTTTGGCAGTAATTAAAAGCACTAAATTTGATAATTTGTACACGTTTGAGTTAAAATTTAACTCAACATTTTCAGGCAATAAAATCGGCTCGTTAATGTCGCATAAAGCACATCCCGAGCCATTAAGTGTTATTGTTATTTTCATTTCTTCCCCCCCATTTTGCAAAAGTGAAATTAATAGGTGTTTGTGGTGCATTTCCATTACTTGTTATTTCAAAGTAATTTGTTTGATTTTGCGTATCAAGATTTAAGAGCGATTGTCCTAAATCCGTTTCTGTAATATTGCGTGGTATAGGCTCTTCCATTTCTGCTAATATTACAACGGGATTTCCATTAGTGCGTTGCTCTGTTAAAAACGTTGATAACGCACTTGTGCTTGAAAATCTAGACATTGGAAAAGCCATTCCTGAATCCGACTCACTGAAGCCTACATTGTTTACAAATGTAAAGTCTGTTCGATTAACAAATTGATTACAATAGCCATTGCCCGTTAGTTTATATGGAATAGTTAGCCATACTTTTTGTGATATTGAGCTTGACCCCATACCTTCGTTACCAACCAAAGATGCGTAATACCCACCTTGATAGAAAGTAACTTCGCCTTTTGTTCTATCCACCGTTAGTTTGTCATATTCACTAAATCGCAAATATGCAGTTCTGTTTGAACCATTTTGTGTATAAGTAACACTTGTAGGAATATCAACTGTTTCTTCCCAAAATGGCTCGTATGGAATATTCTCATCTTTGGTGAGCATAATGTCGGTTAAGTAAATCTCTGCACCAGAACTACCTCCAAAGCAAAAACCAAGTTGAAAAGGCTTATCAACTGTAAATCTAAAATTGACGTTTGGCATAAGTTGGTCTAAATTTCTTGAATAACTGTTCCATTGATTATACCAACTTGCGTATTGAATGGGAGCACTTAATAAAAGTCTTATGCTTTTAGTCGTTCCACTATGGTCTATGTTAAACTTAATTCGGTAAGTTCCTGCAGGGTAGAGTTTAGAAAACATCATATAATCTCCTGCGTAGCCATTAGTATTCTTATTATAGATGTAATCATCGTACAACTTAACAGAGGCACTTTTATATCTTATATGTCCTTGTGTGTTGAACAAATTTTTTCCGTGTACAGATATTTGCATAACACTCTTTACAGATATATTTGTATCAGCAGGTTTATAAGTCATTCTTAAATACTTTACACCCTCAAATGTATTAAAATATGTTGTTTGCGTTTCATTTTTAGTAAATAGCATACCTGACAATACACAGTAAAAGTTTTTGTTTTCGTCATAGCCAATAACTTTTCTTTCAGTCCACGCCGTGTAGTCTGTAACTGTGAGTGAAAACTCATAAGTAGTGTTTGGCTCGACCTCAATAAAATCGGTTACGTTCCCTGTCGAACTTGCTGAAAGAGAGCCGTCTTGATAAGAAAGATTATAACTCACGCTTGCATTTTCAGTAGTAAATATATTTTCACCACTCACGTTTGCATTTTCAATAGGTTGAGGAAATTCAGGGTTTGGTGAATATTCACCACCGACATAAGGTTCGTAAGGAACGTCCTCTTTAGAAAACATTACATTCCATATACTACCGACATCTTCACTATTTGGAGCATCAAACATAAAACCTAACTTGAAAGAAGCGTTGAACGTAAGAGTTCTTTTGCAAGGAGCAGGCATTGTTACATAATACCCACCGTAATATTCATTATATGTACCACCTCCAAAACTTGCAGTTGACAACATTAGCACACTCAAAACATCTGTCTTATCAAAAGATAATGTGTAAGTTCCTGCTTCATATTCTTTTGCAAAATAAAAGTGGTTATAATTTCCTGGCATATAGCGACTTGTTATTTTGTTTTTAGCAAAAGACCAAGTACCAATCTTTTTTTCTACTGTACCTTGCGTGTCAATCAAGTTTAGACCTTGATATGTTTGTTGAAACGTATTACCGCTCACCTCATACTCAATATGGTTTTTCTTGTATTCGCTTGTATATTCGACAGAGCCTGTCCCTTGCACCGTGTCAGGCACAAAGGACACATTTTGTTGTAAATCTCCGTCTACATATACAGCAACAGGCTGTGTATCGTTATTAAAGGGTATGGCTTGTTTTCCACCATCTACATATGTTTTTGTAGCCATATACTCACCTCTAATCTATTGTTACAAAGTAAACACCTTGCTTATCTATAAGTGCATCATATTGTGCCTGTGTGAGCTTATTAATGCTAACTCCGTTAATTTGCTGTGCATTACCTGATGTTTGAGAATAAACAGCATTACCTGAGTTTGTAGCATAAGATGTACCATATACAGCCCAAGTGCGTACATTATTAGATATGCTTAATAGAAGCCAAGATTTAGTTATTGTCAATTCTCCGTTTACTGTTTCAGTAAGCAAAGCAACATCGCCAACTTGTGCATCTATCGTTTCAAGCTGATTTTCGTTAGTGATTTCTATATAGTTTTTTATATCTACTTGTTGAATATATACAGTAGGAATTTTAGGTTGTCCGTCAATATCTTGCAATATAGGATATCCTCCGACTTGTCCTGCTTTAGCATTAATTTCTGCAAGTGCCTCTGCCGAATCGGTAGCACTTTCTTGTGCTTGGTTGGAATATTCCTGTGTCTGTGATTCAATTCCTTTTACAATGTCAATCAATGTATTAGCATTAAAGGAATCTATTTCGATTACATTTCCGTTGTTTTGCACTATTCTGTAAGAACCATCTACGTTTGGTGCAAAAATTTCTATGCCCTTGCAAGCATAAGAGCCATTTGTATATGCGCTATCTTCTTGCACTATCTTAATATATCTACAATTTTGATAAATATTAAATCTAAAAATATCAAGTGTTCCCGAACTTGCTGTTGCTGGAAATGTAATTGTATCTGCAAGTGTATAGGCATCTCCATCCGTTGACACATAGGCTTTCATTGTTAAATTTTGCCATATGCTCCACGCATACATTTGCACCATTCCTACATCTTTTAGAGAGCCTAAATCAACAATAAAGCCACCTTGATTTGTGCCTACATTTGTTTTTAATTGGAAAAACAAATCATCTGCATTAGAATCAAGTGCAGGGTTTTGTATTTGATTTTCTGTTAAATACTCTGTCATTCCCAAAAGCGTAAAATTGCCTTTATATTGTGCATTTGTTGGCACAACTGACAATGCTATATTTTCTGCATTTTCAGCATTCAAAACATATTCATCGTTAGTTGTATATCTAACATATGAAATAGCTTTGTCTGTTGCATCTACTACATTTTCATTGATAGAAGCAATATAATTTAAGATGCTTTGATATAAATTATTTGCATTTTCTATCTCGTTAAATGGTGGCAAGTCGCTTGGTACACCCTTTTCTACTACAAATTGAGTAGCATATGATTTAAGGGTTTCGCCATAGCCTAAATTAAATGTAAATTGCACTTGCACCACTCCGGCATATTGTGTTACAGGAGCTTCAATGTCTATTTGCCAAGCATTATATTTATTGCCATTTGCATCTACAAGTGGTGTATCTCCTAAATAGTTTAATATTGTCATTACACCACCGACCACACCTAAGCCATTTGGCAAGGTATAGGCTACTGAAACAACAGCAGTATTTGAAAATGGAGCAACTACAACAAGACTATTTGCATTTGCACTACCTTGATATATCGGCTCGCTTTTAACTCCTACCGTTGTTCCTTGTGCGTTAAAAAAGTAAATCATTTTTAGTCCCCCTTTATCTCTATGCCTGTTAAGTCAACGTATTCAAGCAATAGTCCTTTCTCGTGATTTAGTTCGTCTTGCATTTTTTCTATTGTGTCAGCTTCAAGCTTCTTTAAAAATGCTTTTTCTTCTGTTGCATATGGGTCATTCTCCAAGGCATCATATAGGCAATTTATCGCCTTTAATTGCTCTTGATAGCCTTGTAGAGCCTGTGCTTCTCTTTCTTGGTTTTTTTGAATTACAATAGCCAAGTTGTTTTTTAAAAGTTCAATTTCTTTTTCATTCATAAATTGCTCCTTTTGAATTTTTATAAGAAAAGAGAGCGCATTTAAGCACTCTCATAATCTTTGTATTTATCGCTGTATGGCTTAATATAAATATAGTCAAATTCTATATTGTTATCGATATAATAATCTTTTGAATGGTTGCAAGCAATAAGAATTTCACCACCTGAATAAATGGTGGTTTCTTCTTCCTCTCCTGTGTCCTCGTTATATACCATTTTTGTTTCCTCTGTAACAGGATAAGCTATGCACCAAGAGTTGTATTCAATATCGCCTACGTTAGTAACTCTTACATATATATGGTCATTTGCTTCGTCAGGGTCGGTAAATACACCACTATAATCTCTGCTTACAGGCGTTTTTCCTGCAATACTATTCTCGTATTGATTAAGTTTTTCAGCAAAAAAGTAAACCATTGGCGTTATTATATTACCGTTTGCATATTTTTTTGAATTGCTTACCCAAGGGTTACAAGATGCCAAAGCAGAGCCAAGTATAAGGTCTTGTCTATCGGTTATATACTCTATTGCAACATTGACATTGATAATTTCTCTACTGTCTTTGCGTAAAATGTAACTTGGAATTTTTACTGGTGTACTTGGTTGCACAGTGGCTTGGTATCGTACCGTCTTGGCTTCTTTGAACTCGTCATTCTCAAGTAAAGAACTATCAATTGGAATAGCATTAAGCAGACTTGCATCTAAATAATACGCTCTTCCGTAATAATCACTATATGCTACATCACTTTGCCAATATCCATTGTCTGATTCGGTTATTTCTTCGCCTGCCGAGTAATTATCTTTCATTTTCCAAGAAAATGTCATACAATTACCAAAAGCCGAGGAAACAATAGGCGATTTTATTCTTGATAATGGCGTTGAATTATTGCGACTATATGTATTTAAAGCAACGGTTAATAATTTTATTGTTTCTTCGTTAGTTCCCGTTCCTCTCAAACATTGTAGTGTACTTGATGAATCTGCGAGCAAATAACTTGTTCGTAAAGGTAATTCTTCGTTGCTACCGATACAAATATAATTCTTTAGCAAAATATTTCTGTTATATGCTTGTCTTTCGCTTACCTCTGCTACCCTCTTTGTTGAGTTAATTCCAACATTTTGTGATAATCTATTGAAATTCTTAGTTAGACCAACGGTGCATCTTATACTTTGTGGCATATACTCTGTTACAGCTTGCGAAATATAATAGCCGTCAAGCATTGTGCCAACCTTTGCAACATCGTTTATAGAGTTTAAATAGTAAGTTCTTGTGGCTTCTTGGTTGCCAAGCCTCTTGGCTACACCTTTTATATTTTCACCATAAAAACGAGCCTCTATTACGTTCTCGCTTTGGTTGTATATCTTTGTATAAGGCATCTTTCTATCTTGACTCAAAACATACCCGTCTGTGTGACTATATCTCGTTTCGTAGAAAGGAATATATGACACTTGGAAAGCAAGATAGGGGAAATTACTTGTTACATATTCTTTCCAATCTTTCCCGGGCGCAACAGCTTCTAAGATATTTACAATAGAATAATGGACTATATATTCACCTATAACCTCACCACTAACCGATTGTTCTTTCACAAATAAGCCATTTATATTCTTCTGCCCTTGTGTATAATATAAAGCATATGACTTTGAATAAGGATAGCCACCACCATATGAAGATAAAACAGAGTTATATTCGTGAGCTTCAAATATAAAAGGCGTTATGTCTAAATTTTCAGCAAATACGGTGCCGTCGCTTTTAAAAGCCTTACATTTTACCGAGATAATGTCATATATCGGTAACTCTGTCGCTATAAGACAATTGCTTTCTTGTAGCCTTATATTTATGCTATCTGTCCTTAACGTCTTATAGTGTGTTGCATCAGGCGATATTACAACTCCGTCACCATAATCAAGTGTGTTGACTATATTCTGTGCCGTTGTATCTATCTGCGTGTTATATTCGTTTATACTATGCCTTATTTGATTTGATACATAAGGCTTTCCTTGTAATGTGCTTTCTTCCTCTTGCCCGTATTCGTCAAAGAATATCATATTTTCGTAATAACCGGGCGCATATTCTACATCGTTATATGTAACACTTTCGGTTAAATAGCCACCTAAACGAGCTTGTGCGTGTACATAATTTCCTATATGTTGCAATTGCTCACGCAAAGTACATTGTGTCATTGTGGTTTCAGGTAAAGGTGTCTTTTCCCATTTTTTAACTTGTATAGGGTTTAATGCAAATCTCGGTGCATCTCCTAAATATAAAGGCTCTGCAAGGTCTAAAACACGATTTATTCCACTTGTTATAGTCCAAGGCTTTATTGTTTTGTATATAGTTAATGTTTGAATTACATATTTAACCTTAAAAATATAATCGTAGCTTATTCCGGTTGGATACTCTCTGCCTGCTTCAATATAATATTCCAAAGTTGCTTCGTTGTTTATTTGATATTGTTGCGCTGACGAATTTTCATAATCAAAACTATAACTTTCACCGTCAACGGTTACATTCAAATAACAATTTTCTGTAAATGTCCTATATATATCTACTATACTCGCCCTCTCTATGTCTGCTATTTCTTGTGCTACCATGTCTAAACTTTGTACAAGTATTGTAGTTCCTTTTTCCATGGGTGACAAATAAAGATTTTCTAAATATTCTCGTATTTCACTTTCCTTCTCTAAATTATTACCTTCAATGACAATTTCAACAACTGCACTTTTTACAAGTGTTGGGTATAAATTAGGCAACCTGTCTGTAAACGCCAACGATTGACAATAAATTCCCTCTAAAAGCTTTGTTCTTTCTATCAATGATAATTTGTGGGTGTAAAAGCCTTGTCCTATTGGCGTTTGTGTGCTTTCGTCTTCACCTACGATATAGTATTTTTCAACATCTGCTTGTCCCTCTTGGTGTATTACCACCTTAACCTCTGTTGTAGGCTCTATAACCTCTATTTGCGTGTTGGCAATAACAATAAATGCTTGGTCTAAAGCCTCATCAAGCAAGTCCTCTGTTGTTAATGGTGTAACACTCACACTGGGTTTATCATTGCCATTTACTTGTTCATAAATGCCTGTAACCTTGTTTTTAATATGAAAATCAAAAGTAATCATTCTCTATTACCTCTATTTGCACCTGCACCCATACGCACAGTATTAAGAAATATTTGTGTGTTTTCGTTTTCTCTTGCGATTTGTACACGATTGACAGTTTGTGTTGTATCTATCGCTTGATTTACCATTCCCATTGTCAAGCCGATTGCAGCGCCAACAGAGTTGCCACCACTTAAAAGAAAACCACTTACAACACTTGTTCCTACACTTGCAAGGCGCTTCATACCGTTATAATAGAATTGGTATTTAGATTGTTGCTCCTCAAAGCCTGTACGCAAAGTGATTGTGTTTATTTGATTTGAAATCAGCTTGTCTGCAATATTTAAAGCATAACCAACGGCAACCATAGTAGATATGCCGTTTTTATTTTTGCCATTTTTGTCCTTTGCACTTTGCTTTGAATTTTCTTGTCCGTTGGGTGTTGGTGCTACGGCTGTATTATCTTCGTTAGAGCCACCCTCTAAGGTTATCGTGAGCTTATATTCGTTATTCTCTGCCATATCATTTTTGCTCCTCTAATATAGCATCCAATACAGAGCCTAAGGAAACAACAGTTGATATATTTGTTAGTCCCTCAACATACTTTGTTTCTACCATTGTTACACTAAGCGATGCAATTAATGGGTTTTGTCCTGACATTGAAACACTTTCAAAGCTCATTAATTTTATCGTTCTTACATCTGTATCTTTTATGCGTATTTCAACAGCATGTGCCACATTCGGTTTTTGTTGTTCCAAGCCGCCTGCATATGCGCCGCTTTTACCTGTTAACAAGTGTCGATACATTGTTGCATAAAGCGGTGTGCCTTTTCTTGCAACTACATCAAAATTTATACTAAACAATGACGATGTTGTTGTATTCATGGCAACCATTCTTGTGTCATCGCTAAATGTGTTTGTTTGTTGCGTTGCTCCTCTTGACATACCAAAACGAATAGGTGTTATTACGGTATTGTCTATCTTGATTTCTACATCGCTTGAATTTAAGCCACTTTCAACATAATAAAAATTGATAAAAGCAATCAATGTAACGCTATCACCTACAAGTGTTCTTAGATTTCTTGCCCCGGTTGTTGCAAGTCCAAATTCATAGCTGAATGTGTCACCGTCTGCCGTTTCTCCAAAGCCATTTAGTGAAAATGTGCTATCTAACAAATTTCGTATTTCTTCAACTACACCGTTTTTGTTGTCAATAGTTTCAATATCATTCAAAGGCACTAATATCTCAAGTGTTGTATTTCTTGTAACATCAATAAAGGCTGTGGAGTCAACAGAGCTATTATTTTGTGTTAATTGCGCTTGTATGTATCTAACAATACGATTTGTTCTTTCTATTGATGGATTGTCTTGTAAATCAAGATAATCAAAGCCTTTATGCTCTCCGATATCTGTGTCAATTTTAAATTTATATTTCACTCTATCGCTTTTTAACAAAGTGTCATTATTAACCGTTGTATATGTATCAAGGGCCGTATTTATCTTATTTTCAAGCCATAAAGCAAGTTCGCTTAATTCAAGCATTTGTTAGTTTTCCCCCTGTCATTTGTTCTATTTCGTGTAATATAAGCACTATTGCATCATTCCACCATTGCTCGTTAGGGTTTTTCTTTCCTTTCCATTTATCAGCCACCCAAGGCTCATTTGTATATGGCATATAAGGAGCTTGTTCAAGACTAACCGATATTGTTATCTCGTTCTTTGCCGTCATAACAAGGGTTATAGATTCAAAAGCAAGATTTCCTGTTTCTTTTGGTGCAAGGTTTCTAAGTCTGTCAATTATGTACGTGCCTATTGTGTTAAGTAGTTGCTCTTTGTTTGTCATACTATCTCAACATAAAAGGGTTATCGTGTTCTTGAAGCCTTACAACATAATCAACACCGGTCAATGTTGACAAATATCTTGCTTGTTCCTTGTTTCCACTTTGGTTGTCTTTGCCTACTGAAATAATGGTGTAAAATGTTCCGTCTTGTAATGCTATATAACTGTTTACTTTCCATTTATAAGCATCTTTTGTCTTTATAGCCGTTGAGTATGCTTCACTCCCTGCCACATTGCCAAAAATCATTTGATAGTGCTTTTCCTTAGTGTCAAGATATTCATAATCAAATTTGACACCGTTTGTTTCCTCTGTTGGCATCTTTTCATAATATGTGCCTACAAAGGTTTTTTCATATGTTCCGTTGAATATATCAAGTAAATCAATCATTGCCTCACACTCCTGTATAAGTGATTGGTCTGCAAATTTCTGTGATAGTTGTATTAAGTGTTATTCTTGCGCTTTTATCTATTGCAAGTTTGCGTACACTCTCGTCAATAGAGAGGCTTAAATTACCGACTTTTAGCATATACACGGCTTGTTGTAGTAGTGCTTTGTAAACGATGCTTCTTGCCTGTTCTATGTGGTTTATAATCTTGTCTTGATATTCGTTATCCATTGAAAATTCGTGTATGTAGTTATAAATCAATTCGCTTACTGTTTCAAGCAAGCCATTTATAACATACTCAGGACTTGGTGAATTAGTCATAACGAGTCTTGCTCTTAAATTTATGCCTCTTCTAATCAAAGCCTCTTCGGTTAGATAGTACATATTTGTTAATTCGTCATAGCGCATAAGCTCATCGCTATATGGTTGTATTACTGCCATTTGATAATCTCCTCTCGTTTTAGTCAAAGTTGATGGAATTGCACCACCTTAAACTATTACTTTGATATGGAAAGAGAGAGGCAAAACCTCTCCCTTTCGTTAAAAATTAAGCTCTTGAGCCGGGTGCTTTTACTGTGATAACGCCCGAAGGAGCGGTAAATGTTGATTTAACAACAGGAACAACAGAAAGAGCGTCCCAACATTCAGCACCAAATCTGTACTTAGGTTGAATACGTCTGCCTTGTCCGTTTGGTGAGTCAATCATTTTGATTGCTGCATTGAACGCAAGTGCACGTCCTGTACCAACGCCTGAAACAACAAGCATTTCTACATCGTTAAGAGCACCTGCGGTAAGTCCCATGTACTTTTCTGCAAGTGCCCATACAGCCTTTGATGCCATATAAACAGGCATATTGTTAACCTCACCGAGATAACCGGTTGCTGCAACATCAGGGTCTGTGTTCTCGTCAAGACCACCCTTGCGGAGAATTGTTTGAGCTGCGTTTGAGCCACCGATAATGATTTGTCCTTTCTTCATAAGTGAAGCCTTAGCGCTTGAACGAATGAAAATCGCTCTTTGGTCATCTGGGTAAGCATCAATGCCTTGTGCTTCGTTACCATCGTCAAGCTTTGCGCCTGCTTCGATAATTGCCGCAAGGTAGTCAGGAGTGTCAGCGTCAAGTATTACCTTGTTATCTGCTACGCTGCCTGCTTGAACATCGTTAAAGTTCTTTGCAAGCTGTGTAGCGAAAGTAATAGCATTTACATTCTTGTTTACTCTGCCTGCAAGGTTTGAAAGTTCTGCCTCTGCTACATCAACATTCATCATATCCTGTTGATTTGTAGGAATATCGATAACATCGTCAATAGTTGTAATGATGTTAATAGGATAAGCCTCGGTTGTAGGTGTTGATGCACCTGTGCTGTTGAACCAACCACCGTTTGTGTCTGCACCGATTTCGCGAGCATCCTTGGTGTTTGGCTTAACACGGATAACTTGAATTTGCGCCGCATCTGTATCGGTGCTAAATTTTTCTGTTACCGCCTCGTTTGGTCTTGTAAAAATGCCTTGGAAAATGTTTTCCTTAACACGATTACTCATAATTCTTTTTAGTGTTGCCTCATTTACATAAGGTGTTTTGATGTCTGCAAATAATGCTGCCATAATAATTTCTCCTTTTTAATTAAAAAATTTTTATCTTGTGTGTCTGCCCATATAGGCTCTTATAATAGGGCTGTCTTCGCCCTCGTCTTTTTCTCCCTCTGTAAGTTCCGGGGAGTGATTTCCGAAAGATACATCACCGTCAATTCGCTCAACAACCTTTGCGAGCTTTTCTTCAAGTTCTGTAATTCTTGCTGTTAGTGCATCAATTACATCGTCCTTGTTATCCTCAACGATTTCCTCTTCGGTGTTTTCTTCTGCTTTTTCTTCGAGTGCTTTCTCTTCGCCCTCTGCCTCGTCAACTCTGTCCTTAGCATCTTGGGTGTCCTCTTCGCCCTCGTCTTTTTCTTGCTCTGCTACACTCTCATCAATTCTGTCCTCTTCGGTTTGAGAGTCTTCGCCTTTTGCCTCGATATTCTCTTCTGCCTTATCAATTTCTTCCATTGTGTCAGGCTTGCCGTTGTCATCTTCGTCAGCAAGAAGCATATCGCTTAACTTGTCAAACTCTTCCTCAGGCAATTCTTGAATAAGCTTTAGAATATCCTCGGCTGTCTTTGGCTTTTTGTTAAAAAGTCCCATTGTTTTTCTCCTTTTTAGATTAAAAATTTTTCCTTTTGCAAAAAGTGTCAAGGTTGATACATCTATATCGCCTATGTGATGCCCTCTGCTATTTCTCATAGCGTTGTTTATCGGCTGACATATAGCGCACCGCCCTCTGTGTTTTATAGTCCACTGCGACTTGGGTATAAGAAAAGGCAACAAGCCTTGAAGCTCATTGCCTTTTAATATCAAATTATCTTTGTTCTGCTTGGGTAATATGCCCTGTTGTTCTCTTTGCTAAATGCTATGTATTTCTTGTTATAATCAATAGCCTTTTGCCTTGCAAATGAGTATGCCTTAGCATCTACACCCTTAATTTCTATTGCTTGTGTTCTCCAATACCTCACATCTTTTTCAAGTTGTCTTTGCTTTAGTGTGATATTGTACTGCTCCCTTTCTTCCTCTGCACTTACTTTAGGGAATTTATAATTGTCTTTATATGCAACTAAATAATGCCTACAATTAAAGCCTAAAAGACCGTTTTTATAGGTCTTTCCTGCCTTGGTGGTATAATACACATCCGTTGCTTCTTCAAGTGGCACATACTTTCTTCCATCAGGTGCTACCCCACTTGTGCCATCAAGAGAATATACTCTACCTTGCCATTTTTGGCATCTTTCACTACAATCGCTATGAGAGGAAGCAACTACAAGCTTGTTTCCTTGCTCTCTTAATTGTTCTATGTTTTCAAGGTGTCCGTTGTATCTTGCTTCCATCTCTGCACGATTTCTTAAACTGTTTCGCCCTGACACATCGCCCGGGTCTAACGGAAATTGCTTTGAAAGTCTATCAAGTATAGGCTTTACGTTCTTTTCCATATAGTCCTTGCTGAATTTCTGCATAGGTGAGCCATAAAGTCTAATATTTATATCTCCTTGTGCTTCCATTTGTTGTCGCACTATATCTTTTGCCCTTGATAGAGGCATATTTTTGGCTATTTCACTATCTTCATCATTCAACTTTATAATGGCAAGTAAAACAAGCAAATTTAAGCCTCTAATTTGGCTTATTTGCATATACTGTCTATTATAGAAATTTATCAAAGACTTTCTCCCTGCCTCTTTTAATACAGGCAAGGTGATTTTCTTTATAGCACTATCAATTACTTGTAGCACTAATTTGTTTATCTTTTCTCTTGGTGTGCCTTTTAGATATTCGTTTTTGACAATAAGCCTTATTTTAGTTTCGGCTTCTTCAAGCTCTATCGCTTGGTTGTTCAATGGTCTGTTCGCTGTTTCCATCGTTATCACCAAAATAATTCATATCATTAAACATAGATTCTTGATGGTTTTCCATATCGGCAAGGATGCGCTCGTATTCTTCTTGCACTTGTGCATCGTCATCGTCAAAGTTAAACATCTCTATTGCTTTTCTTTGCGATAGGAATGGTTTTTGTCCATTCAAAGCCGTGTTTATAAGCTCTGCAAGTGAATATCTATTGGTTAAGCCTGCACTACTCCAACGAATAACAACATCATCCGAATAGCCGTTATATAAAGTAACGAGCTTTAATATCTTATTTAAAGGCTTTTCAAGTAATGCTCTTTGGTCGTTTACATACTCTGCCGTATCATTCTCCTCGGTTGATATTTCCCTTGCTGTTCTTGCCGTACTATCTTGTAGGAAAGATGCAAGTGTTGATATATTTACACCGATATTTACCGCCATATCTTGCATAAGCCTGTTTCTTATTTCGCTCCAAGACTGCGAACGCAAATCAAATTGAATCGGCAACGGCTTTTGTCCCTCTGGGTCTGTGCTTTCAACCTTTGTAAATATAAAGCTGTCAAGTCCCGAGTTATACTCTCTACCCTTGCCACCGTTTGTTATATTCTTCGGTGCTAAAATTCTTCCTCTGCCAAGGTACATGTCCGTATTTGATGCGGCGTAATAATAGTCCCAAGATTGTAAATGTGTAACAATGTTTGCAAGTGCGCTTTCTCCAAATGGTAACTCAGGCAAGCCACTTACACCATCAGTCCACTTAACAAGTTCACATCCAAGGCTATCTGTAAACGGCAATAAATAAGGCTTGTTAAATCTTATACCGCTATATGCTTTACCTATTGAGCTTCGCATCTCCTTTGGCAAATCTGCAAACGGCACCTCGCCCGCTTTACCTTGTGATAAATATTCACCACTTACAATGCTACCGCTTTGTCTATGTATGATATATTCAACAACAGGTGCGTTTTTAATTATCGTTCCGTCTGCCTTTTCGTAATCTGCAAAGTGTCTATATTCAACTACATAATAGCCTGTAAAAGCTGTATTTTCCTTTACCTCGTTTACACCAAGGTTGGTGAATAAACGCAAAAAGCACTTTACAGACTTAATATCGCCTCTTGAATCAACAACAGGCAAGAAACTGTCAAATCGTAAAGACTCTGCCCATAAATCGCCATTTTCGGCTTTATTTAGCTTTATAAGTGCTGTTCCTGCACTTGCAGCATACTTTGTCGCTTTCTTTACTACCTCTTCAAAATCGCTTTTCTTCGCCCAATCTGTTGAGATGTATATAAGGGCATCGTTTTGCTTTGCCTTTTCTTCGCTTTCTTCAATGCCTGCGTTCTTATACATCACTCTGCCACCAACAACCTTTTTAGCAAGCTTGTTTACAATAGCTGTACCAATTCTTGTTGACGGTATTCCTTGTTGCGAATCGTGGAAATATGGCACATATCCGTCATACCACCATAGCCAATTTTTCACAAAGCGATTCATAAAAGAATAATATTGTGGTGCTATCATTCCATAATATGATGAACGGCTTATAAATGAATAAGTGTAGTAATTGTTAAAAGCCACATTTTGTAGATAGGGTGCAACCTCTTTATTGCATCCTACATTTTGAAATTCATTGCTCATTATTTAGGCTTTTACCCCCTTTTTAAAATATTTCATTGCCCGGTGTTTCCCATAGGTTTATCGGGTTAAGATAATAAGTGCATAGTGCGTATCTAAAAGCATCGGCGCAGTCATTTGTTATAGTTCCGTCATACCCGGTGCCGTTTTTGTCCCATACCATTGTTTCAAGTTCTACAACCAATGGGTCATCACAAGGGACAAATTGTTCCCTTACATAGTTGTAATATCCACCAAAATCAAGTATAATTACAGAATTTCTACCTATTGCATTATTTACAACATCGGTAGTTCGCATTATATCTTTCTTGGTGTATTTATATACATTCATATCACTTGGTAAAGTATAGTTCAATGTTATAACCAAATCTGCAGCCGCACAGTCAATAGGCATATAAAACTCTACGCCATTTTCGTACATTTTATATTTCTGTATAAGCTCATTTACATATCGCTTGATATATGGTGCAAGTTGCTCATTTGACATTTGTCCATTTACCTTTGGGTCGTGATAAAACATCTCTAATCGCACAGCTTGTCCGTTATCCATAATAGCAATAGGCACTATGGCTGTTCGGTCATTTGTTGTCGCACCATCTCCACCCCATATAACATAACGAATATAGTGTTTTCCATATCTTTGAGCAAACTCATTCGGCTTCATGAAATGCTTTTCTCGTTTAAACAATGGATAAACAAGTCCCTCTGTCTTTACCCATTTGCCCAATATCCAACGGTCAAAGTATATTGTGCCTCTGTACTCGTTTTCAAGGTTTGTTATAAACTCTTTTGACAGGAAAGTATTGTCATAAATGGTAAAATGCTCTGCATAAATATCAAGGCTCTTATTGTCTATATGCTTCTTTACAAAATGGCTCGGTGATTCCGGGTTACATGTTGCATCACATTTTGAATTAGGCAAGTCAAGACGAGATTTAAGCATCTCAAAAAAGTTCTCAGGAAACGTTGTAAGCTCGTCACAATAGGCATAGCCAAGTCCTGAGCCTTGTATCTTTGTTATAGCTCTATCGTCATTCGCTCCAACAGCAAAACACTTTTTGCCAAACAATGTTACTTGTTGATTGGTCTTGCTTATTGTTCCGATATTCGATGCACCATATATTTCTCGCATCGGCCCGAGTACGTTTCGTTCAAGTGTATTAACCGTCTTTCCTGTTAGCAATATGTTGTGATGCTTATGCTCTTGTATTCTCAACGGTATCAAGTAATAACTACCTCTTGTCTTGCCTGAACGAGTAGCACCATATAAGATATTCCAACGTGCATTTGCTTCTCTCAATACTTTCTTTTGCTTTTCGGTAAAATATTCAGGCATCTTCTTGCTCCTTAGATGCTTGCCTTATCTCTTCGCATAGTCTGTCAAGCGCATCTTCACCACTGTTTTCTTGTGTTGCATTTCTCATATCGGAAAGCACTTTCATTAAACCAACCAAATCTCTTAAGTTTGCCTTTGGTATCTGTTTCTTTATTTGCTTAAAAGCCGATGTTAGTATCTCGGATGCATCAGTTCCAAGTTCGTTAAATGTATCTTCAAGCACCTTGCCGATAGCTTCTTTTTTAATAGCCTCACACTCTTCACGCATTGTTGCATTATTCTTTAGATAACGCCTTACGGTTTCTTGGCTAATCTTATATTCCCTTGCTAAGGCAGAAATACTTGTTCCATCTGTGTGTTTCATTACCAATTTTGCTATTTGAGTGTCGGTCAGCTTTTTTGGTTGTATCTTTGGCACAAATATCGCTCCTTTCTGCCAAATATGTATAAAAAAAGCAAGGCTTTCACCTTGCTATAATAATCGTTAGCAGAGTATTACCCCTCTGCAATGGGTAGTCAAAAATAAATAAGGAGAGCCAAAATGAACAGTTTCGGCTTTTGGGCTAACAGTATGAATTGAACATACTAAAACCTTTGTTAGCATAAGAAAAGGACACCGTTAAGTGTCCTCATACTCCTATTTCGTTCGTAAAAAGTTCAAACGTTTTTTGTTCGTCGTATTTATCAACCAAAGTTAAAAGATGCTCAAATGCTACAATACTATCTCCAAAATGATTTACTGCATCTTTTGATAGTGCCAACATCCCCATTACCTTGATTGTTTCTTTATTGTATTTTTTTTCTTTTGCTTTTTTTATATATGCGTTCCAAGTCTTTTTTAATTCTTGATTTACCATATCTCGTCCTCTGCGATATCTTTCATAAACTCGTCCAGTGTTTCCATATCGTTAAACTCTATTACTCTAATCAATTTAGGTTTTGCATACGTACCGGACGTTATAAAGATTTTGTTGTTAATTTCAATGTATTTGTTGTTGTCTTTGGCGGGGGTATATCTAACTCCTCGTTTGATTTCTCCAATTGCTTTGTACCACAACGCCCACTCTTTTTTAGTAACGTTGGAGTTCTTTGTTTTCATTGAATAGACACCCATTGATTCACTCAATCTTACGTTTCTATTCCCTTTTCCCTTTTCGACAAACTTACCGTCTTTATCTCTTGGATGTTCGCTTTCCTTGAATATAGCCACCTATATTTTACTCCTTTCAAGCTGCGTTGTCAATAGAAAAGGGAGCAAAAAACCTTGCTCCCTTTATACTTTCCCTATCATAACACTATCACATTTTCAAGGTGTTTTCAAGTGCTATTAAGTGCTAAAAGGTGCTTTTTAGTGCTATATGCATTTTGCAAACTCCATTATTGCCTCTTGCTTTATATGTTTTGTTCTATCAAGGCTCTTGTCAATTTCCGTTGCAACATCTTGCAGCGATTTTTTACTACCGTAATAGAGTAATAAAACAAGTCTGTAAAGAGAGTTAGGCACTCGTTCTAATTCCTCATAGAATTTTGTAATTGCCTTTGTATATCCGACAGCCTTGTCCTTTATCTCATCCTCGAGCTTTTCCAAGGCAAGCATATATCTCTCTTGGATGCTATCTCCTCGTGTTCCGTTGCTTCCACCAATATTTGAATAATTGCTTATAGGCGCAGTATAACCAATAAGCCTTACTTGTAGTAATTGTTCATTGTACGCATTTTCAAGTCCTACATAGTGCCTGATGTTGTCCAAATATTCCTTTACATTTTCCATATACTATCCCTCTTCACTTGTTTTTTCTTTTGTTGCGATAAGCTCGAATACTCTCTCGAAGTCTTCCCATATTGCCTCGGTTAATTTCTTTTTTTCTTTTGGATGTTTTTTTATTTCTTCCATTTTTACCTCTGTTTTTATTGTCGCTCAACAGCGCTTTGACAACTAATATATCAAGAATAATGACTACTATACAAAATATAATTGTTAATGTGTTTTCCATTTTGCCGGTCTTGGTATATCTACCACAATTTTTTTATCTTTAAATAGCTTATACCAAATCTCCTTTTCGCCCGGGTCTTTCACTTTGAAAATGCAAGATGTATTATCATTACTCGCAATATCAAATATAGGGTCAAAGAAATACCCAATTTCCGTTGTTTGAATGTCACCATAGGCATTTATGTATTTAACAGAATACCCCTCTAAATTGTCCTTATTTACGCCCACAGATGTAAAGCCGTTTATAAAGAATTGAACAGGATATTTACCGTTAGAAATAACGAACTCTAAAATTTCAATATGTCTGTCTTTTTCTGCCAACTCATATTTTAGTAACGTTACCTCGTTTTTAAGAATTTTTATCACTTGTTTTTTCGTTGTCATTTAATTTTTTCCTTTCCGGTCTAACAGGCGCACGCTTTTCTTTAGTTATGTACAATACATAATCGTCTTTATCATCCGATGATGCACCAAGCTTGAAAATGCCACATATAATTTTCATTCCAAAAATGCTTATAAGGGTCATTAAAATAATGCTACCGATTACAATTGATATTTCCCACCATTCCATCACTCGCACTCCTTTTGTAGCCATTCTTTTG
>JAEIGA010002310.1_pt1 | contig 30487 bp, 23 predicted proteins | sample 9270691 | NCBI WGS metagenome assembly JAEIGA01 (sample SAMN17057246, study PRJNA624740) | gut metagenome | biome: biome; isolation source: fecal sample | host: Bos grunniens | place: China: Xizang | collected 2019
ATCAGCAACCCCTATTGTGCACAGTTGTTCGCCTCACGCGACTATGTGGTGTACGTCATCCAGCCCAGCGGTACTACTGGCTTTGGTCAGGAGTTTGCAGCTCGCCATGTCAATGCATGGGGTAAGCGCACTGCTGATGACATCATCGAGGGCACCAAGCAGTTCTGTAAGGAGCACCCCTACGTAGATGCTGAGCGCATTGGCTGTCTGGGAGCATCATATGGTGGTTTCATGACTCAGTACCTGCAGACACAGACCGACATCTTTGCTGCTGCCGTATCACATGCCGGTATCAGTAACGTCACCAGCTACTGGGGAGAAGGCTACTGGGGCTACAGCTACAATGCCATCGCTGCTGCCGATAGCTACCCTTGGAAGAACCCCGACCTCTTCACCAAGCAAGGCTCACTCTTCAATGCTGACAAGATTAACACTCCGCTGCTCCTCTTGCACGGAACTGTCGACACCAATGTGCCCATGGGAGAGAGTATCCAGCTCTTCAATGCACTGAAGATTTTGGGCAAACCCGTAGAGTTCATCCAGGTGGAAGGAGAGAATCACTTCGTGTCTGACTATGCTAAACGCATACTTTGGCACAACACCATCATGGCATGGTTTGCTCGCTATCTGCAAGATAGTCCCCAATGGTGGAATGACCTCTACCCCGAGCGTAATTTGTAAAGCAAAGTTTTCAAATCGGCATTTATTTAAAGATTTTTCAATGGAAAATGATAAAAAAGAAGCATTTAACATGGAAAGTATGTAAATGTTAACTATCTTTGCAGCATAAAGGAAGAAAAAGATTTAATTACAAACCATAAATTTATTAAAAACACGATGAAAAAAATTCGTTTATCAGTGATTGCTGCGTCATTGTTGGCGCTTTGCTCTTGCAGCAACAAACTTGGTGAGTTGTCGGCTGATTATTTCACCGTAACACCTCAGATGCTCGAAGCCGTTAATGGTGAGGTTCCTGCAACTATTTCAGGTACAATCCCTGCAAAGTTTTTCCCCAAGAAGGCTGTTATCACAGTAACTCCTGTTCTCAAGTGGGATGGTGGTTCTGCAAATGGTGATGCTTACACATTCATCGGTGAGAAGGTAGAGGGCAACAGCCAGGTTATCTCTTACAAGAACGGTGGCAACATCACAATGAAGACCTCTTTCGACTATGTTCCCGAGATGGCTAAGTCTGAGCTCTACTTGGAGTTTGCTGCTAAGGTAAAGAAAAAGACAAAGTCTATGCCCGCAGTAAAGGTTGCTGATGGCGTTTTGGCTACAGCTGAGCTCTACACTTATACAACAGCTTCTACTAAGCCCGCTTACGCTCAGGATGCTTTCCAGCGTATCATCAAGCAGGCTCAGCAAGCTAACATCATGTTCCTTATCCAGCAGGCTAACCTCCGCTACAGCGAGCTCAACTCTGCTCAGATGAACGACTTCGTTGCTACATTGAAGGACGTAAACGCTGACACTAAGGGTAAGGCTTTGGAGAACATCGAGGTTTCAGCTTACGCTTCACCCGATGGTGCTACAGACCTCAACGATCGTTTGGCTGCTCAGCGTCAGAACAACGCTCAGAAGCACGTTAACAAGGTGTTGAAGAAGAACAAGGTAGAGGCTACTGTTGATACCAAGTACACTGCTGAGGACTGGGCTGGTTTCCAGGAGTTGGTAGCTGCTTCTAACATCCCCGATAAGGATCTCATCTTGCGCGTACTTTCTATGTACCAGGATCCCGAGGTTAGAGAGCGTGAAATCAAGAACATCTCTTCTGTATACAGCGAGTTGGCTGAGGAGATCCTTCCCCAGTTGCGTCGTGCACGCCTCACTTTGAACTACCAGCTCATCGGTCGTTCAGATGCTGAGATCTTGGAGGCTGTTAAGACTGATGCTTCTGTATTGAGCGTTGAGGAGCTTCTTTACGCTGCTACTCTCGTGAAGACTGACAATGAGAAGGTTGCTATCTACAAGAAGACTACTAACCTCTTCCCCAACGACTATCGCGCATACAACAACATGGCTGAGATCGCTATGAAGGCTGGTAACTACAGCGAGGCTAAGACTCTCTTGGCTAAGGCTAGCAAGCTCAACGCTACTGCTGCTGAGGTTAACACCAATTTGGGTATGCTCGCTCTTATTGAGGGTAACGTAGCTGACGCTGAGAAGAGCCTCGTTAAGGGTACTGACGCTCAGGAGAACGCTGCTGCACTCGGTAACCTCTACATCGCTCAGGGTCAGTACGACCGCGCTGTAAAGGCATTCGGTGACACTAAGAGCAACGCTGCTGCACTTGCACAGATCATGACTAAGAACTACACTGCTGCTAAGAACACCTTGAACAAGGTAGATAACGCTGACGCTTACACATACTACCTCAAGGCTGTAGTAGGTGCTCGCACCAACGATGCTGCTGCAGTAGCTGAGAACTTGAAGAAGGCTGTTAAGCTTGACTCAAGCCTCGCTAAGAAGGCTGCTAACGACATGGAGTTCGTTAAGTATGCTGCTGCACTTGCAAACCTCTAATAAATATCTCTCATAAGATATATGAAGAGCGGGATTTGTATCTACAAATTCCGCTCTTTTTCTTCTAAACCATTATAAATTATAACTACAAATATACCATACCCCTATGAAAGAATACAGCTACGAACTCCTTATGAAGGTGCGTGACTATGAGTGTGACCTCCAAGGTATCGTCAATAATGCCAATTACCAGCATTATTTGGAGCATACGCGTCACGAATTCCTCCTTTCTATCGGACTCAGTTTTGCAGATATGAGTGCTGCGGGCTATGATTTCGTAGTATCTAAGGTAACACTTAACTATAAGTCTCCACTCCGCAGTCGTGATGAGTTTCGTTCTCAGCTTTATGTCACACGTGAAGGTATTAGGTGTGTGTTTCACCAAGAGATTGTGCGCGTTTCAGACAATAAAGTTTGCTTGAAAGGTACTGTTGAAAGTGTGTGCATACACAATGGAAAGCTCGTACGTAGCACTCCTTACGATAGTATCCTCGAAGGTCACTTATTAGAGAAGTAAACGATAAGCAAACAAGCATATAAGCTACTCCCCTTTGACGTATGGATAATAAGGAACTCTCTGCTCTTATCGCCTTGCAGCATATCCCTGGTATTGGTAGTATTACTGCCAAGCGTCTCGTTGAGAGTGTGGGTAGTGCATCATTCCTCTTCGAACATTGCAAAGATCTGCGTGAGCTTGTTCCTAATATTCAGTCTTCACTCATTCAATCCTTAGATTGCCCAGCTGCTCATCATCGTGCCGAGCAGGAGTTGGAGTTCATTCAGAAGCATCATATCACCTGTGTAGGGTATAATGATGCAGACTTTCCTTCTCGCTTACGCGAATGTGATGATGCACCAATTTTGCTCTTTTATCGAGGAAATACGACATTAAATCCTCGTCGAGTAGTGAGTATTGTAGGTACACGCAAGTGTACTGACTACGGGCGTGACCTTTGCGAACACCTTGTGCGAGACCTCTCGGCCCAATGTCCGGATCTTCTCATTGTTAGTGGTTTGGCTTATGGCATTGACGTATGTGCACATCGAGCAGCTATTAAGTATGGTGTACCTACGGTGGGTGTACTTGCTCATGGTCTCGACCGCATATATCCTTCCGTACATCGCAATATTGCAGCTCAGATGACTACTTGTGGAGGTTTGCTCACGGAGTATATAAGCTCTACTGAACCTGAGCGCACAAATTTTCTCCAGCGCAATCGTATTGTTGCAGGAATGGCTGATGCCACAATTATTGTGGAGTCAGCAGCCAAGGGTGGAGCTCTTGTCACAGCTAATATTGCCAATAGCTATGGGCGCGACTGTTTTGCTTTCCCTGGTCGTGTAGGTGATGTCTCTTCTGCGGGCTGTCATAAGCTCATTCGCCATCATCAAGCAGCCCTTATTACCTCTGCTGAAGATATTATCGAGGCCATGATGTGGGACTCACAACAGCCCCAAAAGCCTGAAGCCATACAGCGCAGTCTCTTCCCCGACCTCAGCGCAGAGGAGAGTAGTATTGTGCAACTGCTCGAACAGCATCCTGAAGGCCTCCACATCAATATTCTTGCTACTGAGACGCTCATCCCCATCAGTCGCCTCAGTGCCTTGCTCTTTGAGCTTGAGCTTCGTGGTATAGTGCGTCCTTCAGCAGGAAGTAATTATCGTCTGATACATTAATATATATCGAAACCATTTTTGTGGTGAAAAATACGTAGCGTTGGGCAAATACTTTAGTGTTCATCGCTATATTCATTTTATTCATTCGTTTTTTTTTCGTATCTTCGCAGCTGAAAACACATTATAGATTAATAAAATAAGAAAAAGTAACACAAAAGTTAGATGAAGAAAGTACTATCATTCTCCGCGATGCTGATGCTCGGACTGCTGCTGTCGCAGGTATTGCCCGGAGCTTTGGGCGCGAACTATGAAACTACTCGTGAGGCTATTGAGATATTGCTTGGAGTATGCCTAGCATTTATCATGATTAATGTCGGACGCGAATTTGAGGTCGACAAGTCTAATATCAAGGTCTATGCCAAAGACTACCTTGTAGCTATGCTTGCTGCTGCTATGCCGTGGCTACTTATTGCAATGTATTATATCTTTGTGTTGATGCCTACGGATTGGTGGAGCAATGGTGATGTATGGAAAGAGTCACTTTTGCTGAGCCGTTTCGCAGCACCTACATCGGCAGGAATCCTTTTCACCATGTTGGCAGCCATTGGCTTGCAGCAGAGCTGGATCTATAAGAAGATTCAGGTACTTGCCATCTTTGATGATCTTGACACTATTCTTCTGATGATACCCTTGCAGATAGCCATGATAGGTATGCAGTGGCAGATGGGTGTTATCCTTGCTGTAGTGGTAGTACTGCTTTGGATAGGCTGGAAGAAGATGTCTTCGTATGCTCTGCGTAGCGATTGGAAGAGTCTGCTTCTCTATTCGGCACTTACCTATGGTGCTACCTATGTGATATACCTGCTCACCCACCATTTCTTTGGCGAAGAGGGTAGTGTACACATTGAGGTATTGCTCCCAGCCTTCGTATTGGGTATGGTGATGAAGCATGGTCATGGCTCTTCTAAGGCCGATGATCGCGCAGCTACAGTCATCTCACTCTTCTTCATGTTGCTTGTAGGTATGAGCATGCCTCTTATCAATCTCGAGGCCGACCCCTTGCAGTCTGCCAGTGTCATTGCGTCATTGCCTATGCCCTCATGGGGTACTATAGCGCTTCATGTAATCATGGTATCATTGCTCTCTAATATAGGTAAGCTCACCCCGATGCTCTTCTATCGCGACCGCTCTCTCAAGGAGCGCCTTGCACTCTCAGTGGGTATGTTTACCCGTGGTGAGGTAGGTGCTGGAGTTATCTTCATTGCTCTCGGTTATCACATCGGAGGTCCTATCTTGCTCATCTCTGTACTCACCTTGGTGTTCAACCTTATCCTCACTGGAGGCTTTGTAGTCATCGTAAAGCGCCTTGCACTGAGCTGCGAGAAGAGTTAATCTTAAACGAATAAGACATTATGGAACTATTGCAAAACATCATCAACTCTATCAACGATTTATTGTGGACCTACATCCTCATAGCGATGCTCATAGGATGTGCTATCTATTTCACTTGGCGCACACGATTTGTCCAGTTTCGCAATCTTCGCGAGATGTTGCGTCTGCTCACCGAGAGTGCTCCCAAGAGCGATGATGGCAAGCGTCAGGTATCTTCGTTCCAAGCCTTTGCTGTATCTATTGCCAGTCGCGTAGGTACGGGTAACTTGGCTGGTGTGGCTACTGCCATTGCCGTAGGTGGTGCAGGTGCTGTATTTTGGATGTGGGTGATAGCATTGCTTGGTTCTGTCAACGCCTTTGTAGAGTCTACATTGGCGCAGCTCTATAAGCGCAAGGACAAGGACTCATTTATCGGTGGTCCTGCTTACTATATGCAATATGGCTTGGGTAAGCGTTGGATGGGTGTTCTCTTCGCTGTACTCATTGCCGTGACCTTCGGCTTTGCCTTCAATTCAGTGCAGAGCAACACCATTTGTGCCGCTTGGGAACATGCCTTCGGCATCGACCATACATGGATGGGTATTGCCCTCACCGTTACTACGCTCATCATAATCTTTGGTGGTATCCATCGCATTGCTGCTGTGAGCAGCTGGCTTGTGCCTATCATGGCGGTAGGTTATATCATCCTTGCATTGGGTGTAGTTATCTATAACATCACAGAGATTCCCGCCGTACTGGGTCATATCTTCCGTAGTGCCTTTGGCTGGGAGCAAGCCCTAGGAGGTGGTATGGGAGCTGCCGTGATGCAGGGTATCAAGCGCGGACTTTTCAGCAATGAGGCTGGTATGGGTTCGGCGCCCAATGTAGCTGCTACAGCCAGCGTATCACACCCCGTCAAGCAGGGATTTATACAGGCTCTTGGTGTATTTACCGATACTCTGGTAATTTGTACTTGCACCGCCTTTATTATCTTGGTGAGCAATCCTTCTTCAGATGCTTCGCTCAATGGTATACAGCTCACTCAGGCAGCATTTACAGAACAGATTGGTAGCCTCGGATCCATCTTCGTGGCCATCGCCATATTGCTGTTTGCTTTCAGTAGCATTATTGGCAACTATTACTATGGTGAGTCAAACATCCGCTTCATCAGTCGCCGTCCTATCTACCTGTGGATCTATCGCGTGTTAGTAGGTGCTATGGTGATGTGTGGTGCTGTGATGAGTCTTGATCTTGCCTGGAGCCTTGCCGATGTTACCATGGGCTTGATGACTATATGCAACTTGATTGCCATTGTGCTCCTCTCACGCCAGGCGTTGTGGCTCTTGCGAGACTATACTGCTAAGAAGCGCAAAGGTATCAGCAATCCCACCTTCCAAAAGTCAGAGATGCCCGAGGATATTCGTCAGGATGTAGAGTGCTGGGAGTAAAAAAAAGAGGAGTATACGACTACATTTTCAGCGGTATTTTGTACCTTTGCCGCCCTAATTTAATAATAAAGACATTACAGCTATGGCAGAAGAGATAGTGTTGACCCCGATGATGAAGCAGTTTCTTGAGCTCAAGGCCAAGCATCCTGATGCCATCATGTTGTTTCGTTGTGGCGACTTCTACGAGACCTACTCTACGGATGCCATCGTAGCCAGCGAGATATTGGGTATCACGCTCACCAAGCGTGCCAATGGCAAGGACAAGTACCTTGAGATGGCAGGTTTTCCTTACCATGCGCTCGACACCTATCTACCCAAGCTCGTACGTGCAGGACGCCGCGTAGCTATCTGTGACCAGTTGGAAGACCCTAAGCTGGCCAAGAAGCTCGTCAAGCGTGGCATCACCGAGCTGGTGACCCCGGGTGTATCTATCAATGAGAACGTACTCAACTATAATGAGAACAACTTCCTTGCTGCTGTACACTTTGGCAAGGGCACATGTGGCGTGGCATTCCTGGATATCTCTACGGGTGAGTTTCTCACCGCCGAGGGTCCCTACGACTATATCGATAAGCTGTTAGTCAACTTTGCCCCTAAGGAGGTACTCTTCCAGCGCGGTCTGCGCAGCCAGTTTGAGAGTAATTTCGGAGGCAAGTACTGCACCTTCGAGCTCGACGATTGGGCGTTTACCAACTCATTTGCTCGCGAGAAGCTCATCAAACACTTCCAGGTGAAGAACCTCAAGGGCTTCGGCATAGACCATCTTAAGAGTGGCGTCATCGCCTCAGGCGCAGTGCTCCACTATTTGGAGGTGACCCTACATACACAGATCAAGCATATCACTACGCTGTCGCGTATCGAGGAGGAGCGCTACGTGCGTCTCGACCGCTATACCGTGCGTAGCCTCGAACTGCTCTACCCCATGAATGATGGCGGTAAGTCACTGCTCGATGTCATCGACAAGACCATCAGCCCTATGGGTGCGCGTCTGCTCAAGCGTTGGGTGGTGTTCCCTTTGAAGGAGGAGCGTGCCATCAATGAGCGCTTGGACATCGTCGAATACTTCTTCCGCCACCCCGACTTCCGCGAGTTGCTTGACGAGGCACTCCATCAGATTGGTGACCTCGAGCGCATCATCTCACGCGTAGCAGCAGGGCGCGTATCGCCCCGCGAGGTCGTACAGCTGAAGGTTGCCCTCAATGCCATAGAGCCCGTGAAGGCAGCTTGTGAGGCCTCAGATAACGAGAGCATACGCCGTATCGGCGAGCAGCTCAATGTGTGCTGCACCATACGCGACCGCATCACCCATGAGATCAAGAACGACCCACCCCTGCTCGTAGCCAAGGGAGGCGTCATCGCCGATGGCGTGAATGCTGAGCTCGACGAGTTACGCCGCATAGCCTACTCGGGCAAGGACTACCTGCTACAGATGCAGCAGCGCGAAAGCGAACTTACCGAGATACCCAGCCTCAAGATAGCCTACAACAACGTCTTCGGCTACTACATCGAGGTGCGCAATACTCATAAGGACAAGGTGCCTGAGACTTGGATACGTAAGCAGACGCTTGTCAATGCCGAGCGCTACATCACCCAGGAGCTCAAGGAGTATGAGGAGAAGATTCTCGGTGCAGAGGACAAGATTTCTGCCCTTGAGACCCGCCTCTACAACGACCTCGTCTTTGCCCTGAACGAATATATCCCAGCCATACAGATCGACGCCAATCAGATAGCCCGCCTCGACTGCTTGCTCTCCTTTGCCCATGCCGCAGCGCTCAACCGCTACGTGCGCCCTATGGTAGACGACAGCACCACGCTCGACATCCGTCAGGGTCGCCACCCTGTCATCGAGCAGCAGCTCCCCATAGGCGAGAGCTACATTGCCAACGATGTATTGCTCGATACCGAGAGCCAGCAGATACTCATCATCACGGGTCCCAATATGGCTGGTAAGTCAGCTCTGCTGCGCCAGACCGCCCTCATCACGTTGATGGCACAGATTGGTAGCTTCGTGCCTGCCGAGGCCGCTCACGTGGGCTTGGTAGACAAGATTTTCACCCGTGTAGGCGCCAGCGACAACATCTCCGTAGGCGAGTCAACTTTCATGGTCGAGATGACCGAAGCGTCAGACATTCTCAACAATATCAGTCCGCGCAGCCTTGTGCTCTTCGATGAGCTGGGTCGCGGTACCTCCACCTATGACGGCATCTCCATCGCGTGGGCCATCGTAGAGTATATTCACGAGAATAGCCGTGGCCGTGCGCGCACCCTCTTTGCCACCCACTACCACGAGCTCAATGAGATGGAGCGCTCCTTCTCACGCATCAAGAACTTCAACGTGGCCGTGCGCGAGGTCGACAAGAAGGTCATCTTCGTGCGCAAGCTTCAGCCCGGAGGCTCTAACCACTCCTTCGGTATCCACGTGGCTAACATGGCGGGTATGCCCAAGAGCATCGTCAAGCGTGCCGAGAAGATACTGCAGCAGATGGAGAGCAATGCCGCTGCCGAGGGCATCTGCAAGCCTACCGATACCATTGCCGACAGCCGTGAGGGCATGCAGATGAGCATCTTCCAGCTCGACGACCCCATCCTCTGCCAGGTGCGCGACGAGATCCTCGGCATCGATGTCAACAACCTCACTCCCCTCGAGGCCCTCAACAAGCTCAACGAGATTAAGAAGATTGTGCGAGGCAAGTGACGGATGATATGCGCAAGCTATATCACAACGATCCCAATATAAAACAATAGGTATGAAAAAGTTTTTATTCTCCATGCTGTCTGTAGTGATGATGGTGTTGATGGTGACATCATGTGCTGATAAGCGTAGCTACGAGACAGTCGACTGCGACCCCATGCAGAGCCGTATCTACACCTTGGACAATGGTTTGAAGGTGTACCTCACCGTGAACAAAGAGACTCCGCGTATACAGACCTACATCCCTGTGCGTGTGGGTGGTAAGAACGACCCCGCCGAGACCACCGGTCTGGCCCACTACTTCGAGCACCTCATGTTTAAGGGTTCTGAGAGCTTTGGCACACAGAACTATGCTGAGGAGAAGCCACTGCTCGACCAGATAGAGGCCCTCTTCGAGGTATACCGCACCAAGACCGACGAGGCCGAGCGCACCGCTATCTACCGCGTCATCGACAGTCTTTCGTACGAGGCATCCAAGCTCTCTATCCCCAATGAGTATGACAAGCTGATGGCAGCCATCGGTGCCGACGGTACCAATGCCTACACCAGCTTCGACGTGACCTGCTACATCGAAGACATCCCCTCAAACCAGCTCGAGAATTGGGCAAAAATCCAGGCCGACCGCTTCAAGCACAACGTCATTCGCGGCTTCCACACCGAGCTCGAGACCGTGTATGAGGAGAAGAATATGAGCCTCACCCGCGACAACCGCAAGCTCCTCGAGGCCATGTTCTCAGCCCTCTTCAAGAACCACCCTTACGGCACACAGACTGTTTTGGGCACACAGGAGCACCTCAAGAACCCCTCCATCACCAACATCAAGAACTACTACAAGAAGTGGTACGTGCCCAACAATATGGCCATCTGTATGTCGGGCGACTTTGACTTTGACGAGGCCATGGACATCATTGAGAAGTATTTTGGCGATATGGAGCCCAACAAAGAGCTGCAGATGATGAGCTTCGAGCCCGAGGCCGAGATTACCGAGCCCATCGTCAAGGAGGTATGGGGCTTAGAGTCTGAGCGCGTAGCTTTGGCATGGCGCTTCCCTGGTGCCGCTTCTGACGAGGCACTCATGTTGAGCGTCATCAACGCCATCATGAGCAACGGTAAGGCAGGTCTCATCGACCTCAACCTCATGCAGGAGCAGAAGCTGCTCTCAGCATACTCATTCCCCTACGACCAGACCGACTACACCGCCTACTTCATGCAGGGAACCCCCAAGGCAGGCCAGTCGCTCGATGAGGTCAAGGAACTCCTCCTCGCCCAGGTAGACGCTCTGCGCAAGGGTGAGTGGGACGAGTCGCTCCTCACGGCCGGTATCGCCAACTACAAGCTCCAGGTGCAGCAGATGCTCGAGGACAACAGTTCACGTGCCGACCTCTTCGTGAGCGCCTTCGTCAACGGACAGGAGTGGGCCGATATGGTCAATCGCGTAGAGCGCATGGAGAAGATCACCCGCGAAGATGTGATCGCCTTTGCCAACATATACCTCAAGGATAACAACTACGCTATCGTCTACAAGCATCAGGGCCAAGATACCAATGTGAAGAAGATTGCCAAGCCCGCCATCACCCCCATCTTCATGAATCGTGACACCACCAGCGCCTTCCTCCGCGAGGTACAGGCCTCAGTGGTAGCACCCATCGAGCCCGTCTTCGTTGACTTCGATAAGGAGATGAGCAAGGGCACCATCGGCCAGCTTCCCCTCCTCTACAAGAAGAACGAGATGAACGACCTCTTCAGCCTAAAGTACATCTTTGACTTCGGTGCCAACGAGATGAAAGAGCTCAGCACTGCCCGCAACTACCTCGACTACCTCGGCACCTCAGACATGACTGCTGCCCAGATCAAGCAAGCCTTCTACAACCTCGCTTGCGACTATAGCATCGGCGTGTCAAACACCCAGGTGACCATCTCCCTCAGCGGTCTCTCTGAGAACATGAACAAGGCCATCGCCCTCCTCGAGAAGGTCATCACTGACGCACAGCCCAACCAGGTAGCCTACGCCAACCTTGTAGCCGACGTTCTCAAGTCACGTGCCAATAGCAAGGCCAATCAGAACAGCAACTTCAACATGCTGCGCCAGTACGGCCTCTATGGTGCCAATAACCCCTCTAAGCACATCCTCAGCGAGAGCGAGCTCCGCAACATGAAGCCCAAGACCCTTATCGACGCCATCGCCCAGCTCCCCACTTACGAGCATCGTGTGCTCTACTACGGTCCCGTGGCCATGGACGAGGTGGTAGCCACCGTAGGCGATCTCCACAAGGTACCCGCTACGCTCAAGACCATAGAGAAGAACGAGACCTTCCAGTACCAGCGTGCCGAAGAGGATATCGTCTACATCGCCCCCTACGATGCCAACCAGATCTACATGTCAGCCGTGTCTAACCAAGGCGAGCAGTACAGCCTCGAGAAGGCCCCCATCATCACCCTCTACAACGAGTACTTCGGTGGTGGCATGAACAGTATCGTCTTCCAGGAGATGCGCGAGGCACGCGGCCTTGCCTACAGCTCTTCGGCTCGCATGATACAGCCCTGGCGCCTCCAGAATCCCGCCTACTACTGGACCTACATCGCCACACAGAACGACAAGATGATCGATGCCCTCACCGCCTTCGATGAGATTATCGACAATATGCCCGTGAGCGAGCAGGCTTTCACCATCGCCAAGGAGTCGCTCATCGGCCGCCTCCGCACCGAGCGCATCACTCGCGACGGAATCCTCAACTACTACCTCAAACAAGAGCACCTAGGGCTCACCGAGGACACCCGTCGTCAGCTCTACGAGGCAGTGCAGACCATGACCCTCGACGATGTCGTAGCCTACCAGCAGGCCAATGTCAAGGATCGCAAGTACATCACCTGCATCCTCGGCCGCGAAGCCGACCTCGACATGCAGTCACTCCAGAACTGGGGCAAGATCATCCGCCTCACTCAAGAGGACATCTTCGGCTACTAATCGCCCTGCGATATAGTCAAAAGCAAATGCGTGAGCTTCCCCTCACGCATTTGTTGTTTTCTATGGGTCGCTGCTCACAAGCTTCTATACACTCCACGATAATCCTTACCTTATTGCGCGACAGTATACACTCAGTGCATTTTGTAGCCCACATTCCTTAGGGCTTGGTTGAGGTGGCATGTCACAGCCAACTCCTCACGGAAGCGACGCAGGGCATCCTTATAGCTTCGATCGGGGTCGTAGAGTTGGGCGAGCTCACCAAAACCAAGGCCTAAAACGAGTCAACCTTTTTTAAAGACAGAGTAAAATGCTTATAGATTATGATTATAGTTTAGTTGCTCTCTCCCGCAGCAAAGATAATGGAGACCACCCGCGGGGTAGCCTCCATCGCTTATATGCACTATGTGTGTAGACTATTCGCTCACGATGACTTTGCGCACCTGTGTGTGGCCGTCTTCGTAGATGGTCTTCTCGATGTAGACGCCGGGGGTGGGGGTGCTGATACTCATGCCACTGAGGGTGTAGTAGGTGGTGGCGATGATGCGCGTTGGGGTGAGGGTGGGCGACTGCAGGTCTGTGGACTTGAGCGTGAGTTGCAGGGGTGCCTTGCGGCTGCCTACGATGGTCTCAGGGGTAAGGGTGAGGGTCTGCACGATGTCGTGGGTCTTGCCCTGGTGGTCGATGAGGCGGAAGTGGATGGTCTCGCCTCCATCGCCGTAGATATTGAGGTAGGAGAGGGTGCCGACCTCCTCAGCGAGGCCTCGGCACTCGGTGCCTGAGAAGGCTGCCAGTGTGTAGCCGCTGATGGGCTCATCGGTCTGTAGGGTGGCCACTACGCCTATGGCGTGGGGGTAGGCGTGCATGTCGGGCTGCCAGGGTGAGGTTGCAGAGGTGCGCTTCTCGGGGGCGGCGTAGCGTCTTGCCTTGCGGGGGGTGGTGGCAAGGGAGGTCCAGCGGAAGGTCTGTGGGCTCTGACACTTGAGGAGATAACCTTGTCCGGGGATGAGCGAGGTGAGGGTGCCCTCCCAGCGGCCCTCTTCGTAGGTGGCAAAGGCGTTGATGCCGATGATGGCGTCGCCCTCGGTGGGGGTGTACTCCTTGAGAGCGGCCTCAAGGGTGGTGGCGTTATAGAGGGGACAGCCTATCCAGTTCCAGCCCTGATGGAGGGTGACGGGGGTGGCGGGGTCGTAGAGCTCGCCGCGCAGGGTGATGTCTGCACGGGTGTCCATCTTGACCTTATAGCCTATGGCGGGGCGCATGGCGCTGAAGGTGCCGCTCCATTGGGCGTCGGCATCCTTGACGTATGACTCGGTGTGGCCCATGATGTGCTGGGCATATCCGGTGAGGCGACTGCGATGTACTGAGGTGGCGAGGTTGTGTGAGGTCCAGTTCCACCCCTGCACGAGGCCGAGGGTGATAGCCATGAGTGGCTCGCTCCACGGCTCGGCGCTGTCGGCGATGAAGTCGTAGGACATCATGGTGTTGGGTTGAGCGATGGTGGGGCGGTCGAGGTAGGCGAGGTGGAGTCCGCCATCGGGGTAGCGCCCGTAGGTCTGCCAGCGGTCTTGCTCAGAGTAGGTGAGCTCGTCGTGCCAGGTGCCGTCGGAGGCTTGCAGGGTGACGCAGGCGCCATCGGCATTGTCGAGCTTGAAGGGGGCATGGAGCTGGCTGATGGGGGTGAGCTTGTCACACCAGATGATGAGGCGCCCGTAGGGTGGGATGATGGTGGTGGCGTCAGAGCCTGTGGCGCTGATCTGGTACTTCTGCGGATTGCTGCGGGTGTCGCTGAGGTACATGCCGCTGATGTCGATGGGCTGGGAGGTGGTGTTATAGAGTTCTACCCAGTCGTTCTTCTTGTAGTGGTCGTTGATGTAGATGCTGTTGTCGGCACTCACCTCATTGATGCGTACGGGCGAGGCGCCGCGCTCGAGGAGCTGCTTGGGGTCGGCGATGGGCTCATACTTGGCCACCATGTTGTAGACGCCTGTCTGGCGCGACTCGTCGAAGACGAAGGTCTCTTGCTCGCCGATGAAGGTGCTCTTGTAGGTGTTGCGCGTCAGGCGGGCCTCGAAGAAGATGTCGCTGCTGGTGAACGAGGTGTTGTGTACCTCGGCGGTGATGACATTGGTGCCCTGGCACAGTACGTCCACGGGAATCTCTATGGTGCCATAGGCTGCCGTATTGCCCTCATAGGCGGTGGAGAAGTCGGAATACTTGCTGCCACTGACGCAGTGGTAGTTACCTACCTCAGTGCCGTTAATGTAGAGGATGACGCCATCGTCGACGTAGTAGTGGAGGTAGAAGCGGTCTTCGGTGCTGGGCTCTTGGGTGAGGGTGAACTTCTTGCGGAAGTAGTAGGTGGGGCGCTTGTTGCTGGCGTCGCCACCGTAGTTGAGCTCTGTGTTAAAGTCGGCAGCATCGGCGGTGGTGCCCACGGTGCCATAGCCGAAGGGGGCCTTGCCGGTGCTCCAGCTGCTGGGGCTGTAGTCTAGCATCTTCCACTTGGTGTTGTCGAGCGGGCCCTGATCGTAGTATTGCCAGCTGCTCTTGAGGGGCACGACGTCTTGCTCGCCGATGGCGTTGGAGAGTAGTTGCCACCCCTTGAAGGTGTACCCTTCGGGGGCCTTGGTGGTGACAGATACGGGGCCGTAGAGTGAGCCGTCAAACTTGCGCGTGGGTATCTCTTGGCCGTCGATGAGGAGGCGCGCCTCGGGAATATTGCTCTCGAGGGTCACCTTGTACTCGTGGGTCAGGCCCATGAAGCTCTTCATGTTGTTCATGCGGGCAGAGCGCTCGCCAGTGCTCGAGATGCGGCTGTAGAGGTTGTTGCCCGAGCCTGTGGGGTCATTGCCCTCGAGAGACAGAGGCTCCTTGGTGTAGGCTACCATCTCCTCGATGATCTTCTTACATCGCTCGGGCTCCATCACACTGCCTCCGACAATGGAGAAGGCGTTAATGAACTGGCGCTTGAAGGGCTCGTACTTGAGCATGTTGAAGAAGATTTCGGCGAGGTAGCTCTTGCCGCCATTGTCGGAGTAGCGCCCGTCGTTGTTGTAGAGCAGGTTGTAGGCCGAGGAGATCATGTTGGTGTTGCCGAAGCCTGAGTCGGTGTCGAACATGACAAGATGGAACTTACCACCGTCTGCTTGGCTGCGAAATCCCTTGATGTTGTTACTATTTGTAAGCCAGTCGTTGCTGCCGATGTAGCATTCGGCGGCCATATAGTTACAAAATTCATCGATATCGACGATCGCGCATATCTGCTGCCAGATACTCTCGTCGGTAGGCTTGGCGGCCAGCTGCTTGGTTAGTGTGAGCCATTGCCAGAAGGCATCGCGCGTGCCCGCCTTCTGCTCGTAGCCTACGGAGCCGTTCAGCTCAAACTGGTCCATCTCGTCAGTGTCGATGCCATAGCCGCTCTCGCCGTAGTGCTTGTTATTGTTCTCGCGGATGTTGAGCATACCCAGGTACTTGCCATTGAAGAATACGTGGCAGGGCTGCCATGCCTGGCAGTCGATGTAGTAGCCCGAGGTGCGGAAAATCTCGTGTATTGCGGGGTCGTAGATGCGGGCATAGGTGTCGTTGCCACCATTGCGCACTTGTAGGGTCTTGTACTTGTTGTAGGGCTTGCTGTCGCCGAAGATGGGGTAGTCAAAGGAGTTGAGGCCCTCGTAGACCTTGCCCGCCTTGAGGCGGAATGATGACTTCATAGGCCAACCGTTGCCACCGCCATAGGCGCGTGACCATCCGCCAGCAATCTTGAACTCGGCCTCTTGATTCAGCACGGGGCGGTAGGAGCCCTCCTCCTTAATCATGTACTCTACATTCACCGGGCGCTCCCAGTCCATATTCCAGTTACAGCGGTCGTTCTGTCCGTTGCCGGCAACGCCATTGGTGCCCTTGGTGTATACGCCCAGGGTGTCGCTAAACAGGTTGTCGGGGTGGGTAGAAATGCAGAGCACGGGGATATCGAGGTCGTGGTCGTCCTTGATGAAGGTGCGTGTCACTACGGGGCTGGGGAGCTTGTCATCGGCCAGCAGCACGAAGCGGTATACGGTGGTCTCCTGCGTGGTGAAGGCGCCTGCGCGCGAGATGGTGCCATTGGTGGCTGTGGGCGTAGAGCCGTCTTTGGTGTAGCGCAGGGTGGCTCCTGCGGGTATCTCTACCTTGAAGGTGATGCTGCGGGTGAAGAGCGTAGACTCGGTGTTTACCGACGGGGCGGGTAGGCGCTCCTCGGCAAAGGTAACGCCCGCATTGCTCTCTCGGGGGGTAGGCTGTGACGTCCAGCCCCACTCGCCAGCCCCATCTTCGGTGCGGGCATAGGCGCAGCGCGCTATGGCAGGCGGGTAGCTCACGGCATCTATCATCTTAGACTCGGCATCGAGCAGCTCTATCACTCCACCATCGGGGTCGAGCTTAAAGGGTATTTGCAGATGTGCCTTGCCACCGAAGGTGCCCTGAGAGCTGTGGTGGTCAAACCACAGTGTGGAGTACCCCTTACCCTTGAGTAGACCATGTGAGAGGCCCAAGGCATACTCCTCTACTACTCCATCATTGTCGGTGTGGCGCAGCTTGGCCTTATCCACCGAGTGCTGTACGTCGTCTGTATTGTATAGTTCTATCCATGCACCGTAGTTGTAGGAGTGGTCGATGTATTGGTCTATATTGGCCACTTGCACCTCATTGATTCTCACTCCCGAGATGTCAGTATCGTAGTCAAACTCCTCGCTCACCTGGTAGAGTTGTATCTCTGCCGCATGCCATATCTTGCGGTAGCCGGTGCTGCTGCCCTTGCACTCTGTCACCGCGAGGCGGATGTGGTTCACAGGGCTTGTCACCTTGAAGGGGTCAGAGGTTACTGCCGCGAAGCCGTGATAGGGGAGCTCTGCCGTATAGAGTTCGCGCCATGTAGAGCCATCGGTGCTGCCACTGATGACTACCTTGGTGGGGTGGTCGTTCGAGGCATTTCTGCGGTGCATGTAGAGGTATAGGATTCCCTTGACGGGCTCCTTGAGCTCTACGTCTACCCAGTGCACATCGCCAGCAGTTTGGTTGTGCCAGTCAGAATGCCAGAAAGTAGTAGTGTTGTTATCTATCAGCGCACCTATATCGGTACCTTCTTGGTAGTCACTAAACGGACTGCTCAGCTGCGACACATCGGTAATGAGCGGGCGTGCCTCACCATCTTGAGCTTGCAACGTCATGTGCGTGAACGAACACAGAAGTGCCAAGAGCAGGAGTGTATTTTTCATAGTAGATAGTCTTATAGTTTCCGCAAAGATACAAAAGTATCTTCGCGATTGCAAAAAAATCGCTACCTTTGTTTCAGGAATGGCAATAGCATATAATTTTATTGATAATATGGCAAACGAAAATAAGATAACACGCATCCTCTTCGTGTGTCTCGGCAATATCTGCCGCTCATGTACGGCCGAGGAGGTGATGCGCACGATACTCATTCGTGAGGGTATGGACAAGATGGTAGAGGTAGACTCGGCGGGGCTCATCAGCTATCATCAGGGCGAGCAGGCCGACCCGCGTATGCGTGCTCATGCCTCGCGCCGTGGATACAATATCACGCATCTGTCGCGCCCGGTGCGCACGAGCGACTTCGAGGACTTTGACCTCATCATCGGTATGGACGACAGCAACATCAGCGGATTGCTTGACCGCGCTCCGAGCCTGGAGGCAGAGGCCAAGATACACCGTATGACGGAGTATTGCACTACCATCGTGGCTGACCACGTGCCCGACCCTTACTATGGCGGGGCACAGGGATTCGAAAATGTGATTGATATCCTCGAAGATGCATGCGAAGGATTGTTGGCTATACTCAAATAGACCGCAATAGCTGCTCCGCCTCAGGCGCTATCTCGAAGAGGGGGAGGTATACAAACTCGCGCTGCATGATGAGCGGGTGGGGGATGGTAAGGTCGGCATCGTGAATGGTCTCCTCGCCATAGAGGAGTATGTCGATGTCGATGATGCGGTCCTTGTAGTTGGCGTCTATGGTCTTGTGAGTGCGACCCATGCTGCGCTCGATGGATTGGGTTATACGCAGCAGCTCGTGTGGCGTGTGGGGAGTGTCGATGGCTACCACAGCATTGAGAAAGGTGTTTACCGACTGGAAGCCCCATGGCTCGGTCTCTATAAAGGATGAGCAGGCAAGCACATGGCCCGCCTGCTCACTGAGGAGCTTGACAGCTTGGCGAAGGTTAGCAGCCTTGTCGGTGCCGAGATTGGTGCCTAAGCCTAAGTATGCTGTCATAGTGTATGTACGATAATTCGTGATCCGTTCTTAGTCGATGATGAGCATGGCGTCGCCGTATGCGCCGAAGCGGTAGTCGCCTGCCAAAGCTTCGTCGTAGGCCTTCATCACGAGGTCGTAGCCTCCGTATGCTGTAGCTATCATGAGCATGGTAGAGTAGGGCATGTGGAAGTTGGTGATGAGGGCATCGGCAAACTGGAACTCGTAGGGAGGGAAGATGAATTTGTTGGTCCAGCCTTCGTACTCCTTGAGCTTGCCATCAGCTCCTACGGCAGTCTCCAATACGCGCATCACGGATGTACCTACAGCGCATACCTTATGGCCATTTGCCTTAGAGCGGTTTACCATCTCTGTAGCCTCGCGCTCTACAAACATCTGCTCCGAGTCAATCTTATGCTTGGTGAGGTCCTCTACATCGATATCGCGGAAGTTGCCCTGACCCAAGTGCATGGTCACATAAGCGGCCTCTACTCCCTTGATCTCCATACGCTTCATGAGCTCGCGGCTGAAGTGCAATCCTGCTGCGGGGGCAGTCACTGCTCCCTCGTTCTTAGCATAGATGGTCTGGAAGCGGGTGTGGTCCTCCTCATTGGCTTCGCGGTCGATATAGTCGGGCAGAGGAGCTACGCCGAGGGCATAGAGTGCCTCCTTGAACTCATCGTGCGAACCGTCGTAGAGGAAGCGCAGGGTGCGGCCACGTGAGGTGGTATTGTCAATGACTTCTGCCACCATAGAGTTGTCTTCGCCAAAGTAGAGCTTGTTGCCGATACGTATCTTGCGGGCAGGGTCTACGAGCACGTCCCACAGGCGGAACTCCTCATTGAGCTCGCGCAACAAGAATACCTCGATGCGTGCACCAGTCTTCTCCTTATTACCAAACAGGCGGGCGGGGAATACGCGGGTATCGTTGAAGAGGAAGGTATCGCCCTCGTCAAAGTACTCCAGCACCTCCTTGAACAGCCGATGCTCTATCTCGCCAGTCTTCTTGTGTACGACCATCAGTTTAGAGTCGTCGCGGTGGAAGGTGGGCTCCAGTGCGATACGCTCTTCGGGAAGTTTGAATCTGAATTGTGAGAGTTTCATACTATATATATGTGTTTATTATTTATATTCTGTCAGGGGTTCATGCATTCTCGCTGCTATCAGTACACTCCACGCCTTCGAGCCATTCGGTGAAGGTCTCGATGCTCATGCAGTGGGCCAGTGTAGTTTCGCCCACACGTGTACGCTCCAGTCCTGTGAGGTGGGCGCCGCTCTGCAGTGCCTCGCCAATGTCGCGTGCCAAGGCGCGTATATAGGTACCTTTGCTGCATACTACGCGGATGACGATGTCGGGCAGGTTACACTCCACGAGCTCTATCTCGTCGATGACGAGGGTCTTGGCCTTGAGCTGCACCTCTTCGCCCTTGCGAGCCAGTTCGTAGGCGCGCTTGCCATCAACCATGCAGGCTGAGAATGATGGGGGTACCTGTTCGATGGTGCCGATGAATCCCTTCAGCGTCTCCTCTACCAACTCGCGTGTGATGTGCTCGGTGGGGTAGGTGGCGTCTATGGGCTTCTCCAAGTCATACGAGGGGGTGGTGGCGCCCAAGCGGATGTGGGCCACGTACTCCTTTGTCTGGTATTGGAACTCCTCGATGCGCTTCGTAGCCTTGCCGGTGCAGAGTATCATCACACCTGTAGCCAAGGGGTCTAGTGTGCCGGTATGTCCTACCTTGAGCTTCTTGACACCCATCTTGCGGCACAGCAGGTAGCGCACCTTGTTGACTACGGCAAAGGAGCTCCAGGTGTAGGGTTTGTCGATGCAGATGATTTCGCCAGCTTTGAAGTCCATCATCAAACAATAGTTAGGTTATGGCCACTAAGAATAAGTCCCAAGATAAGGCCGCCCACAAGGATGCGGTACCAGCCGAAGGCCTTGAAGCCGTACTTGGTCACGAAGCCGATAAAGAACTTGATAGCCAGGAGCGCTACGATGAACGCAACCACATTGCCTATGAGCAGGGTGCTGAGGTTGTCGGTGATAATCTCCATGCCGCCCTCCTTGACCAGGTCGTATACCTTGTACACGGTAGCTGCGAGCATGGTGGGCACAGCCAGGAAGAAGGAGAATTCGGCAGCAGCCTTGCGTGTGAGGCGCTGTGACATACCACCCACGATGGTAGCCATAGAGCGTGACACGCCGGGTATCATAGAGATACACTGGAAGAGGCCCACCATGAGGGCGCGCTTCTCGGTGAGCTCGGTTTTCTCGCTTCCCTTATTGAAGATGCGGTCACAGAAGATCATGAATATACCACCAATGATGAGGGTCACGGCCACTACCTCTACGCGCTCGAGCATGGCATCGATGGCGTCACTGAAGAGCAAGCCGAACACAGCTGCGGGGATGAAGGCGATGAAGAGCTTCCAGTAGAAGTCATACTTGTGTAAGAAGCGTTTCACTGCGGGTGTGCCCTCGGGCAGAGGGGTGCGGTTGAGCTGGAAGAAGCGCTTCCAGTAGAGTACCAATACCGAGAGGATTGCGCCGAACTGGATGATGAAGGTAAAGGCCTTTACGAAGTCGGTGCTCTCTACGCCCAAGAGATTTTGCGCGATAATCATGTGGCCTGTCGACGACACAGGCAAGAACTCAGTCAGTCCCTCTACGAGGGCGATGATGATGGTCTCAAATACGTTCATAATTGTCGATATGCGTATAATCAATTGTTATTCTTCTTGTCTTTAGAGCGGAACATGATGGCAAAGATCATGAACACGAAGCCCACGAAGCATACAAGGGGAGCTACTACGATACGGCGTGTGCTGAAGATGTCGGGCTCGAAGTGAGTCTCGGTAGAACTGGGTCCTGTCATCAGCAACAGACCAGCAATGATTATGACAATACCGACAGCAATAAGGATAAAGTTCAGCTTGTCAAGAGCAAATTTCTGTTTCATATCTTTTGAGTTTTTTATGTTCTAAACGTATGTATAACAATTAAATATAGTACAGGTCTCCCGCCTTCATCTTAAGGAATCGGTTGATAGAGACGTATGCACACAACATGGTGATAATCAGTCCGAACAGCATCACACTACCTCCCACGATAGCCATCGTAGGCAGGGTGAAGAGGTGGCTCATCTGAGGCTCATAGCGCAGTAGCAAGCATATGCCACCTACGATGAGGATGTTGGCCAAGACGCCTGAGACGATGCCGATACTCATGTTGCGCAACAGGAAGGGGCGGCGTATGAATCCCCAGCTCGCACCTACCAGCTTCATTGTATGCAGCAGGAAGCGCTGTGAGTATATCGTCAGCTTGATCGTATTGTTTATCAAAGCAAATGAGATGAGCGACAGCGCCAATGCCAATGCCAGCAATACGGCACTGATCTTGTGTATATTGTCGTTCACATTGTCCATCAGCTCGCTCGGGTAGGTGACCTCTCGTATCTGTGTGTAGCGCATCAGGCGACTCTTGATAGGGATAATACTGTCCGTATTGGCATAGTCGGCGCGTAGCTTCACCTCTATGGAAGCCGTATAGGGGTTGTATCCCAAGAACTCTGTAGGGTCTATGCCCATCGACGCCGTCTGCTCGGTCAGGATATCCTCCTTAGAGATGTAGTGTACCTCCTTGGCGTAGGGCTGCGCCTGAGCATAGTTGATGATATTGTTTACCTCGCCCTCAGTGACGTTATCATTGAGCAGGAGCGACAGCTCCAAGTTCTCGCGTATATGGTTTGAGAGGCTCTTTGCTGATAGCACTACGAGTGTCACTGTGCCCAACAACAACAGTACCAACGAGGTACTGATACATGCAGTTACAAATTGTATATCAATGGCACTCTTCTTTTTTTGCTTCATATTTATCGTATTGATGGAGATACTACGCGTGGCATAAGCACACGATACCCTAAGTTGGTGCAAAAGTAAGCAAAAAAGGTTAATTATCCTCGGATTTTAAAGACTTTTAACAGAAGAAAATCTCTCACCCTTCCCGAAGGGAACCTCCGAGCAAAACCCATAGTACTGCAGCTGTAAAATATCGCAGGTGTGAGCCGCCATTGCCGCAGGTATAATAAATTCTTGTCACACCTGCAAGAATCAGAGTTTTTTCAACATTATTTCCCCTTACCCAAGGGATTGTGCGCAGAATAGTGTATCTTTGGAGTTGCAAACTCTCAAAAGACTAATTTTAGATGGAATGGAAAAAGTTGATTTCGGCACGCCGTCTCGGTGTGGAGACCTATCGCACGAACGCTATGGACGAGCGCTCGGAGTTTTTGCGCGACTATGACCGACTCATTTTCTCGGCCCCCTTTCGCCGCTTACAAAATAAGACACAAGTATTCCCCCTCCCCGGTAGCGTATTCGTACACAACCGCTTGACTCACAGTCTTGAAGTAGCCTGCGTAGGCCGCTCATTGGGCAATAGAGTAGCTCGTTCATTGGTGTCACTACACCCCGAGCTGGCAGACACGTCCGTGGAGGAGATTGGTAGCATCGTGTCGGCAGCATGCTTGGCTCACGACTTGGGTAACCCGCCCTTCGGCCACTCTGGAGAGCGCGCCATATCGACCTACTTCTCTGAGGGAAAGGGCAGTGCATTGCGTGCTGACCTCACAGACATGGAGTGGGACGACATCGTCCACTTTGAGGGTAATGCCAACGCCTTCCGCCTGCTCACACATCAGTTTGCAGGGCGCCGCAGTGGAGGCTTCGCGCTCACCTATTCCACCTTGGCAGCTATCGTGAAGTACCCCTACGCCTCATGCTATGCGGGTGGTAAGCCCAAGTTCGGATTCTTCCACACCGAGGCAGAGACCTTCCGCATGATTGCTGATGAGCTGGGACTCGTGCGCCTCAGTGCCGAAGGAGAGCCCTTGCGCTATTGTCGACACCCCCTCGTATACCTCGTGGAGGCTGCCGATGACATATGCTATCAGATGATGGACATCGAGGATGCTTACAAGCTCAAGCTCCTCACCCCCGATGAGACTACGGAGCTGATGCTCACTTTCGTGGAAGAGAGCCGCCGCGCTCGAGTAGAGGAGACCTTCCGTATGGTCACTGACCGCAATGAGCAGATTGCCTACCTGCGCTCCAAGGTGATAGGTATCCTTATCGATGAGTGTGCAGAGGCCTTCGTGGCTCACGAGGAGGAAATTTTGGCTGGAACTTTCGAGGGAAGTCTTATCAAGCACACGGGTGAGCGCTGTCGCAGTGCCTATGCACATTGCTCAAAAGTGGCAGTGGACAAGATATACCGCTCACGCGATGTGCTCGATGTTGAGTTGGCAGGTTTTCGCATCATCAATACACTCATCGAACTGATGGTGGATGCAGTCACTCACCCCGACAAAGCCTACTCGAAACTACTCATTGATCGCGTTAGCTCACAATACGAGATACACTCCCCGACCCTCTATGGCAAACTGCAAGCTGTATTGGATTACCTCTCTGGCATGACCGATGTTTTCGCCCTAGATCTCTATCGCAAAATCAATGGCAATAGTTTGCCAGCAGTGTAAAAAAGATTAGGAGGGTGCAGCGACACCCTCCTAATGTTATAGATATACAATCCAATTCTTATTATACCAATGCAAACGAGAGGTTGCCTCGGCAGCAGAGCTTGCCGTCAACCTTTGCCTCTGCTTTGGCAAAGATGAGCGACTGGCGGCGCTCTGTGATGGTAGAACGCAAAACGATAGTGTCGCCAGGGCGTACCTGATACTTGAAACGCACGTTGTCGATACCCGTGTAGAGGGGGCGCTTGCTCTTGATCTCGTCACCGAGGAGCAGGGCGCACGACTGAGCCATCATCTCGCAGAGAATGACACCGGGCACTACGGGGTAGTCGGGGAAGTGTCCCTGCAGGAAGAACTCATCGCCACGCACACGATAGGTTCCGATAGCGTAGTGGGTGGTCTCACCATTGGCACCGGTCACAATCTCCTCTTCGAGGTTGTCGACAAGCAACATCGGCTCGCGATGAGGAAGGAAGGTCTTGATTTCTTCTCTAGTCATATATCTTAGATTTTCTTCAATGCAACACACGCGTTGTGGCCGCCAAAGCCGAGTGAGTTTGAGGCTGCGATGGTAACATCGGCCTTGACTGCTTTGTTGGGCACATAGTTAAGGTCACAATCGGGGTCTGCCTCCTTGTAATTGATGGTGGGAGGCACGATACCGTGCTTCACTGCGAGGGCGGTAGCGATAAGCTCTACACCACCTGCAGCGCCGAGCATATGGCCTGTCATTGACTTGGTAGAGCTGATGAATGCCTTGCGGGCATTGTCCTCACCAATAGCAAGCTTGATGGCATTGGTCTCGGTCTTATCATTGAGCGGTGTGCTGGTACCGTGAGCATTGATATAAAGGGTGTCGTCAGCGGTGTAGCCAGCCTCTTCGAGTGCCATACGGATAGCCTTAGAGGCAGGGATACCATCGGGGCGCGGCGCGGTGTAGTGGTAAGCGTCACAGCTATTGCCATAGCCAGCTACCTCTGCATAGATGGTAGCGCCGCGCTTTACAGCGTGCTCATACTCCTCAAATACGAGGATACCGGCACCTTCTGCCATGGTGAAACCGCTGCGGCGTGCGTCGAACGGAGTGCATGCATCTTCTAAAGTCTCAGCATTGGTGAGTGCCTTACTGTTGGCAAAGCCTCCGATAGCCAAAGGGTGTACGGCAGCTTCAGAGCCACCGGTAATGATAGCATCTGCCTGTCCGTTCTTGATAGCGCGGTATGCCTCACCAGCAGAGTGGGTGCCTGTAGCGCAAGCAGTTACGATGGGCAAGCAGGGGCCTTGTGCATTGTGGCGGATGGCGATGTTGCCCGCTGCAATGTTGGCAATCATTGTGGGGATAAAGAGGGGAGAGATGCGGCGCGGGCCTTCATTGAGGAGCTTCTCGGTCTCACGTACGAAGGTGTTGATACCACCGATACCTGAGCCTACATATACACCGAAGCGGTCGGGCTCAATATTCTCGCCACTCACCAAACCACTGTCTGCAACGGCTTGATTGGCTGCAGCAACGGCATATTGGCAATAGAGGTCCATCTTGCGTACGTCAGCACGCTCGAGGCCATTGGCCATGGGGTCAAAATCTTTTACTTGTGCTACGATGCGTACGGGGAGATCCACATCGTCATATCCTTGGATAAAGTTCAAGCCGCTCTTGCCTTCAATTAGGCTGTTCCAAAAGTCGGCAACTGTGTTTCCAACTGGGCTGATAGTGCCCAAACCGGTAATTACAACTCTTCTTTCCATGTTATTGTTCACAATTTTATTATATACAAATCACCTTTTAGTTATAAAGTTCGATGCAAATATAGTTATTTATTCCATTCGATGATACATGCACCTGAGGTAAATCCAGCTCCAAAGGCACTAAATGCGAGCAAATCGCCCTTTCTGAGCTTTCCTTCGCGGTTTAGTTCGTCGAGAAGCATAGGTATGCTGGCCGATGAGGTGTTGCCATACTTGTCTACATTCATGGGGAGCTTAGAGCCGTCTACGCCAAAGCGGTGGCGGATGTAGTCGAGGATGCGGAAGTTGGCTTGGTGCAATATATAATAGGTGATATTGTCTTTATTCAGACCCGACTCTGTGAGTACTGCCATCAAATCGCTCACCGAGCAGGTGACTGCAGTCTTGAAGACCTCTTGTCCTGCCATGTAGAGCGGTATATGCTGCTCCTCCTTGGTGATGAAGGGGGTGGGCTCGAGTACGCGCTTGTAGTGCAGTACACTTGTATTGCTCTTTGATGATACCTTGAGTGCCTTGAGCTCCTCACCCTTAGTCACTACCATAGCGCCGGCGCCGTCGCCAAAGAGCACGCAGGTGCTGCGGTCGTTCCAATCGACCATGCGAGTGGGTTCCTCAGCTGCCATTACCAAGATGTTGGTTGCGCGGCCTGACTGAAGCAGTGCCTCAGCATAGTCCATAGCATAGATGAATCCGGTGCAAGCAGCATTGAGGTCTACGCAAGGGCACATCGCGCCAATCTTGCCCTCTACGATGCTGGCGATGGAGGGAGTTACATACTCGTTCACTACATTAGAGCATATGATATAGTCGAGTTCGCTGGCAGCGATGCCCGCATCGTCGAGCGCCTTTTGTGCAGCTTCGGCAGCGAGGTCGTCGAGCTCCTCATCAGTGATAATTTGTCGTGTACAGATACCTGTGCGCTCGCGAATCCATGCATCGCTGGTATCCATCATTTGGCTCAGGTCGTCATTTGTCAATGTGCGCTTAGGATGCGCACTTCCAGTTCCGATAATTCTCATAGTTAAAACAAAATTTTTATCGGCCGCAAAAGTACACAATCCACTCGGTACACTCAACAAAAGCGTAGCTGATGTGGCAGAAGAATATCCTTATAGGGACTAAATGTGCAAAATCAGGGGTAAAGGGATAAAACTTAACAGGGGTGAAATTTGTGAAAATATGGTAGAGTTTCCCGATAAAATCGTATCTTTGCATCGTCTTTGTCAACGAACATGGGCAATTGATTAGAAAAAAAAGATTTATGGACTTAAAGAAAAAAGCACCCCGATTTTTGCTGGAGAGCCGTACCCTAGCGGGTTCGGTCATTGCTATTGTAGTCTTCTCCATCATATTCATGCTGATATATGGCCCCTATTCTTCGACCTCTTGGCTCACCCTTTTGGCGAATCAGGCTGAAGGCTCAGGAGCGTTCGATGGATTTCAAGTAGTGATGGCCTCTGTTGCTTTCTATTTTGTTGCTATAGCTTTCCTTATATTGAGCAAGGTTATCCTCTATCATGTAGGACACAAATATCAATTGAATAAAGCACATCTCATGTCTTGGATAGGTGCCGAGATTATGATGATATCGTTCATTTATACCATTTTTACAGCATTGTTCAATCTTGCTGTACCCGAAGAGTTCTTCAATATTTGGGGACGTTCGGTGATGGTACTATCGTTTATCATCATTGTGCCCTATATCATCTGCTTGCAGCAGGCCATCAATCGCCACCAATGTGCATTGCTCGACCGCATAGGCATGAACATGGTGAATGATAAGACCGACAATACCGACCCAAAACTCATACACCTTGTTGATAGTACCGGTCGTCTGAAGATGAGTGTCAATATCGACAGCCTCTACTATGTAGAGTCGCAAGATAACTATGTAAAGATTTACTACGAAGCCGATGGCAAACTCTGCAACTATATGCTGCGCAGTACCACCAAGGCTATCGAGAACAAGTTTGGCGAGTATCTCATACGCTGTCACCGTGGCTACATCGTTAATAAAAATAAGATTAAGATCTTCCGCAACGACCGCGATGGCATGTACGTTAAGCTTATGCACGATGGTATCAAGCAGATACCCGTATCGAAATCTTACGCCTCAAACATACAGCGTGTGCTCTCTCAGTCAGCAGCAAATGAGGAGTAATAGAGCTATGAAGAAACTTAATATCCTGGAGCTTAATCGCATGCAGTTGGCCGACTATCGTGAGGCTGACAAGGTGCCCTTTGTCGTAGTGCTCGACAATGTGCGTAGTCTACATAATGTAGGTTCGGTATTCCGCACTTCAGATGCCTATCGCGTAGAGAGTATATACCTCTGTGGCGTCACTGCTACACCTCCATCAGCGGAGATTCACAAGACCGCGCTTGGAGCCGAAGACTCTGTGAGCTGGCAGTATTTCAAGGACACGCGCGAGGCAGTGCAGCAGCTCCACGACGCAGGCTATACCGTGTACTCCATAGAGCAGGTACAAGGCAGCATCGCATTGCAAGACCTGCGCTTGGAGAAGGGGGTGAAGTATGCCGTCATCCTCGGCAATGAGGTCAAGGGAGTGCAGCAAGAGGTGGTAGACATGAGCGATGGCTGCATCGAGCTGCCCCAGTATGGCACCAAGCATTCGCTCAACGTGTCGGTCACCGCAGGCATTGTCATTTGGGAGTTTGCCCGCCAACTGTTGATAGAATAATACCCATATACATTATAGACCACAATGAAGAGAGTTTACGATTTCCTGAAAGAGGCCAAGGTGTATTACCTTGCTACCATAGATGGCGACCAAGCCCGCGTACGCCCGTTTGGAACCATCGACCTGTTTGATGGCAAACTATACATCATGACGAAGAACAGAAAGAAGGTGTCTGATCAGATGAAAGCCAATCCGAAGGTGGAGATTACAGCGATGAGAGGTGAAGACTGGATACGCATCACCTGTGAGGCTTACCTTGAGACCCGTCACGAAGCTGTAGTCAGTATGGTTGAGGCGCATCCTCACTTGGCGCAGTTCTACCGTGCAGATGACCCAGACACTGAAGTGTTTTATCTGGCTAATGCCACTGCTGTAGTCTTTAGCACCACCCCTCAACCACTAACAATACAGTGGTAAGTCAACATTGACCGCTAAAAAACGTTATAGAAAGAAAAGTATCTATAAGCAGCATGGCACACGACCACATACACCTGCATGGTGAGGGGGCTGGTAAGAATATCCTCTCCGCATTTTTTATCAATCTCGCCTTTACGGTGATTTCACTTGTTGGTGGATGGCTTACTAATAGTATGGCCATCATTTCCGACTCTATTCATGACCTTGGCTGTACACTCTCCATAGCCTTGGCTTGGGTATTTGAGCGCATCTCTGGTCATTGTCCTACGCGTAGCTTTACGTTTGGCTATCGTCGCTTTACACTGTTGGGCGCATTTGTCAACGCATTTATTCTGCTTAGTGGCTCCTCTGTAGTTCTCTACGAGAGCTTCAGGCGCCTATCTTCTCCTGAGAAGATTGACGCCGAAGGCATGCTGTGGTTTGCTCTGTTGGCCATCGCGTTCAAAGGCTTGGCTGCGTGGCGCACCTGGAAGGGATCAAGTGTCAATCAGCGTATGGTATCGCTGCATCTCCTGGGTGATTGCCTCGGATGGGTAGCCGTAATGTTGGCCAGCATTGTTATGATTTTCGTAGAGATACCTCAGCTCGACCCCATCCTCTCAGTGTGTATCTCGCTCTATATCCTTTATAACGTAGTGCGCAATCTTATCATCGCTTTCCGCATCGTGTTAGAAGGAGTACCCTCATCGGTTGATTACGACACCTTACGTGCCGAAATCGCTGCACTTGAAGGCATCCACGACATACAAGCTTTGCGCGTATGGAGTATGGACAATGTACGCCACGCGGCAGAGGTGGAACTTTCTGTAACGTGTGATAGCCTCACCGAAGTGGAGCACCTCAAGACAGATCTCCGCACGCTATTTGCGACATACGGCATCGTACAGAGCACCATCGAGGTAAGTCCGTCTTAAGCATAAGAGTTATATATGATTTATACTCATCGCACTGATGAGTTATAGAGACAAGAAAGGAGGCAAACGTTTGTTTGCCTCCTTTCTTGTCTCAGTATGAGGATGTATTATTGCTCATCACGATGAGGACGGGGACGACGCTCACCACGCTCGGGGCGCTCGCGACGGGGACGTGCGGGACGCTCCTCATAGCCCTCGGGCTTCTCCATGAGCACGCGGTGTGAGAGCTTGAACTTACCGGTCTTGGGGTCGATCTCGAGGAGCTTAACCTCTATCTCATCACCCTCCTGGATACCGGTCTCTTCCAT